>Ga0114919_10003835_pt1 | contig 12085 bp, 9 predicted proteins | sample BlataG_FD_88682 | JGI IMG/M metagenome (GOLD analysis project Ga0114919, IMG submission 88682) | Deep subsurface microbial communities from Black Sea to uncover new lineages of life (NeLLi) - Black_00105 metaG | ecosystem: Environmental > Aquatic > Marine > Oceanic > Sediment | place: Atlantic... | reverse complement strand
GGTGCTGAAGGCAGAGGGCGTATCATTGGAGACGAAGAACGAGGTACTGAAGGAGTTCCTCAGAAAGAAGAAGCCTAGACGTTACGAAGAACCGACCTTCATGTACGACGAATAGATTCCCCCTTTGACCTCTGAGGGGCGAGGGGGGATGTCTGGTGGAGATCTGGGCTAAGTGGGTCGAAATCTTTTTCGACGTGCTACTGTAACGCAGCGCAGCCAAAGCCAGGCAGCCACTCAACCTGACAGGTAACCGTTAAGGGCGACGAGCACTTTCAGGCCATGGCCAGGTCCAGACATTTGACATTTGAACTCGTTTGCAATATAATAGCACACATTGACCAATGCTTTGCCATCGTTACTCTCATAGCACCCGCTAGCTAATGTGAGGAGTGAGCACGTGACATTGAGGGCCGATTTTCTCTTTTAGATCAGGAGAAGGTCGGCTTTTATTGTTTCTGCCAGTAACGGGTTCACTTGGGATCCTGGTCCCTGAACAGTTACCCTAGACTTGGTTGGATTGCTCAGAAGAGCGGGATATGATAGAATAAGGTAGCGCCTGGCTGCGCTGTACAGAGTGAGAGCAACACCAGGTGCAGAAGACGTTGAACAACGCCGGGTGCCACGACCGCAACCGCGCTGCTCTGGTGGAAAAGATGAAGCACGCCGGTTGGATGAAAGCATCTGGCTAGTGCTGGGCCCCAATAGACTGAACGAAAACGTTGTGTCGTAAGGAGAGTCATTATGCGTTATGCTGCTGATATCCAATTGCAACAGCTTGTTGTTCACATTCTTGACCCGTGGGGGCCCCACAAGCTTGTTCGTTCGGAAACCATATGCCCGCTGGCAGACAATCCACACCTGGTGGAATATTTTACGTCACATATCGAAAACTCGCTGGGCGATCAGGCAACAAAGGCTGCCAAATTCAAAGAGATCGCAACTGAGACAACGGCCGGTATGTGTCAAGGCGTCCTTGATGGGAGTCGTGACCTCGTTGAAGGTTCGCGCCAACTGGCTGAGCGGCTGTATAACATCATGGCCCGCAATAGAGTGATCAAGGCGGGTGATCTTGCAGTCTGTCTCTTTCGAGCTGGTAACCGACCTGAAATCCCGCGCTACCTCGCTTTGTTGAAGCTAGATCCCTCTGCCGTCTTGCGTCATGTAACAGAGCGTGATGCTCAGGGCAATCTGTTTGTCAATTTTGAAGTTCAGCAAGATGTGTTGCCGACAACGCGCGAACGCTTGCAGAAGTGTGCTTTTGTCCAGCCACTGGACCCCCGCCCTGATTACGATATGATGTTACTCGACTGGCAGGTGGGCAGACGCGAGGAACGGGCCGTGGCCAAGTTCTTTGCTGAGGACTTCTTGAACTGCGAGATGGCGCTGGATGCACGACAGCGAACTCGTCTTTGGTACGTCGGGGCACTCAGTGCGTACAACGCGATTCGGCCACAACTTGACCCCGATGAGGAAGATGCGCTTCGTCAGAGTATAGATACAGTAGTTAGAGCCAAATCTGTTGATGTTGACCAGTGGTTATCTGGCTTGCGGCTTGCGGAAGAGCACAAGGCTAAGATCGACCAGATTGTGTCAGAAAGGCTACCGGACAGGGCATTTGATATTGACAGGGACTATGCACGACGTCTGGTCGAAAAAAGGCGGTTTCGCGGTGACTTTGACCTACGAGTTGATGTCCGGGCTGACAGGTATGAGCAGGTCATCAAGAAAGCTGAATGGTGCCAAGAACTGGGCTATTACGAGATTGTGATCCATACGAAGCGTTGGCGGGAGGTTGCCTAGGTGGATACACAATGGCTTGAAAATCCTGCTGCTCCTCTTCTAAAGTTTGCCAAACACGTCGGAATCCCCGAGAAGGCCCTGCGCGAAGCGGAGGGATTGAAACAACTGGTGTATGCGGATGAACAGTTCCAAGTCAGCAAGATAGTGAACTTGACTTTCGATCAGGTCATGTCTCTGACGGATGCCTATGGCGGTGCCCTGGAATGCAAGCTGCTGTTGGGCACTTTGGTTGTGCTTGACATCAAACCAGACATTAGCAATCAAGAGTTGAGCGATTCTCGGGAGGATGTCAAGAACTCACCATCTGTGAAGTTGGAGTTGATCATAGATAAGGTAAAGCTTGCCGAACATTGGCTGGGCCAGCTATCTGATTGCCAGCCTTTTTTGTTCTTCTTTGCCGATACACTAACGGGCTTTCTCGCAAGTGAGCCTGAACGATTGCGGGAGAAACTCTGGGGAGATGACCCGGCCAGCAAGGTTATCCTGCTTGTTCCCGGGCGCTCTATGCGTCTTGATGGACCTTATCTGGCCATGTTGGGTGGGGATGCTGTGCATTCGTGGCGAGAGGTGATTCCGGCGTTGGCACCCGACCTTGACGCTGTTCAACGCGTGCACAAGTTGGCTCGAGAAACGTTGAAGTGGCTGGACTTTCAACTGGGGTGTCTCACGCCCCTTCATTTGAAGCTTGAGGGCGACCGTCCGGTTGATGACCCGATTGCGAATGCTCTGCTCGTGCACCTACTCAATCTGGTCGTTCTTTATACGGCTGACCGCACCGTGCGATGGGATGGCGGTAGTTTGGAGGCTACTTACGCCGGTGCTAACCAGACCGTAACATTCGAATTGGTGAGACCTGGAACACTGCTGGACGAAAGTACTCAGGCATCGGCCGGCTGGCTCATCAAAACCGTGGAGTGGGCTTACGAATGGGCTGATGGTCGCCATTGGTCAAAGGATCGTTTGCCATTGGTGCAAATCGCAGTATGCCAGGCCTTGCGTTCGGTGGAGCCGGCTGACCGTTACAGATTGCTTGTGTGCAATGCGCGCAACATCTTCCATGAGCTACAATGGCACTGGAAGGCTTTCATTGAGAGCAAGGTAGATGCTTACATTGCAAAGGTGAAGGATCTGGAAGATTACGTGGACAAGATAGTCGAAGCCTTTGCCGATCAGGTGTCAGCCATGATAGACAGCTTGTCCAAGACTATGCTGGTCGCCATCGCCACTGTGCTGGGGTCCTCCATCGGCGCTATCTTCAAAGACAAGTTCAATCCCGCGATTTTCATCATCGGCATGACAACGTACGCCGCTTACGTATTTCTATTTCCATTGGCCTACAACATGTCTCATACCTGGGGACGTTATCGGACGCTGGTGAGGGGCTTTGAGCAGCGACGACGACGTTTTGAGGAACACCTATATGCGAATAAAGTAAAAGAGATCGTGGGACAGCGGGTGGATGAGAGCCAGCGGCGGTTTGTTCGATGGTTTGGGCTTACGGTTGGCAGTTACGTGGCGGTGATCTTTCTAGCCATTATGGCCTCGGTGCTGGTGCCAGTTATCATGGCCCTCAGCGGATCATAGGGGATGTCGGGGGAGTGGCCGATAGCAGACACATTCCTACATGGATTGCTGGAGACACAGGGATAATCCCTCTCCAACTTCTACCCTACTTGTCCACTTAGGGCTATTTGGATTTGCTTTCCGGAGATGAATCGTGAGTGAAGAATTGATGGCAACAGGGGCACTGAGAGTTGCTTCATCACTGAAAGCAATGGACAGAATGCCTGTTCCATTGCGCCTAATCATTAGATACACAGGCTGGATTCTTCTGGCTTTTGTACTCCTGATCTTCGCCTTGCCGGGAGAGCCCCTATTTGACAGCAAAGTGTATTGGTGGTTGGGGGCATACTTGGTATACCAATCAACTGTATCCTTTTTGGGGCGGAAGAAGAGTCGTCTCTATGAAACGTCCTGGCTTCGAATGATTAGAATACAAACCAACATAGCGTTCATGAGTAGTTTGGTATATATCACCTCTGGAGCACAGAGCTATTTTTGGTTCGCGTATCTATTGCCATTATTCTCAACTATCGTATATTTTGATAATTCTATCACTGCCCTATTCATTTTCGGTGAGATAGAGTTCTTTTACTCCCTCATTTGCTTCAACATCCTGGGCTCGACGAGGCGAGCTAGTTGGCCGTTGTTCATAGTAAACAGTGGTGTATTGTTAGTGTTACTGGGTGTGTTGTACTACCTAGTCGGAAGTCTGCGCATTCGGCAGGCAATAGGAATGCTCGGTGCTTTCCAAGAAACAAGAAACGAGATTGATCAGACTTATGACGTGAAGAGTCTAAAGGAGGTCATATTAAAGCGCGCTGTAAGGGCAGTAGGGGCCAAGAGTGGTTCGTTGATGCTGGTTGACCATCACACGAATTCATTAGTGGCTGATACCTTCATAGGACATGGTCGAACTCGAGAAGTTCGTGAAATCCGCCGTTTTGATATAGACGGACAAGGAATCGCAGCATGGGTAGCACGAGAGAAACGCCCATTCAGAACTGGAGATGCCAGCAAGGAACAACACTTTCGGCCAACGCAGAAGGGACAAGACATTGTATCGCTGCTTTCCGTCCCGATTATGGCTCGTGGTAGGTTGTTAGGCGTTATCAACGTGGATCATGAGGAACGAGATTTCTTCGATGAGGGAGATGAGCGTCTCCTCTGGGCACTTGCAATGGACGTGGCCAATGCTCTTGAGCGAGCACAGCTTCAGAGCAGCCTGCAGAGAGTCTTCGGTGCGCTTGGTTCAACTCCTGAGCTAGATAGAGTGGGTGGAGTGATCCTTGATGAGTTAGGTAAGATTATCGAGTACCGCAATGCATCTATCCAGCTTGTCCGCGGTGACTTTCGCCAGTTGGTCGCTTATCGTGGTTTCGATGAGAGTGCTATTGATCGGCGGCTCCTCCGACCGATTTCTCAAGATCGTCTGGTTAAGCGTATTGCAGCACACAAGGAACCTCTTATCTTGAGAGAGCCATCGAAAGATCCCGACTGGGAGCTTCGCCCTGAAACGGCCGATGTCAAATCTTGGGTTGGTATTCCTCTGGTCTATGGGGAAAGAATGATGGGACTGTTGACACTCGATCATGACCAGCCAGGATATTATACAGAGGTAATCAAAGATCTACTTATCCTATTTGGTAGTCAGGCAGCCATAGCCCTCAAAAACTGGGAATCCTTGGAGGAGCTTCGCGATTTGTATCAAACATCACTGGAGATAACTCGCGAGCTAGATCTGCAGGTACTTCTAGAGAGCATTGTGCAGCGGGCTGTAGAGTTATTGCATGCAAGGGGTGGTGGGTTTTACGAGTGTGACTATGAACGTGAGCAAGTTCGACTTTCCGTTGTGCACAACATTACAGACGAAATCATTGGCCAGACATTGCGTTTTGGAGAGGGGATGGCGGGCCTCGTAGTGCTGGAAGGCGAGCCAAACACGGTTGACAACTATCAGAAGTGGCCCGGCGCAGCCAAGGTGTATACGGAAGGCCGATGGAAAGACCTGTTTGAAGCAGTAGTTGAAGCACCGGTGAAGTGGCAGGAGCGTGTCATTGGTGTCCTGTTTGTCATAGACAAGAAACGACACTTTATGAAAGATGAAATTCATCTTCTGGAACGTTTTGCCAACCAGGCTGCCATTGCAATTAACAACGCGACCATTCTGAAACGACTCGGAGACATCGTAGACACATCCTTCGATGGAATCATCCAGGTGGACGAGAACGGACGGATCACGCAGTTCAATCCTAGCGCTGAAAAACTCTTGGGGTATAAGGCGGCGGAAGTGTTAGGGACTTATGCATATAAGCTGTATTGTCGAGGCCACCAAGAAGCCAGGGAGATTCAAACGCTGCTAGAGGAGGATGAAATCGTTAGGAATCGTCCATCCTGCGTGGTGCACAAGAGTGGCCGACCAGTTGACATTCTCTTTTCTGGTGCTCTTCTCAGAGATCAGGCTGGACGGCATATAGGCAGCGTTGGATTCTTCGAGGACATGACAGGAGTCCAGGCATTGCGAGTGATCAGCAATGCCAGTCGAACTGCCTTCGAAGCGATCCGGCGCATGAGCCAACCAGAGGAACTTCAGGATCTATTGGACACCATTGTGAAAGAAGCGGGAGAATTGTTCAATGCCGATGCAGCATCTATCCTGCTTCGAGAAGACAATAAGCTGGTCGATAAAGCTTATGGTGGCTATACCCAGGAAGAGATAGAAAGCGTGTCAATTCCTGTTGGAGGAGGGCTGGTAGGCCTGGCTATGAACGAAGGGCGGCCTGTTGTCCTACCCGACGTCAGGAAAGAGCCCCGGTATATTATGGTTTCGCCCGATGTGAGGTCAGAACTCAATGTACCAATCATCGGAGATAGTGGTCCTATTGGGGTGCTGCACGTGTCCAGCCATCGCGTGGGACACTTTCGGCCAGAAGATCGATACTCGCTGGAACTCGCCCAGATTCTTGCTGATTTTGCTGCTGTTGCAATCCAGCGAGCAGAAGCAGTAAGACAACAGCAAGAAACCCACGAGCGACTGTTGCGGACCGCCAGCGCCGTAGCAGCAGGTCGGCTTGCGGCTGGGGTGGGACACGAGGTCAAGGGTTCCATAACCAGCGTTGGTTTGAGTATAGGCAACATTGCGGACCGTATTGAACGTATACAAGGCTTGCCAGGACAGAAAGAGCTTCTAGACAAGATCGAGCAAATCCACAAAGAGCTTGGACACCTAGCAAGTATCGCGACGAGGCTACATCGTCTTTCTCTAGAGTGGGAACCGGAGAAACAGCGGGTCTATCTGAATGAAGTTGTCAAACATAGCGTTGACTTGTTGCAGAGTACCATTGAGGCGCACAAGTGTTCCTCTCGACTGGACTTGGACCCGGCTCTAGACCGTCCGCCTCAGGGCTCAGGAGGACATCAAGTGCTATTAGACGAACGTCAGATTCGACAGGTCATCGTCAATATGACGCTAAACGCGCTGGATGCTTCTGAACGGGGGCAGCGGATTGACTATAGGACACGTCGGCACAAGGAGCAACGACAGGTGGAGATCCAGATCCAAGACTATGGTGCAGGCATTGATGATGAAACCAAAAGAAGTCTGTTCAAACCGTTCTTTACTATTAAGCCCGGTGGTACCGGTCTGGGCCTCTACGTTTCTGACCTAGTCGTCCGTGACAAGCATGGAGGGCGGATTGAAATTGACACCAAACCTGGGCGAGGTACGGTCTTTTCCATATTTCTACCTGTGAAATAAGCGGCCACAATAATCAATTGCTTGGAGGAGATGACAATGGGCAGGGCACCAGTCCTTTGCTTGGAAGACAATCAAATGACTAGATGGGAACTGCAAGAGTTGTTCGAAACATACCATTACCCAGTTGTTACCGCTAGCTCCGGGGAAGAAGCTGTGGAACTCGCTCGAACCCAAACGATAGGTTTACTGCTGGCGGACATCAGAATGGCTGGCATGGACGGTATTGATGCTAGTCACGCGATCCAACAGATGCAGCCCGATGTACCGGTCATCTTGTTCACCGCCTATTCCGAAGATTCACGATACAGACAGCGGGTTCGTGACGCCGGTCTGAAAGTATCTGCCTGGATACCCAAAGCTCTCGTTAATATTCGTGACCAGTTGCTGCTCAAAGTCAAGTATGAGATGGACCGGCGTTTGATGCGCGACATGGTCACAGCGTGGACTTCGCGCGGATTGTCCCTGACTGCCGCTTGGGCTGCTCTCGAAGCGATGCTGCCCATGCTGGAACTCTCGGAGGAAGCATTCAGGGATCTGAAAGAGGAGCTTTCTCCCCCCGACTCTCCGCAACGAGTGCTCTCCGATCTGTCACGAGCACTGGCCAACGTGCGAGAGCACCTTAACGAGATCGAAGAACGACAATTTCCTTTCGACAAACTAAAAGACATTGCCCTGTCACGACTCCATAGTGTCTATGAGCATTTCGATCAGGATACTCGTCGGATGGCCTTGCTCATTCGCATGGCTGTCCGGCAAATGAAAGGCTTAACTCTCACCAGTGAGCAATTTGACGTATTAGAATATACGTTGACGAAACTTGCTGACAATGAGGTCGGGACGAGCAGCCGTCGCGATTGCCGCCGCAGGCTCCGCCGCGCGGGAATTGAAACGATGGTCACCCTTGGACCGAGGACCCCAGAACTGATAGAGATTTACGATGAGTATGACGAAAGTGAAGGTGAACCATGACCCCCCGGTCACAGGTCTTCCTCGAAACGTCTATCCAGATTGACCGATTCATGCGCCCGGAACGCGAGCCCGTGATCCTGTATAATCTACTTAACAAGCAACTTCACACATCTTGCTACATTTTTGCTGAGTTCAAGCGAACTCTCCTGAGAGACTTGAGATTCGTGTGCGCCGTTGCCAAGGATCAATGGGGAACTGAAGGGGAGAGGGAGATGCGTCTAAGCGATCTGCTTGACATCCTCTCGCGTGCCCGTGGTGTCCGCTCAGAGCGGAGATTCCGACGCTTCCTTTGGATAGCCTCAGATCTGCTCAGGTGTTTTGGCAACGATCCGCTTCCTGTGTCAGATGTCCTGGAATGGCTAGACGAACACATTGACACTTTCACGGAAGAATTCTTCTCAGTCGAGTTTTACGAATCCAATGAGAAGGTGGAAGAAGTACAATATCATTGCTTACACGATTGCGATTTGGCCAAAGATGATCGCCACCTAGGAACGATGAGATGTAGGCGAGAGGAAGCGCGTTGTTCACTATCTCAATTCCTTGCAGCACGCAGAGGACACCTGCTTGTGGTCTTAAGAGCTATGGAGAGTGCGTCTAGCAAGAAACGAGATGATACGGCGATCAGAGCTCTGACATTTGTGTTGGGTAAGAATGATTTTGAGAAAGCCAAGGGCCAGCGGAATTGTTGGCCCCTGGGCGACACGATCATCGCTTTGGAAGCCCCAGAGGACGTTCCTATCTACACCTTGGACCACCACTTTGAGGTTATTTGCGAAGCTCTGGGAAAAGAGCGATACGAGGAGCAAATACCACCGTCCTAAAAGGTGGTCAACTTATGGGTAATGCACAGAGCGTCATCAAAGGTTAAGGGGGCCTGCTCGTCAAAGGAGAAAAGCGATGAAACTCGCTACTAGAATGAGCAGACTAGGCACGGAAACGGCCTTTGAGATGCTGACAAAGGCCAGGGCACTGGAGGCCCAGGGGAGGGAGATCGTCCACCTGGAGATCGGCGAGCCTGACTTCGATACCCCTTCCAACATTGTCGAGGCAGCCGTCAAAGCTCTGCGCGAGGGCCATACCCATTACACTCCGTCAGCAGGCATCCCCCAGCTCAGGGAAGCCATCGCCGAGGAGATCTCCACGACACGGGGCATCGAGGTTAATCCAGGCCAGGTAGTGGTCACCCCGGGCGGCAAGCCCATCATGTTCTTCACCATCCTGGCTCTGTGTGAGAAGGGCGACGAAGTCATCTACCCCAACCCGGGCTTCCCCATCTACGAATCAATGATCAACTTCACCGGCGCCACCCCGGTGCCCATCCCGCTGCTGATGGAAAAGGACTTCCGCTTCGACATCGAAGAGTTCAAGGGCCTGGTCTCCCCCCAGACCAAGATGATCATCCTCAACTCGCCTCACAACCCCACCGGCGGCGTGCTGACCAGGGAGGATCTGGAAGCCATCGCCAAGGCTGCCATCGAGAACGACGTCATGGTGCTCTCCGATGAGATCTACAGCCGCATGGTCTACGAGGGGGAGTTCGCCAGCATCACCCAATTCCCGGGCATGCAGGAGCGAACCATCATTTTGGACGGTTTCTCCAAAACTTATTCTATGACCGGCTGGCGGCTGGGTTACGGCGTGATGCCCCAGTGGCTGGCAGGGCAGGTGGCCAACCTGATGGTCAACTCCAACTCCTGCACAGCCGCCTTCAGCCAGTGGGCCGGCGTTGATGCCCTCAAGGGGCCGCAGGATGAGTCCAATAAGATGGTGAAAGCTTTCCGCCAGCGGCGGGACGTCATCGTTGACGGACTCAACCAGATCCCCGGCTTCCGCTGCCTGAGGCCCAAGGGCGCTTTCTACGTCTTCCCCAACATTGAGGGCACGGGCAAGAATTCCCAGGAGATGGAGGATTTCCTGCTCAACGAAGCCGGCGTTGCCACCCTATCCGGCACATCCTTCGGCGAGTACGGGGAGGGCTTCATCCGCTTCTCATACGCTAACTCGGTGGAGAACATACAGAAAGCCCTGAGCAGGATCGGCGAGGCCATGGCCAAGCTGTAGAAGCGTCTATAGTCCATGGCACTAACTTTTCAGGCTGCGCGAGAACAAATCCCCACGCTAAGGGAGCAAAGCCGCTTCGGGGCTGGATTTTAGCCCGCAGGGCCATGGCCTGAGCTTGTCGAAGGGCCGCCCTGAATCGGCTCATCAAGGACTATATGGACGCTGAACTCCGGGTGTGCATCAACAAGATCGCCCCCACGGGACAGGCGGTCTTCGTGGACGACGACGTGGAACAGGTGACGATGGTACAGATCAAACCGAGGAAGAGCAAGCCGGGGGGAAGCAAGGGCTTGAATCAGGCTGAGACGGCTCGTATGAACGCAGATGACATTCGGCAACTCGTCAGCCACGACGAAGGACAACGATTGGAATTCAAGCGTTCGCTAGCCGAACTGGGTACGGCCACGCGCACCGTGGCTGCCTTTGCCAATACCGACGGTGGCGTGCTCCTTTTTGGCGTGCGCGATTCGGGCGAGATCATTGTTGTCGAGATAGGTCAGACCACCAAAGAGCGCATCGTGAGCCGTATCACCGGCGCTACCGACCCGGTCGTGTATCCGTCGGTAGAGTGCGTCCCAGTGGAAGGACGTATGGTCATCGTCGTTCGCGTTGCCCCCAGCGACAATTGCCCTCATCTGGCCGAGGGACGCGCGTATAAACGGGTTGGCGCAGCCGACATGCAACTCAAGCGGGACGAGTATGAGCGGTTATTGCTTACACGCAGCCGTGCCGCGTATGGCCGCCAGCCGGTCCTCGAAGCGCGTTACACCGACCTGGACGAGGAGCGCATCCGGTGGTAACTGGCGCAGCGAGCCGAAAAGCGCGGCATCTCCGCTCCAGGCGCCCCATTGCCAGACCTGCTGCCCGGACCCGGCGCGGTGGTTGAACGCGCGGAGCAACTCATTCCCACCCTCGCCGGGATCCTCTTCTTTGGGCGAGACCCGCAGGCCTGGATTCCTCACAGCCAGGTGCGCGTAGCCCGCTTTCAGGGCACGTCCACGACCCACTTCATTGACCGTGCCGATTTGCGTGGCACGTTGCCGGAACTGATTGACGCGCTTGAACAGTTCATCCGCCGCAACACCCGCCTGGCGGCCAGGGTGGTTGGCTTTCGCCGTCGTGAGGTGACCGAGTATCCCTACGAGGCCGTCCGCGAGGCGGTATGCAACGCTGCTGTCACCGTGACTATCACATCGAAGGGGCCAGCGTGCGCATTATGGTCTTTGCCGATCGCATTGAGATCAACAGCCCCGGCGGGTTGCCACCACGCGTGACACTGGCCAACATCGAACGCAAGCACGTCCTGCGCAACCCCCTCATCGCCAACTACCTGTACGACATCTTTTACATCGAGAGGTGGGGCACCGGTATAGCCCGGATGCGCCGGTTGATGCGCGAGCACAGGGTGGCGGAGCCACACCTGGAGGATCTGGACGACTTCTTCGCCGTCACGTTTTACGGCCCCTGCGACCGCATCCTGGATTTGATCCCGGAAGAAGGGGTGACCGACCTGCGCGCCCTGGGACTGAATGAGCGGCAGATTGAGGCCTTGCGGTTGATGGTCAACGAAGGCAAGGAGTTGAGCAACGCGGACTATCGGCGGTTGTTCAATGTGTCCAAAAACACCGCATCCAGAGATTTGCAGGCCTTAGTGAAGACAGGGTGGGTAAGAGTCGAAGGAATCGGCAGAGGGACACGCTATCAGGCGGTTTGATGGGGCGTAACGGCTACCGATGGGGCGTAACGTGGGGCGCAAATTGACAGAGTACTGGTTTGGGACATAATTTCTGTCGTCACCCCCGACCGGGAAACCGGCGACGTCATCGTGTGTGGCAATGAAATCCTGGTCAGCGAACGTCGTCTGGTGTTCCAACTGGCGGGGGCGGTTCAGACGTGAAGCAGGCCGCCCATCTCCCACGCCCTGACCACGCCGAT
>Ga0114919_10003834_pt1 | contig 12088 bp, 12 predicted proteins | sample BlataG_FD_88682 | JGI IMG/M metagenome (GOLD analysis project Ga0114919, IMG submission 88682) | Deep subsurface microbial communities from Black Sea to uncover new lineages of life (NeLLi) - Black_00105 metaG | ecosystem: Environmental > Aquatic > Marine > Oceanic > Sediment | place: Atlantic... | reverse complement strand
TTCCAGTTTTGATATGCCAAGTTATAGGTAGTTGAAAATCTACTTGTTTTCTCAGTAACCGAAACATATTCTATAGTATCTGGTCCTGTACCGCTAATTTTAGTTAAAGTTCCTGATGATAATGGGGCTCCTGTTCCGACGCAAGTAAGGATTGTGCTATAGGTCCAAGCCGTAGTTGTTGTAGTAGTTGTTGGAACGTCTGAGCTTGAGGAGCTAGATACATTTCCTATTGATTCACTTGAAGAAGAGGACATAGAGGTGGAGCTTGAACTACTTGAAGAAGAAGAATCGACAGAATTACTGGAGCTACTTGACGAGGATACATTTTCTTCGCTTTCGCTACTTGTTGAGCTACTTGAGTAATAAGGAACTAAATCTTGAAAAACGGTAAATCTTTGGTTGTTATTGAAATAAATTGCCTCAGACGAAACGGAGTACCGGTCGCTATCTAATGTAAAGTAATAATATTGTTTAACTCTTTTCTGTTGGTTATCTTGTTGGAATCGCATAGCCTGTTCCCAATAGACGGGGATATGCATTGCTTCGTAGATAAAATCGTTAGACAGATCTGACATTAACTGAAGAACTCTATTGGAGAGGTTGTGGCTTATAGAGGGGCTGATGAAGTTTATATAAGAATCTAGCTCATGGACTGAAAACAGAGATGTATATTCGCTTACGCTAGATGTTGATGTCCATTGGAAAGTCCATCTATCGTAATAATCTCCTACTGGTAAATTAGATGGAACATACCAATCTACGTAAAAAACCCCGGTATATTCTCCTTGGGCGTTAAGGCTATGAAGAACTGTTACTCCGTCTGTATCTATAATTTCTACTAATGGTTGACCTATTGGATCTGTAAGTCTTCCATCCTGTTCGAATCTAAAATACAAACGCACTATTTCATTTTGGAGTGCAGTTGTTCTAGTCTGAATGGACATAAAATTCCTTAGGCAATTATTTTTTTACTTTGCCCCATCCCGTTTTAGATCTTAGGGCAAACTGTAATTCTTTTATCAATCCTGTATCTTTGGGGTCTGCTTTTTTACCTTTGTCTTTTCTCTTCTTTTGTCTTTCTTTGGCTTTATTAAGTTTAGCTTTAAGTTCTTTTTGGGAATATCCTTTCCATTTTCCTTTTTCTTTAGGATTCACAACATCTTTTTTGCCCCATTTAGCTTCTTTCATCCATCCTTGTGCGTTGCCTATTTTATCCCATTCTTCGTGGCTCATAGTAAGTAATGTTTTTCCGGATGCTGTTTTTGTAAGTTTCATTTACACCAATCCTCCTCGATATGTTTCTTTTCCACTTTCGTCAATAGAAAACAAAGATACATTGCCGTGATCATTTACAACCCATATATTAGGGAAGTAACCGTTTTTGTTCATCCATTCTCTAATAGCTACAAAATCCGCTCCATAACTCTCATTTGGTTGAGCTATTAATTTACCAGCATAGTAAGCCTCTCCGTCCTCATTAACTTTAATATCTTCCTCTGAATCTTCCCATGCCTCTCTTAATTCTTCGAGCTCCATTTCAGCCAACTTTTTAAACTTCTTCAAATTAAATGCCTGATTTTTCTTCACTTTTTTAACGCATCTCTCAAATTTTTCGGGATTTTTATCTTTATCAACTGTAGTGTGGCAAACGACCCAAGGGTTAGGGTCCCATTCTTTTTTCTTTTTCTTTTTTTTAGCCTCGACAACATCTTTTTGATTATCTGCCATTTCGAGCATTCCTTCTTCAACGTGCTGTCCGAAAGAAAGGGATACTGCTATTGAGTTAGCTGCGCTTTCATAATTTCCATCTTGTTGTAATTTACGTATTGCTTTTCTGATGCCAGCTCTAACGGATGGGTCTCTACTGACATCTATCCATCCCCACTTAATATGGCTAATAATTTCATCGACGAATTTTTTAGAATCTATTGCTTTATCCAGCCAGTCTTGTTTAAGTTGAGAAACTGAATCTCCGTGTTTTGCTTTTTTAATTATAGAGTAATTATTCACTTGGGATTCCTTTTTCTTCTTTTTCTTCTTTTTCTTTTTATTTTTTTCTTCGGTTTTTTTAACTATATTTCTATCCGTTTCATATCCTTCGCACTCGGGATACATTTGAGTATCTAAATGTCCTTTGGGTGGCTTAAATCCGCCGCAATCGTTTGAAGAAACTTTATTTATTTTCATCATCTTAACCTCGTTCTTCTTTCAAATGACTTCCAAAAAGTTTCTGCCATTTTTTGTATTTTAGTTTTCTTAGAAGCTTCGGCGGGGGTTTTTGCTATTGGTTCGGGTGTTTTTGCCGGAGTTTTCTCTGGTTCTACTACTTCTTCCATACCTTCCGGAGTCTTACCTGACTGTATTCTTCCAAGTTCTGATTGTACGCTTGCTCTTATTTGTTTAAGGACGATAGCGACTAAGGAATTACCTAATGCTCCCTGATTTCCGAGCAATTTAGGATTTAATTCCATGCCCTTTTCGCTTTGAATAAGGACTGGCTCTACATATCTCTTTAAGAAGACATCAGTATTCTTCATAAATCCTTCTAGTTCTTGTAATCTATACGCTCCTTGTCCTGTTATAAATTCGTTTGTTTTAGATGGTAGGTCGATAATAGTTTGTTTTGCTTGTTCTAGTGAGTTTAAAACTGCCATTAACTCTGAGTGATCTCTATCTAATGACTGAGAAGTAAAATCTCCTGAGGACAACATAGCCATTGGGGAGTAATATTCTTTTGATTTTTGAACTGTTCCTTTTAAAGATTCAACTGGAGCTATTTTTTCAAACAGCATTTCTTTCATTTGAGGAAGTTCTGATTCGTCCATTTTTCTTTCTTCTCTTGCTTTCCCTTGTTCTGCCTGACCTTGAGATTCTTTTTGTCTTTCCTGTATTTGCCAATCGATAACGCTAACGATAAATTTACGTAAAAGTTCATTAGTTTGGGGGTCGAAGGGCATTTGTTCATTGGCTAATTCGTTTTTAAGAGATTCGAGAGTGTCAACGCTATGGAATTTTCTTTCTAACAGCAAAATAGCATAATCTTGAGGACTTATATTAGTTCCTCCGCCCTTAGTTTTTTCATATGTTTCTTCTAGAGCTGACATACCTACTTCGGCTTGTTCTTCTTTTTTAAGTGTAGCTTCTTCTATAGCTTTTCTTTGCTCATCTAATACTTTAATTCTATTTTTGATAGCTTCTTCTGCTCTATGAATTTGCAAGGGTAATACTGTCACGGTAGATCCTTTGCCTGTTTGAATTCTTTTATCCATTTTATCAAGAAATTCATTATGTGTTTTTATTTCTGAATTAATGGCATCTAAATTTTTCTGTATAACTTCGGGTGGAACTTGTATTTTATCAATATAATCGGCATAGGATAAAACGCTAGGGGTTAAGGTACTTTGTGAGGCATCTATTTTACCTTCTTTATTTCTTACTAATGGTCCGACTACAACAATATGTCCATCTAGAGTTTTAGTAGGCTTTTTATGACGTACGATTACATATTCTTTACCGTCTATAACTCCTATTTTATCTGCCTCTACTGATATCCAAGATCTTAGACGTGGATCATCTGTCTGGAAAAGGTCTTCTACTCCAACTTCTTTAATGATATCTTTGTATCCCCTGCCTCTCTTAGTTCCTCCCTTACCTCCTTTTGGGTATTTATCTCTAATGTCAGGAATGGAAATGAGACCGTGTTCCTCAACCATCTTTTTTTCTCGTTCTTTATCAATAGGTTCAGCCATAGCATCTTTATTCAGCCATGCAAGTCTTTCCTGTTTTTCATTCCATTTATAAAGTCTCATTAAATTATCTCCTCATAAGTAACGGCCCAATCTACGACAATACTTACTCCGCTATCAACGTGTATTTCTACTGCTTGGTCTACGGAAAGATAAATAACCGTATCAAACCATCTAGTTAATGCTGTATCGGCTGGATAGCTCATAATATCTCTGCCACTATTCAATCCATAAACGTTGGTATCGCTTGTTACTGAAGCGGCTTGTGCGGTGGTTACTGTAAGACCAAAAAGATGACCAGCAATACTATCTCTGGTTCTGAGGGTCTGCATGGTATTGACATCAAGATATGCTATTGTTCCGGAGCTGGGAGTAATAGTAAAATCTCCGCTGGCGCTACCATATGCAACGGTAAATGTTATTCCTGCTGCAGTGTATACAGTATTGGCGTTTAGTTGAGTTTGTAACTGAGCTGCCAATTGAGTTCCGGTATAAAAATCTTCATCTAGAACGATATTTTGGGGTAAAGAGGTATTAGTTTGAAACCATAGAGAATCATTCAGGTCCGTAACTACTTTTCTTCCTTCTATAATAGTTGCTCTGTAGTCTCTTGCTGTTGCGCTTCCGAACTGAAAACCTATTGAATCGAGTTGCCAGTCGTCGTTCGCACTGATGACTTCATTAATGGGTGTTGGAAGAACGTTAATTGATCCGCTTACTTTTTGCAAGTCCCGTTTTGCCATAGTTCTATCAATAGCCGGTACTTTCTTTTTATAAATTCTATTGGGGTAATATACAATAGCCATAGTAATCTCCGTATTTAAAAGGTATAATTAAAGTTATCCTAGAGAATATTTCTATTCTCTGGGTCTTATTCCCTTCAAATATTCTTGGGTTTTTTGTCCAGAGATTAGAAATATCAAGAGAGTTTACGAATGGGCTTGATATTCGGGGATTTGGCTTCTGGATTAGGTGAAGGACGACTCTGTTTACCATGAACTGAGTGTCTGGGTTCTTGGGGTTCTCGATGTTCGGAGGGTACTGTTCTTTTAGTTACCGGCAGGGCTTGGGTTAAATTCATAATCATTGACTCTTGTTCTGTTAGGGCATCGACATCTGATTCTGTAACTTCTATTGCGTTTTCTTCGTCTATAATGGGGTTTGCTGCTACGCTATTTGCCATATGAGCTTCTGCTTCTTCTACTTTACTAAAAACTTCCAAACCATGATCAATCTCATCACCGTTGTTACTGCCGATAATATATGTGTCTCTTTCGGAGGGGGAAAGAAATCTTACTAATCCCGTTTTAATTAATCCCTTCAAATCTCGGCTCATTAAAATTCTTCTAGCCGATATATTACTCAAATCAAACGGAGCGTTCTGAAGTAGCGTAATATCTAAGTCATTAACAGTTATGCTTCCGTTCTTATCATTAACAATCCAAGCCGGTGCATCAATGGCCTCGTCTTTTGCTTTTAGCTCCATTAAAACCGCTCTTTCTCTATCTGTTTGTGCCATATCTAAATCTACATCGGATTTTTTACTTTTAGCTTTATTAACCTCTTCTAATAATTCTTCCATATTAGATATCCATTTTCGGCATTCAAGTCGTCAATTTCCTTGAAAGCGTCGGGAGTTTTAACATTTTCTTTGGAAACAACTGCATGAGCTTCCTCTCCTTTTTCCGGAGCATGAACGGCAGCTATTTTACTAACTACGGGTGAGCTTTCTCCTTTACTGGGAAGGGTTGAAAATATAGCAGCCTGAGATACGCTGTCGCTAGTGGGTGTTTCATCGGCTAAGGTTGACGGAGTGATTTGAATAGATGTTTCACCGAGATCCAGAATATCATTAGGAACGTCAGTAAAAACTTCTGAATCAAAAGATAACTTTCCCAATCCCTTTCCGTCTTTTATATCGGCTACCAGTATAAGAGAGCACGCTTCTTCTTTCTTAAGTAGGACTCTCAATTTTTTACTTAATGAAACGCTACAATTTATTGATATACTTGACATGCTATCTCTCCCTTATTTCTTCAAGACGCCTATAAACTCTATCTACCGCGGCGTCCCATGAATAGTTATTAACAATTTGCTTTTGTAAAATTTTAGCCCTTTGGGTTGCTTCGCTGTAATTTTCGTAAACACTTCTCATATGTTGTTTTGTTGCTTCTATTGCTTTGTCTTGGAATACAGGAAACATTTGTCCCTCGTAAAAATGACATAGTTTAGCCATTCTTGAAAGATTACCGCTAACGTTGGCAACTTCATATCCATCGGGCTCTACAAGATAAGAATTTTTTTCCGTAAGGTAGTCAGATTGCCCGGAACAATTACTAGATATTACTGGAAGTCCCATAGAAGCGGCTTCGCAAATTGGCAGGCAAAAACCCTCTCCTCTTGAAATTAAAACAAAAGCATTAGCCGAGTTATATACTTTGGGCATATCTTTTTCGCCTATGGGTTTTGTATATAGAGCTACATGGGGTAATTCTTCTTCTGTCTTCTGTACGAATGATTTAATGTTTCCAAAGTCATCTAAAATCTGTTGGCATCCGTTTTCTTCGGGTGTGCTTACAGGTCGGGATACAAGCAATAAGGTCACATCTTCTTCTCCCCAAAACTCCTCCATATATGCCTTCAAAAGAATATCGAATCCCTTTCTGTAACTCCATCGAAACACACTTAAGAAAACGAACTTCCTCATAAACGATCCGAATTCCATCTTACCGGCGTTTTTGGGGTTATATCTGGTCGTATCCACTCCTAATGGCATTACATATATTGGAGGATGGACGTTGCTCTTCTTGAGAATATCTTTACCATATTGAGTTGGGACCCATATCTCGTCCATCATATTTAATTTACCGGCATAATCTTTATGAACTTTTTCTGATGTTTCGATCATTGTATAAATAATTTTAGGACCAGAGTGAGAAAGGTCTGTAGGAACTGTAACTCCGAAAACCTTAGGGGCTGATGGCGAGATTTCTTCTGCTGCCATACGTCGAAGTTCTTTCTGGGTAGAGTTGTTGACATGAACTAAATAAGGTTCTATTTCAACATTAACTTTAACTCCTCTATTTGATAGACCGAATGCCATTGTTCTATTCATTCTGGCAAAACCACCGTAATCGAAAAAATGTCCCGCCCATGATACTTCCATAAATTTATTCCCCACTGTATAACTTTGAGGCTCTACAACTTTAATTTTTTCTTTATCTTTTTCTTCTTTTTCTATTTCTTCAGAATCTTCAGTGTCAACAATAAGTTTTGTTTCATTAGATTCTAAAACAACATCTTCTTTGTCTGAAAACTCCCTTATTTCTACAAAATCCATCTTAGGTTCGGCAGCTTCTCGTTCGACATCCGTAATAGAAGCGTAGCGAGAAGATATAACCCTCTCGCGAGCCAAATCGTATGCTGACTTTAAAGGACTCATTATTACTATACATTATACATTTTTCCTGTATAATGAGTGAGAAAAATGCAAAATATCTCAATACTATTTTATACCAATAATCTCGTATCACCTCGCATCCTTGAAGAAAGTCTAAAAGGAGCGATAAAACAGGCTCAAGATAATGATTGTGAACTCATTGTAACATCTCATTTTCCGTTAACTGTTGACTTCGAGAGTGTCAATTTAATTACCGAACCTTATTATTTGAAGGAATTCGACCCGGAAAATAGGAATCACAAAGTATCCGACATATACGACTACATTGTTAAAGAGCTTAAGGTAGAAGCCAATTGCGATCATATTAAAAGCTATGTAGTAGGAAAATTACCTTACTCTCATGAGTCTATTTTTAAGCAAATCTTATTCTCTCTGGAAAAATGCTCAAGTGATAATGTCGTTCTAATGGAGCATGATTGTTTTTACCCCAAAGAATATATAAAATCAGTTAAAAAATGCTTAATTGAGTATCAATACGAGTTTGCATACTGTTCATTTGCTAATTGCTTTTTGAACGAAAACGGATTTTTTGACATATCATTTAGAAAATTTCTTTTGAGTACTTGTGTCGGTAAAACAAAATTAATGCAGAGAATATTTACCGACAAGCTCCAATTATTTCAAGAGAAAAAGCGATACAAATTTGAACCGGTACTGGATATCGAACCATCTCCAAATAACTATGCCGATAACGTTATAGTAACCAAGCACTTATGTATGGATAAATTTCTAGATGGGCCGGTTCTAGATATTCGACATCAATTAAATTCTAGTGCTAATATACTTATTCGAGATGGAAATTACTCTCAACATAACTCCTATTGGGGGGATGCAAAAAAATTTATTGATATGATACAAGATATCAGTGTTAAAAGAAAAAACATACAACGATGGTGCTACGGAACGGCACTTCAAGATTATTAAAGGAGAAGTTATGAAATATTGGATAGTTGAAACAAAAAACGGGAATATTTACACAGAAACGGGATCTAAGAGTTGGGATGACATAGACCAAGATGACATTAAGAAAGTTCAATTTGATAATAATGGACAAATTATTTCTCTACCTGAAAATATGGAAGAATACATACAAGCCAAAACAGCAAGCGCCGACCTAGGAAGTAACAATATACAAATAGAATCAAGGTATTTGGCGTTTAAAATGGGAAATAATATAGTCAGAATCCGTGTTGATGAAAAAACCAATAATATATCCATAGAGGTAGATTAAATGTCCGAGCCGACCACTACAACTACTACTCCGACAACCACCACAACTACGACTACTAAATCTCCGATCTCTTCAATTAGAACAATATTTTTCGAAAACATTAACGGTCAGTTTCAAGAGATAGAACGTACAGACGCCGGGGATACGGAATCTACTCTAAATACTCCTTTTGCCGCCGCCTTCAATTTCGGTACAATAGCTCCCGGAGAAACATCAAAAACTATCATTGTCAATCTTCATGTTCTATATGTTCAAGCAATAACCAATATTAAATTAGGGTTAATAGATGCCGGCAATCTAACCCTTCAAAACGACACTTTCGGAATAACAAATAGTGCCCTTTTAAAAAGCAATATTATTCCTACGTCTTATTTTCAAGGAATAAACACAAACGGAACGAGCTCTAACTCATACAATATCTCCATACCTAATTTAGACAATAAGAAGTCCAATTACGTTTATCTAAATGTAACTCTACCACGAAGTAATGTCATTGGAACTGGAGTAATCAGATTCCAGTGGTTTCTCGACTACTCCAGTTAATCCTCCTCTTTTATATACAGGATTTGCTCCCTTTTTCATTGTATAATATAACATGCCCAAAATAAACACAGATATTACAAGTTCTCTAACTTCTGACGAGAAAGAGGTGTTTTCTTTAGTAAAGGAAGTTATAAATAAGTATACTCCTTCTACCAATGCTTTTGCTGTTGGAGGATGGACTAGAGATAAACTTTTAGGTATTCCTTCAGACGACATAGACATAATGCTAGACACGATTTCCGGAGAAGACTTTGCTAAATTATTGACTCAACACATGGGCATTAAAGATCCTCATATTATTAGAGAGAATCCCGAGAAGAGCAAAAATATCACAACAGCGAAGGCGTATATTCCTCTTTCTTCCGGAACCCAACAAGAAATAGATTTTGCCCAAGCTAGAACAGAAGTTTATAATGAAAACTCCCGTATACCAGAAATACAAGAAGCAACCCCTCAAGAAGATGCAGCCAGAAGAGATCTTACCATTAACTCTATCTTCTATGACATTAACAATAATAAATTAGTAGATTTTACAGGAAACGGCATCAAAGATTTAATTGGTAATGTTATTAGAACCCCACAAGATCCTCTCAAAACATTTTCAGAAGATCCCTTAAGAATTTTTAGGACCGTCAGATTCACTGCAAAATACAACGGACAAATTGATCCCGAAACATACAAAGCTATGATGGACCCGTCTCTTAGAAATGAAATTAAACAAAAAATTTCAAAAGAAAGAATTGGTGTCGAATTTGTTAAGATGCTGAAAAATCCAAACCCTCAACGAGCCATAGAACTAATGAAAGAAACTGGACTTTGGCAAGACATTATGGCAGAAGCACTTATGGGTACTAAATACGAAGGGAAAATAGCTCCCCTTGAAATGGACCAAAACAATCCGCATCATGTTCTTACGGTTTGGGAACATACTATGCAAGTTGTTAAAAACTTAATAAAGAATCAACCCGAAATGGAAGAAGAAAAAAGAGTTGTAATGATTATGGCTGCTCTTATGCATGATCTTGGAAAACTTTATTACGACATTCATACGCCTAGCAAAAGTCACGAAGGAAGAACTTCTTATATCGGACATGAACAAGAAAGTAGAGAGATGACCGAATATATTTTGCGCTATCTTAAACTGGAAGGAAACTTAATCAAGCAAGTATCTGGACTAGCCGAAAACCATATGAGACCACATCGATTTACAGAGCAAGGTGTCGATAGTCTAAGAGCTATGAGAAGATTTATTCGGTTGATGGGGGAATCTTCTCTTAACTGGATAGATGTGTTTAATTTGGCTGTTGCAGATGCGTATTCCAAAGGGTTAGAAATTGATCCCAATACCATACAGACATATCAAGGACTAGAAAATAGCCTCCAAGAAGCCCTTATATCTCTAAAGCCAATTAAAGAAAATACTATAGAGCCTATTCTCAACGGTAACGAAATTATGCAAATCCTGAACATTAAACCGGGACCTTGGATGTCAGAAATAGTTGAATTTATAAAAGAACTTAGAGATGAAAATCCAGACATAACCAAAAATGAAGCCTCAATGAAGCTCAAAGAAAAATATGGTCACTTAAGTCCTGCCGAAATTAAAGAAGCTCAGGAAAAGAAAGAAGAAAAAAAGAAATCCTCCACTTGCCCCAGACATCTCTTGAAATCTAAAATCGATGAAATAAACAAGGACCTTAAAGAAGATAATTGCTATACTATATTACCCTTACTGCAAGAATTACAAAAAGAATATGGCAATGATGATAATGTCACAAGATTAATAGCAATAACAACATTCAAACTCTTACTACGCGATCAAAAATTTCGCCACAACGATCTTCTGATTTATATTTTCAAAAAATCAGAAGAAAACTTTTTTGACATCATACTTTGTTCTTACGTTATTGGAATACTTCTGTTAATTGAAACGGCTACCGAAGATGACATTATAAAAGAAATTGCAGAGAGGATGATTACAATGTCTCCGGGAATAGTAAGAAAAATACTCGATTCTCTCCCTAAAAACCTATACAGACCAAAACTTAAAGAAGAATTTAAGAAGCAATTAAAATGAGAATTTACAGAACATCTCAAAATATTCAATACCTAGAGTCTATTGGTGTTCCAGAAACTGACCGCCAAGAGATATTAGACTATCTTATGGAACTAGAGGGCGATACCAGAAAGTACATTCTTCGACAAATTAAGAAAAACCCATCTATACCTTTAAATGAAATAAAAGAAATAGAAACTGATAGCAAGAAAAACTATCTAAGGAAACAAGGATACCCCGAAGAAGTTGTTGATTATGCTACGAGGATACCTCAATACTCTGTTTGGCTTGCTAGAGAGGTTAAGAATTATTATAAACCTGAAAGATATCGGGATCAATGGTTAAAAAACAAACCAATTGGACAGCAAATGGTTGACTCTTTTGTTCTGACGTGGGGAAGGCACATGGTTGACACGCACGACTGGATCAAACAAACTAATCCTGACCTAATGAGATTCACAATAAAAGAAGCCGTCGAAGCCTCTGATAAATGGCACGAAGAACTTAGACAACAAGAATCTAAAACCGCATATACATCTCATAATGTTGTCTACTCTCTTCCTGATGGATGGGAAATAGTTAAACTTGAAGGTGGAGACTGTAAATCCGAAGGCGAACTCATGGGGCATTGCGCTGGAGGATATAGCCAAACAGTAGCCCAAGGAAACACGCATATATTCTCGCTTAGAGATCCGAAAAATCAACCTCACGCTACTATCGAAATGAATTTTTATAAGAGAGAAAATGACCCAGAGGGAATAGAAAAAGGCATCGACATAATACAAATTCAGGGGAAGGGAAATGACGAACCAATACCAGAATATAAAGCCCTCATTAAACAATGGTTCGATAATATGAGACAACAAGATTATACCCTTGACTTAGCGGAAGACACATATGATACCGTATCTGTCCAAAACTTGGGAGAATATTTAGATGCTCAAGATGACTACGGTTTCACGCCAACTTTTTCTAGTATCGGAGGAGACGCAGAAACATACTTTGCAAATCTAGAAGAAGCATAACAAGAAGGAATATCGGGTTCGCATTGG
>Ga0114919_10003833_pt1 | contig 12089 bp, 16 predicted proteins | sample BlataG_FD_88682 | JGI IMG/M metagenome (GOLD analysis project Ga0114919, IMG submission 88682) | Deep subsurface microbial communities from Black Sea to uncover new lineages of life (NeLLi) - Black_00105 metaG | ecosystem: Environmental > Aquatic > Marine > Oceanic > Sediment | place: Atlantic... | reverse complement strand
TGGACGATATCTTTGCTCAATATCCCGACGTGCAGCAGTGCGATTTGGGGATGGTTTTTCCGTGGATGGGGCATGGCGGTTTGCACGTTCTGACGAACGATACCAGCCTGCCCTACACACTGGGCGCGAGCGGCAGATTCTGGCGGATCGGAGGTATGTACTACCTCCTCGAGCATATCGACAGCTTCATCGAGAGGCTGGGACCGTCGGACGAATGGTGATTTTGATCTCATGAACAAGATGCTGGCGATACCTGAGCGGCATGAGTTCCACGCAGGGCAGTTCGATGAATTCATCGCGCTGATGCGTGACGTTGATCAACACACCGTTCGTATGACAATCGGAGCCGCTTCCGACATTGAACTTGACGAGGGTGGACGCCTGAAAAATGGAGGGTTCGCACTCGCACCGCTGGCTATCCAGCAGATCTGTAAGCAAGTCTCGAAAGGACTATGGTCACTCGTGGCGGATATCGCCGGTGTGAATCGCAGTTCGCGTGCGTATGACTCGGTGGTCTCTATTCCGCTGGCCACCCGGATTATCAATGACTGCGTTGCCCTGCGGTTTCGTGCCGCGGACGGTATTTGCGGTCGGGACATGCTACAGGATCACACGACGCGAGTTGTCGAAGGCGTTGTCGGCCCACGCTATCAGCTGCTGCCTAACCATCAATTGTTGGAGGCAGTGCGGGAGCTGATGGATTCGCATGAGATGCCCATGAAATTTCATGCAGGATTGCTTGCCGGCCGCCGCATGGCGGCCTCGTTCCTTACCGAAGAGCCGCTCGTCGATATCGACGGGCCGGTATTCGGCGGCGCCTACTTCTCCAACAGCGAAGCCGGGGAGTGCGGTGTCCGTGGAGCAACAATCTTGCAGTTCGGGCAGACCATGCGGTGCATGAATCGTTTGCGGCATATTGCACACTCTGGCAGGGATTTCCTAAAACGGCTCAGCACCATGCTGGGCAGCGTGATGGGTAGTTGGGAACAAACTGTCAGGGTCGCCTCGCAGGCGTCCTCGGTCATGGAACGGGAGCTCAACCTCCTAACGTCCGAGGAACAGCTTAACAGGGCGAAGCGAATCAAGATGCAAGCGAAACTGGCCGACTACGTCGACAAGAGTCTTGCGGAAGATGTGGTGCGGAAGGCAATCTTTATGGGAGCCAGCGGGACACATATCCCGCGAAACGTTCCCCCGAAGGACATCGCCAGCCGCCGGGTCCGTGACGTCGTCATCATGTTGATGCGGGCGGCGGACGGACAGTACCCTGAAATACGCGAGAGACTAGAACGCGCTGCGTTCGACATCCTCGCCGGAAAGATTACGTTTTAGGAGCCGACATGGTTACAACTCTCCCCGCCAACGTGGAAGATTACACCCCACTGCAGGCACAGTCCACCTACTCTGACGCCGAGAAGGCTGCCTTCGGCGAGCTGCAAAAGTATATCAGCGAGCACACGAATGTCAACATCTGGTGGTTCTGGGACCTGGGCCAGAAAGTGGCCCGTATCCGTAGGGATGCCAAATCTCAGCAGGCGCTCTACGGCAAAAAGGTGCTTTTCCGCCTTGCAAAGGGCCTGGGCCACAATAACGATCGCCAGCTGTACAACGCGATGAACGTCGTGACACAGTTCGGTTCGAAGAAAGCGTTTACCGAGTACGTCAAGCTGCGTGGCGAAGCTGGCAACCAGCTGAGCTGGTCGCATATCGTCTATCTCTCGGGTGTCGGCGATACCGATCTGCGTATGCAGTTGGCCGCCGCCTCGCTCGAGCAGACGTGGTCTGCCGAGGAACTCTGGCGTAAGGTGAAAGAGCTGTGCGATCGGAAGGCCCGCGGCACACGTGTACCTGACATCAAAATTCCGAATTCCGCTCAAGGGTGTCTGACACATGTCAGCTCACAGGCGGAGAAGTACGTGTACAACCACGACAAAGCGTGGACAGGTGATGCGTTCGATTTGGCAGCAACCGTCAAGGACATTCCGGCCGACAAGCTCAGCATCAAGCTGCTGGATGCCGTGCGGGAGACTAAGAAGCGGGTCGACGGGATGCAGACGCGGGCCGCCACGATGGTGCAGATCCTGTCTGATATCGAAGTGGACATCTCCGCCCGTATGGACGCCCAGGTCCGGCTGGACGTTGCAGCGGCAGCTGCGATGTCCGCTGCGTCGGGCACGGACGGCGGCGATGATGCCGTGGCAGTAGTTGCCCACGAGAAGAAGGCGGCGGCAAAGAAGAAGCCGGCAAAGAAGAAGCCGGCAAAGAAACGTCCCGGACGTGTAGGCACCAGCAAGTGATGAAGAAGTTCACCATCTGCTGTCTGTTCTACGGAGACTATCCTCATCTGGCCGAGCGACTCTTGCAGTCGCTCGGCCGTATGGATTTGTCTGCGCGTGGCAATGTCCGTGTGGGTTTGAACAACGTAGGGATGACGACGCGGCGCCTAGTGCACGAGCGTGTCGAGGATCTTAACATCACGGATATTTACAATGGGGCACCGCCGTACCATAAATATCCGCTGATGCGACGGATGTTTCACGAGGACGGGCTCGGAAACCAACGCACACCTATCGCGACGTCGTACGTAATGTGGTTCGACGATGACTCATGTCTGGCGGGGTTCAACCGCGCAGTCGCCCGTGACATGTGGTTCGAGCATGTAGACGTAAAGATGCAGACGCATGATCTGATCGGTGCACCATTCTATATGCATCTGCGTGGCAAGCAGCACCAGTTTATCGAGGATCAGCCGTGGTACAACGGAAAGCCGGTAAAGTATCGGCAGAAGATGAGCTTTATTACAGGCGGATGGTGGACCATCCGGACAGGGATCTTGCATAAGCACGACTGGCCGCCGCCGAACTTCGAGCACAACGGTGGAGACGTAATGCTCGGGGCCCTGTGTGACCAACACGGATACAAGCTCGGCAGGTTTACGACAGACCTGTTTATCAATGCCAACAACACGGGAAAATGCTCTTCTGCGAAGCGGAGGGGTTTTTCTCAGACATCGATCGGTGTAGATTACGTGAGGAAGCCAAAGGAACCAGAGCCGACGCTCTTCGACGTATTGGACGGAAAACATGGCACGACGTGAATATACCGCTGAAATCTTCGACATGACGCGGTTCTTCGAAGCGGAGACGCTTCCGAAGGACCCGACTAACGGCAACCCGCTGATTCAGCACGCCATCCGTCGGAGTGAGAATGCGATCTGGAAGTCACGGGCCGAGCCGCTCCAGTTTGACAAAGCGGACGGCCCCCTGGCGTGGATTCTCGTCCGGTCCGGGGACCTTATCCGTATCCCGTTGCTGCCTTACAGGGCCAAGCAAGACCCTGTCAAAACCATGTTGGCTGGCATGCACACGATCCAGCTGTACCTTGCACAGGTACCGAATGCTATTCGTACACACATCGTCCTTGGCGACCCCATCCAGGAGATTGACGGGGAGTTCCGTTTCTGGCTTGGGTTCGCTGCACAATTGCAATGAGGTAAGTCGTGGAGACACATCCTACGGTGCCCGGCGCACCGACACAGACGCAATCGCAGCCTACGTTGGAGGAGTACGCCGTTGGCGTTGACCAGATCAACACCGACCTGCAATGGCAGAGTGCAGCCTACGGACATTTCCGTGAGGTACTGACGCAGATCGACGCGATTGTAAGCGATCCGCAGCACAGCGACCGTATGCGGCTGCCGTTCGTGATCGTCCGCTTCCCGCAAAAGGGGCCGGCGCCCGGCGAGATGAAATTCGACATGAACGCCCTGCCGCCGGAAGCGCTGCCGGAATTTCGGCCGCTGTTTGAACGCCTGGCCGGACAGGCCGGCGATCGTCTGGTGACAGCCTGGAGTAATATGCATGGGGTGGCCGACGCCACAAAGCCGATCATCGCCGCGGCCAGACGGGTCAGTGGATAGCGACACAGTTCAGGCGAGCGATGTGCTCCGCGACGAGCACAGACTGGCACTCGACGGGTACCACATTGACGTGGTTCCTGTCGAGACGGACGTCACGCTGGCCAAGATATCCCTAATGTCCGGCCAGGAGACTTTCCAGTTGGAGGTCATCAAGCTGGATGCCGATTGTTCGACGCGGGATGAGTCTATCCTGACGGCGATGATTGGCTTTATGAACAGCGGCGGTAATCCGCGAAGGCTGATAGAGCTGGCAGATGTAGTCGGGGAGCTCCCGCACATCCAACTTGCTGGCTATAAGGTACTCGGAGCTTACGGTAGTGTCACCTGGGTGTCGTATTGTCAGCACCCGGACGGACGCTTGTTTGAAGTGCACCACGGAATCATGTCCGAGGAGATATCGGCTGAACAGTTAGATGTTCTCCTGGACGAGGGTTTTGACGAAGGGGGCATACCGTCCGATGCCAATAGACAACCAGACTGTTGCGGCGCCCCGCTACAGCTTGGCTCGCGTGCTCAAGACGCGGAATAAGCTGGCCAATGACGTGCTCTCCGAGTTTTGCGGATATACTCCGACGGGCGGGCACTTCGAAGACTTCGTCAACTGCATTTGTGGGGGACTACCACGCGTCAAGCGGCTGGCCGTGTGGGATAGCGTCCGTAACGTAGCCGGCGCCCTTCTAACAGACAATCTACTCCGCATGACGTGCTGGCGCCTTGCTGGCAACGTCGATCTCTTGCGTGCTGGCACAGCTGTGCCGCCGTGGAATATGCAGCGGGAGAAAGAGTGGATGCCGGTACAGATTCAGGCGTACCAGGAGGGCACCAACAACAGAGGCGCTCCTGGCGGGCACTTCCGGATGCGTGTGATGGCAGGTACAGCCTGCCCGCTGCAACTCTCGAAGTTCTGGACCAAGCGTTTTTGCCGCTACATTGCTGTCAAGGTACTCGGCTACTCTAAGCGAAGCGGCAACGCTCCGCTCAGCCATATCTCTGAGCTCGTGAGCCTGCGGCTCTGGGTCCAGATCGATCCAGAGCTTTGTAGGCCCGGGCTGCCGGGGTTCGAGCACGTCGGTATGACGGCTGGACTAAAGAAGTGGAATCACGAGCTCATCAAGAAGCGATTCCGTCAGGGCTTTCTTTGCCCGTATAGTTTTGACCATCATTGTTATCAGTGTGCCATTGGCTACGAGCGATGCCCGGCGGCGACACACAGGGAAACGAATTATGCAGAAGATGAAGCAGAAGATAGCTGTGATCGGGATGGCGAGGTCCGGAACGACCCTGATGGCGGCGTCCCTGAACCAGATCCCGGGCGTCCGCATGTGCTCACGCGAGATCTTCAATCCGAACATCCCGAACCGACGGAGTGATTGCATCGCAGAAGGGCTGCCCGAGCCACCGGCTGACACCGACGACGTGCTGGCCCGCTCCAACTGGTTCAACGAGCAGGCGCTGCCACAGCTGGAACGCGAGTGCGATACGCACTACGGCTACAAGATCATCGACGCGTCGTTGAGTCGGCAAGCTGACATTGCTGGGTTGGCACTAAGCGATCCAGCGATGAAAATCATCGTCATGAGTCGTAACCCGCTGGCTACGTTCATATCGAACTGCGTGTGCATGGTGGACAATATCTGGGATCGGACACTTGAAGACGGTCCCATCGCGTCGCCGATGCCACAGTTCAGCATGCGACATATGGACGAATGGGTGACGCGGACGGTCGCGTTTTGGCAGATGGTTACGCACATGTCGTGCGCCAAGGCCATCGTCACGTACACGGACCTGGTTCTTGATTACCACGGGCAGATGCAGCAATTGTGTCAGTGGCTCGGCGGCGAGTGGCCGGGTACGCCGAAGCCGCTTTCGCGCACGCGGCCCGAGATGGTCAAGGATCGGCTTCCGAACATGTCGCAGGTCTGGCCGATCGCGCCAGCGTTCTGGGCGAGAGACATGTACGAGGTTCTGTCTGAAGAACCGCATGACCTGGGGCCGCATATCTGACGGACAAAACGCGAAGAGTGGTGGGGGGCTAAAAGCACCCCGAGTACCAATAACCGTAACTTATGCGGCGCACATTTACAGGAGAAGGAGGCACAGAAAGCTGATGGAGACTGAACGCCTCGATAAACTACGTGAAAAGGCAAAGGCCTTCAGTAATCAAGTTGCCGTACTGAAGAACGCCGAGGAGCTGGTCGATTTCTTCGAGCGTACGATTACGAGATACGAGGAGCAGGGCAATATCATTCAGCTTAGCGCATCGAATGTTGCACTATTTCCACACGGCGACACTAACCATCAGATCAGGCCTCACCATCAATTTGATAACGAGCTGTATCTGTGGCAGCAATTCCTGCACGAGCTGTGTCCTCGCCTGTGTGCAGAGATCTCGCAGCTCCTGCAGAAATACTCAAAGCTGGCTGTGGAGCATCGCGACGTGACGTTGTGCAACATATGCAGCGAAGATCTACAACCTAATCCAGGCGGCCGCGAGCTCCGTGGCGTCCATTTAAGGGAGAAGCAGAATGGAGATCCTGAAGTATCCGAGTGACGCCCTGATAAGGGTGTGTCAGCCCGTGATGCACGTCGGCGACCGACTGCGTGAGCAAATCGCACAGATGATCAAGCTGATGTACGCTGGAGGAGGCTTCGGGCTTGCGGCGCCGCAAGTCGGTTTGAATCTTCGTATGCTAGTGATGCGTCGTATCGACGATCCGGAGTCGCAAGGCGGCGAGTACGTTCTTATCAACCCCGTCATCAAGAACCGTACGCACGGTACGACGACAGGGGTAGAGGGCTGTCTCAGCCTTCCCGGCGAGTTCGGCAAAGTGACACGTGCACGCCGGGTCAAGTTTACAGCGTACCGTCCAGATGGCACACTCATCGAAGCCACATGGGGTGGTCTTAAAGCTCGTGTGCTTCAACATGAGATGGATCACCTCGACGGGATTATGTTTATCGATAGAATACGGGAGAGTGGATGAAATTTGTAATCCCAGCGACGTTTATGCAAGGCATCAGCGCTGATTGCGTTGAGGATCCAGACGCGTAGTTAGGTATGCACCCTCTTGAAATCTGCTATCGCAGCTTGTAGGATTACCATTATGAGCAAAGACAACAAACGTCACCTGTTTCAAGTCCGTCGTAAGGAGGCACGGGCGGGTCGCCGCGATCCGTACTACACGCCTGAGCGGGACATGGCACATGTGGGACCGCAAATGGTTGCGGGCGCCGTAAGGGCAGTCGACTGTCTGTCCTTTCCGGACAGCCCGCACGGCGAAGCATACCTCAACGCCGGGCTCAAGGAGCCGTGGCTGCGGGAATTCATCGAACAGAACGGTCTTACGTACCAAGCTATCATTGATAGCGAAGCCCCGCTAAAGCTGGGTAAGGCACTGAACCTCATCATGACGTCGGAGCACCCTCCGGCCGCCATGGACGTAACGGGGTTCAGCAAGCTGCCTGCCGCCATGCAGATGCTCTTCTACGCCCGCATCGGTCAGGTCTTCCTGGCTGGTGTGTGGGCCGGTGTTAAGGATGTGGGTCAACTCGACTCTGCTCCTCCGGTATCGTTCGAAGAGTTCCTGGATGATGTAAATGACGCATTCCAGAAACTCCTGGGACAAGAAGAACATGACGACACGTATTGCCTCCCGCTTGGGGATGGCACGGCAGGAGACGTGGGGACAGGGTCGTACGACGACCCGCCGACCACTCCTTCTGGATAGGCGGCGAAAGCTGCTTGCGATCATGTCCAATCACTGGTTTCAGAAATTTGCGGGGCGCTTCGGCTTCCCTCACAACTACACCTGCGTCGACCTCGAGACGAATGGTGTGAGTCCGGCCAAGAGCGCTATTTGCGTTGTCGGACACACTGTCGTGCGTGATGGCCGACCTATCGAAACCAAGGAAGTCTACCTGAACTGGCCGGACTTCCCGGACATTGATCATCTGCAGTTCCAACAGGAGCTGCACAACGCCGAGACGGGCATGGCCCGCCAAGGCAAGCCGTTCCACCACACGTGGAAACGGCTGCAAGCGACCGGCAAGCCGCCAATCGAGGTGCTTCAGCAGTATCTGGAGTTCTTCGAGACAATGGAGGCTCGTCGCGAGATTCTCGTAGCCCACAATGGCTGGCGGTTCGACATTGAGCTGCTGCAAGCCCACTTCCATAACTGGCTGCACGTACCGTTCATCTTCGACCCGGAGCTGGTGTACGACACCGGTATCGCAGAGAAGGCCAGTCAGCTGGGCGAGCAAGACGATCCGCTGCCGCTGCCGGGTGAGACCCTGCAGCAGTTTTCGTGGAGGATCGGAGCGCTACGGCGCCGCGGCGTCTTCTGGGCGCTGGATCGCTACTGCGATGAGCAGTACCAGATCTTCGAGAAGGCGGGCGTCGACCCTTCGCAGGCTCACAGCGCCGGTGCAGACAGTTTGGTGCTGGCCGCCCTGATGGAAGAGCACAAACGGATGGCCGGCGTGGCAAGCAAGATAGACATGTCGTCTGACGGCGTGCAGCAGATCATGCCCGATGACTGATCCTGCAACGATCTTCCTGCCACATGTCGAAGGGGTATCCGTGCGGTCTACGCACACGAGGGCTGCGATGCGATGGAGTAAGTATTGGAGCTGGCTGTTTGTCTCTTTCCTTTATGTTGTGCTGGCACTACTTGCGTGGTTGCTAGCTAATCCCTAACCTACGAAGGCAAAATCATGCCAATCAGTGAAGCAGCTCTCCAGCTGATCAAAGACGCGAAGAACGTATCCAACCAAAACCATGCGACGGTCATCGAGGTGCTCATTGCTCAGGTGGCCGCCGACTTCCATGTGGCATCGGAATTGCTGGTCACGGCTCGTGCCGAGTACGAGGCCGAAGCGGCCAAAGAGGGTACGAATGAGAAGGGCTGCTGCTGCGGTGCCTAAACTCGAACAGTATCATGACCCCGCCGACCTGGCTGCAGCGCTTACGGGCCTGCATCCGGACAGACGTCGCGTCCTAGGCGTTGACCTGGGTACGAACTGCGGCGTGGCGTGGGCAGATATCGATCCAAAAGATCCAGCGCGCTCCGCCTGTATTGTGGCGGGGCAGCTGGATCTTTCGGTCGGTCCGTACGATACGGGGCCATTACGACACATCAGGTTGAAACAGTTCCTGTCGGTGCTGTCTCCGAATCTGATCGCTTTCGAGGACGTGAAGTTCACGCCCGATATCAAGGGATTCGCTGGCAAACGTGACGGCATGATCGTCGCTCGGGTTGCGAGCGCATCTGAGCTGCTGGGCGGTTTCAAGATCACACTCACCACGTGGGCGGAAGAGCACGGCATCCCCGCAACAGGCCTCGCGATCGGAACGATCAAGAAGCACGCGACGGGGCAAGGCAACGCCAACAAGGTGCAGATGATCGAGGCCGCGAACGAGCGGTTCGGCGTTAAGCTGGACACCGTGGACTACGAAAAGACCGGGGCAGACAACATCGCGGACGCAATGCACATCTGCGACATGGCCATCACGTCTTACAAGGATGGATTGTCGTGATCATCGGCTGCCGTGGCCTGATCGACAAGTACGGGTCATACCTGGCAGTATTCCAGGCATGGAAGGACGGAAAGCTGCTTCGCTTGCGAGGAGAAGTACGCCGTCAATTTGCTACCTGGGCTCGCAGCCAAACGCAAATTGGACAGAATGGACAGCGAGCCGGAAGCCGATCCACCGCGAAAACTGCAACGTGCAGCCGTGGAGAATCGGCAACTAAGACGAATTAGAATTTGATCTCATGAACAAAATTGGAGAGATCACCATGGCCGTGAAGGCTATCTTTGTCGGGGCGACCATTCAGGGCGCCCCTGGAGGAGCTGAGTTCTTCTCCAACGTGAAGGTTCCAGGGTCGATGTCGAAACAGACAACGATCGACAACCATGTTTCGAAAGCGCGGGATGCTCGTCAGGAGCACATGGAGTTCCCCGCAATGGCATTCGCAGGAAGCGTGTTGCCTAACAGCGACGTCTACGAAAACCACGCCCAGCGGCCCATGGTGGGCATGCTGGCGTCTATGTACATCTTGGCTGCCAATGGCGAGGTCATGTATCAGCACACTGCCGCTGCCCCCGTCCGGCGGGGCGAGGTCGCTTTGCCGCTGATCAACTACCTGAAGGAAACGTATCCGGACCAGTTTGCCAGTTCGCTTCGCCACGGCGATGCAGCCCCGCAGGTGATCATTTTCGGGTTCAACTTGAAGCAGGTCCTTCGCATCGCTGCGTTCGAGGTCCTGCAACGGAACGCCGAGGCCAGGGACATCGAGCAAGTGCACATCCCCGTGCGTCTCTGGCATAATCCCGTCGGTGTGTACGATCCGCTGGACGTCCTCTTGCCATCGAGTGACCAGAGGGACCTGGACTTGTACAGCGTGTTACGGTATTTTGGGGTGCAGGCGACGGCGGAGGAGCTGTCGATCAGCTCCAAGCGTCAGGCCGAGGTGGTCAAGGCGCTTGTCGAGCACGCTCAGTTGGCGTAGGCCGGCAGTTCGTGTCGCGTCGCTAGGCTAATCCTGTAGCCGGGCGTCCGGGTCATGGTGGCCTGCCGGGCTCATAACCCGGCGCCGGGGTTCGATACCCCGCGGGTGCCTTTGGAGGTTTCGATGAAAGAACGACCCCGCCAGAACGGCGGCATCATTATCGACGGACGGGTGAGTGGTACGCTTCCGCCGGAGCCGGGGAAGATCTCCCATGGCAAGTCGGCTGGCACACCCACCCCGACCTCGTTGGCCAAGTTCACGCTCAGTGATCTGGCCGATGAGTGGCACTTCTTTAATCACGGGGTCTTGTTCTGCTTTTGCGGAATGGAGTATCCGAAGAACGATCCTGTAGCAGACTGGTACGAACAGCAGCCGATCGGGACTGATATCATCCAGCAGCAGTTCAAGTCGCTGCTGTTCGAGGGACTCAGTTTGCCAATACGTCCGGGACGGCTCACATGGGGTCACGTAGTCTGTGCCTGTCACAACGAGTATTGGGACTCGCTCTCGAACTTCCTCGGCGGCGTGGCCGTCGTGGATCACAAGAACAAGCTGTATGCACAGACATTCGCCGGCGACATCGCGATTGCGGACCCGGTGCTCGTGGAGCGATACAGCATACTACGGCCCGACATACCGCGTGTCACCATTACGATGTTCTGTGCGGATACGAACAAGAGTCGCTGGGAGGTCCGGCCACCGCTTACGCCGCTTTCCCGGCCGACATTTGTGCGGATGGATCCTCGACCGGAGGTTATCCGCATGGGCCGCGCTGTCTTGTCTGGCAACCTGGCTCAACTGCAACATAAGGATAGTCCGGAGTTCCAGCGGACCCTGGACAAGTACAAAGCACTGAGAGGAGAACGTGATAATGAAAGTGGCAATGGAGCTGCCAACGGCCGTTGAGGGCTCTTGGCAGTTGCACGACAAGGACGGTAAGGTCATCGCTTCTTCGCGTGAGCACGCGGGGGCGTCGCTGCACGTCGAACCGTACTTTTACCGGGGCAGTTATTCGCAGACGATAGCACGTATCATCGTCGCCGGAAAGCGTGGACGCAAGTCTAACGTCTCACTCAAGGTTGGCGGGGCTACGGGCCAGGTGAAGGCAGAGTCTGTTGACAAGGCCCAGCGACAGGTCGAGCCCGGCTTCGACAAGCTGCAGTCGGCTGCGGCTGCGGCGCCGCCGAAAGGAGTAGAAGGTAAATGAGCACTGACGCACCAACTGCCGAGCAGTTGACGCCAGACAAGACGATAGCGGTTCTTCGTCGACTGAAGCATGTCTTCAACCTCGCCGACGAGTTGATATCCGGCGAGTTTCGCGGACGTATCTGGGCGGTACACGGCATCGTCGGAGGCCAGGCGCCTACGGTGGAGTCGCTCGAATCGCGCGAGGAGCTGTGTGCGTTGGTAATGTCACTCCGGGCCAAGCATAATGCAGAGCCGGAGAACGAATACTTCTTGCACATGTTCTACGGTCAGCGTTGGTCCGTACAGAAGGGCCGTATCTGGAAGCTGTGGGACACACGTAATCTTACGCCGATTGCCGGCGGTGACGTTGCGGAGTTTTTGGACGATACCGGCAACATGGGCGAACGTCCCGACCTGGACACCGTTGCGGTCGCACAACCGTCGCCGACTGAACCTCCGCCCGCGGCAGA
>Ga0114919_10003828_pt1 | contig 12096 bp, 6 predicted proteins | sample BlataG_FD_88682 | JGI IMG/M metagenome (GOLD analysis project Ga0114919, IMG submission 88682) | Deep subsurface microbial communities from Black Sea to uncover new lineages of life (NeLLi) - Black_00105 metaG | ecosystem: Environmental > Aquatic > Marine > Oceanic > Sediment | place: Atlantic... | reverse complement strand
CATCGGCGTACCAGCCAGAGCCCTCGGCCTTATAGAAGGACCCGCCACGTATATAGCAAAAACGTGATCGCCCTTCGTTACTAAGCTCACTCTCCGTCCACTCCCAGGTGTTGCCACACATGTCGTAGCATCCAAAGGGCGAACGTCCATCAGGGAACGCATAAACACTCGTCGTGCCCTTGCTTTTCCCGTTATTGCAGACGTTCGATTTCATCTTGCGGCCCCACGGATACTTCAGGAGTCCCGGCCCCTGGGCCGCATACTGCCATTCCTCTTCCGTAGGCAGCCTTTTGCCCGCCCACTTGGCATACGCTCGAGCGTCGTCCAAATCGACGTACACAACGGGGTGGTCTTCTTTGCCTGCCGGTACCTTTCCTTTAGGCCAGTGTTTCAGGAAGTTCTCATCATGACGAGGCTTATAGCCCGAATCTTTGAGGAACTCCGCATACTGTGCGTTCGTTACAGGAGTCAAATCGATGGCATATGCTGATAGTTCCAGCTCTCGTTCCCTTGGGGTTTTCCAGTGAAATTTGTTTGGGCGGCCATCCGTTTTAATGTCAACTTCGATTTTCACCCTGGCAGCATCGATGGCAGCCATGGCCTGGGGAATACTGTCCCTATCGTACTTCGATGTTCTGGTAATGGGCGTGGCAAATCCCTTCCCCTGAGGGTAGCTCGTATCCCCGTCTCTGTGGCTGAAAACTTCGGCTTGCTTTTGTAGGAATCGATCAAAGTCATCGGTTACTGCTTTTTCAGGGACCGCGATGAGACCACCGATCCCCCTGGCATCGATACTTCCGTTAAGGCGGGCAAGGCCGCCTTTGATTTCTGCCTGAGCTTCTGTCCCCCGTATAAGATCGAAGTAGCGTGTTCCCTGCGCATGAGACACAGTAAGCAGCTCCCGGACATAGGGCTTGTCAGCCCGGTTGACAAGCGTCCACAGCCTCAAACCGCTTCCCTCCCACAGACTGGCAAACACATTATCGCCGTGTCTGGCAACCAGTGGGGTCCACCCCTCTCCAGCAAATAAGGCAATATAGCGGCGCTGAATCGGGATCATTGAACGAAGCATGGAACGATCTCGCGGGCTCCACCCATCCCAGCACCCAAACCGATTCTCCCATACCAGCGTCCCGGTACCATTCATCCATGAGGTCTGAAGATTGCCTGTACGGTCAGAAATCCATCGATTCGTCGGGTACACCACGTGTCTTCGCTCAAACCATTTGTTTCTCACAACGCCTGGCGCGTGACTATCTTTGAAGAGCCATGTCTTCCATGGCTTACTCTGTCCCCACGACATATGGTGGGTAGCAACATCCTCCATTGCCACAGCCAGTTCCGTCTGTAAAGCGAGACCAGGTCCCAGATCGTCCAATTCAGTCCGCAGCTCCGCACTACCAAACCAGGTATCAAGATAGATGCCGTCAGCATCAATGGACTTCACCGTCTCCATCAACAGGTCCGCATCGGACTTACCTTCACGTCGTGTTCCAGTATCCCATGGATTATAACTAATGAAGACCTTTACCCCTTTTTCGTGGCAGAGCTTGGCCACCTCACGCAATCCTTCCAGACCGCCGGGCAGGTCACGGTAAAAGTCGAATTGATTTCTTTCATCGAATCCAATGCGCGGGTAGGCTTGCCACAGCAATACGTTGTCAAATCCCCCGTATTCCTTCTGGCCATACTCAAGAAACTTATCGACCGTGTATTTGCCTGTTTCAGGGTCAATGAATAACATTTCCCACGACATGATTTTGGTGCTCACCAAGTTCGAAGGAACCCAGGCAAACTCCTTTGCCCGGTAATACTTGTCATCATAATTCAAGGCTTTGCGCTGGTCCTCGCGCCACTGAGTCAACCAGTCACGCCACAGCGGCCATAGTGCTGGATCATCCGGAGCGGGCATGATATTGTCGAAGGTCATCTCATTCGGCAGATCCGGCTCTGCGAGTTTGGCCTCTCGCCACTGAGTCAACTGATCACGCCACGCAGAAAACTCTTTCTTTAAGATGACTCTTTCGTCTGCCTTCACATTTGCGACTGGAACTATCAACGCCAGAATCACCGTGCAACAAAAGAAATAACGCATTCGTCTCACCTCTTCATCTCCTTTCAGATTTAAAAACTGAACGAATAGAGCTTTGATTCTCTCAGTTCGAATTTCAGCTTGACCTCTTTTCCCCTGAGTTTCTTGAATGAGAATCCATCCTTCCACTGTATCTGGGCGTCCGTCACGGTTTTCGGTATCAGTTCGCCTTCAGCCAGTTTGTTGTTGTCTTCATCGAGGGCCGTTACTTTGACATAGCCGGACGGTGCAACGTCCGCGCTTATGCACAGCGAACCGCCGACAACTAAAACGGCGTTGGTGGTGAGCGACCCTGTCTTGTTGCTTCCGCCGGCAATCTGTTCGTAACCCGCGAAACCGTCTGCGCGCAACCACGCCAGGCAAAAGAAGCCGTTACGCCAGGCCATGAATCTGCCGTCGTTTCCGCCGTAGTACATGCGTATCTTGTCCTTGCCGATAATCGGCACGGAAGCGAAGATGCAGCCCCAATCGTAGTCGCCCATAACCGTGCCGTTGGGAATCAATGGCGTTCCGGGACAAATCCTGTGCCATTCGATGCTGTCCGGGCTCCATGCCAGCTCGCACCACTGCTTGCTTGCTTCAATGTCAAACAGGCCGACCATACCCAGGTAGACACCGGCGTGACGGACCACGGGCATGTCGTGAATTTGCCTGCGCAAATCCAGACCCTCGATGACAAGCTCCGGTTTTGACCACTTTAGGAAATCAGAGGATACGCTCCTGACCTTCTGGCGGTGTCCATTGCGGCCGTAACGGCCCGTAGTGTTGGCCCCGCCCCAGCGACGCGTGATAAGCACATACTTGCCGAGATCTTCATCCCACCATATAGCCTGGTTCGTGTCGCCATGGGAGATAGCGCCGGCATTATGCTTGTTCCCCCAGCGAATGCCGTCGGAAGAGAACCATACCACGCTGTTCTTCCGCTCCGGGTGAATTGCCTTATAGCGCTTCTGCGGATCGGTTTCATGCAGGTCCTTCATAACCGCCACGCCATGGGTATATTCTATAACGATATTGTTCTTCCTGCTGCCGTTAAATTCGATCAGGCCAAGTTCTGGTTTCTCCCAGTGGATACCATCCTTTGACGTGGCATAGCAGACGCCAAAACCCCGGCGGCCTACCCGCCACTTGACCCGTGCCCGCTTCTTAGATGGCAGACCCTCTCCATGGAAATCGCCGCGAGGGCAGGATTCAATGAATATACTGTACCAGCACTTGTAGATCTTTTCCTCCTCGTCATAGATGACACTGCAGTAGGGATTGTCGAAACGGCGTTCCCACGGCTTGTCCTCTTTGAAAAGCGGGTTGTTTTTATCCTTATGCGCGACACCGACAGTAAGATGCACATTCTCTTTCGATTCGATGACTCGCGAATCAAGCAGAAGGTACCTGTCGCGCTTGAATACTTTGTCGGCAGGTTTGGCGAACGACGTTACGGCTGTCAACAAACATACCACCAGTCCTGCTGTAATGAGTCTGCTATGTCTCATGTTACATCTCCTTTTTTCTTCGTTCTCAATCACTGAAACTGAATGAATAGAGGGTTGCATTCTTTAACTCAAAGCAAAGTTTAATTTGAGTGCCAATTAACGCTGAAAGGTCATTGCCAGACCAAGTCACTACGCCGTCCGTAACATCTGCTGTTACTGGGATAGAATCGCCTAAACTCAGACCATCTACACCAACTACCTCAGCATGGATACTGCCTCCATCCTTAACATCAGCACAAATATTCAGGGCCTTGCCGGCACATTTTACTAACGTGGTTTCAATTTTTCCAGCAGCAGAACCAGCTACATAACCGGCCCAACGGTCTTTTTTCATTGTGGCAAGACATAAATAACCCTTCCGTCCGTCTCCACCATGCTTAAGGTCAAAACCGCCATAATAGAGCCATACCTCATCGCTATCCAGGAAAAGTGGCGGGACGCATCTCCAAACCATACCATAGTCATGGTCCCCTTTAACATCTGAATTAGGGATAAAGGATGTACCTGGATTAATTCGATGCCAGTTAACGGTGTCCGGGCTCCAGGCCAATTCTGTATAAACCCTTTTTTCTCCCATCGTTTCCCAAATCCCCGGCATACCCAGATAAACTCCTGCATAGTAGAATACCGGCAGGCAATGGGTTTGAAAACGAGTGTTTAGTCCCTCTAATACCACTTCCGCTCGAGTCCAGTTCAGGAAATTGGTCGATTCCGTCCTCGCTACCTGACGATAACCCTTTCTATTATCTATTGCCGGATCTGTTTCTGGTGAACCATCCCGAGGCGCTTTTGTTTGGTCATTGTAGGGACAACGACTCCACTGTCGGGTCATAGCCACGTATTTGTTTAACGTCGGCGCCCAGAAGGCATTATTGTCGGTATCTGCTGTTGCACTAATCTGTTTTTGTGGGATAAAGTCTGAGAAGTTTATACCATCTGCAGAAAAGGCTATCTCTATATGTTGATCTTCCCAGTCATCTGCTTCATATTTTGCAAACAGTTTAAAGCTCTTTGCCGGGTCTGTCTCTCTTAGGTCCTTAAAAACACTTACTCCATGGTGTCCCATCATAACAATATTGTTTTTGGTATTGCCGTCATACACGACTTTTCTCAAATTGGGCTTTACCCACTTCAGACCATCATCTGGGTATGCATACAACAATGAATTTTCACCGTCTACGAAATTCAGATACCACAACCGGAACTGTTTTAGCTCCTCATCATATATAATATTACCATAAAAGTTATCATAGTGATGCTCCCAGGGACGATCCTGGCCAAAGAGAGGATTTGCCGGGTGCTTCTTAACCTTGCCGAGGGTCAGCTTTACGCCGATAGTCTTGTCAATGATGCGAGAGTCCAGGAGCAGATATCTGTCACGCCTCATAGGGCTATTACCTGGCTGCTTGGCCCAGACATGCGTCGAGAGTCCAGCCAGTACAAAAGCTATTAGTACAAATGTGTTTCGCATGATTATTGTGCATTTGTTCATACGAATTACCTTTCTACCGAGAACCTCCCATAGCATTGTATTTCCTCAACTACGCTGCTGAACTTCATTTCTAACATTATAGCAAGATACACCTAAAACTCAAGCTTCCGGGCAGCCTAGCGCCTGCTATTTTGGTGTGGATGGCCTACTACCCGACTACAACCAAACAACCCATTATCTGCCAATTCAGCAAAGATATTCGTTTCATAAACCCTGCTTTGTTAGTGTGTTATGAAAAAGTCGAGATTTGTACAACGGATTCAATGTCCGTTTTCAATAGGCAATTCAACAGATAAGAACTTGTTAAATAGTTCACAGGTCGTAGGACAACCTTATCGAGCCAAAAAACTTTCCTTGTTTTCCCTGTTAACCTGTGCCCGCGTTGTGATCAAATACGACCAGCGCATCGTCATTGACACCGGTGGGTAGGCGGGGTCTTGACAAACCGAATGAGCCCACTCACAATCAAGCTATCGGGTTCAGCGCAATTCAGCTCGGGAAGGCCCCGGCTTTATGGTTTCGTTAAATATCTCATCGTTGATTTTCACATTATTGAACCGCACATTTTTGACACCTTCCAGAACATTCGGTTTGTCGACATTTTGAAATGAACAATTCTTCAAACGAATGTCGGTAACTGGTGCTCGCTGATAGGCTTTAATCAGCAGACCGTACCTGCTCTTTTTGCTGGTCACATTTTCCATATTGATATTCCGTACCCTCGGAGTAAATCGGCCTGTGTCTTTTTCGCCGTAATAGAAATTGATCCTGAGAACCGCATCACCCACCTGACCGATGGAAACATTCCTCATATAGACGTTTTCCACGAATCCTCCTCGCACGGAGTTGGTTTTGATGCGCAAGGCACGATCCAGGTTAGGACTATCCATAGTGCAGTCTTCGACAAAGACATTTCGCACACCACCGGACATTTCGCTGCCCATAACGACACCTCCGTGCCCATCCTTCATCCGGCAACGTCGCACCACGATATTCTCGGAAGGAATATTAACCCGCCGACCGTCGTTGTTTCTGCCGGATTTTATAGCGATACAATCGTCTCCCGTATCAAAATAACAGTCCTCTATCAAAACATCCCGACAGGAGTCAGGATTACACCCATCCCCGTTAGGCCCATGATTTTTGATAGTAAGATTTCGGACCGTAACGTTTTCACAATACACCGGATGCACGTTCCAGAAAGGACCATCGATAATGGTGAGTCCCTCAATCAAAACATTTTGACATTTCACCGGGCTTATAAACGTCGGGCACCAGTGAAAATCCTTCTTGCCCTGAACGCGCTTGGTCAGGGGGACATTGTCTTGAGCCCATTTGGCATTTTGGTCGTTGGATTTGCGATACGGGTCACCCTTTCCCTTCCTCCATGACCACCAGTTTTTTCCCTGCCCTTCGAGTGTTCCTGTGCCTGTAACAGCAATATTGCGACAGCCGTTGGCGTAAATCAGCGGCGATAGATTGTAGCATTCCCGTCCCTCCCAGCGAATCAACACGGCCGGCAGATAGTCTTCGAATCGATCACTGAACCAAATAGTTGCTCCCTTGCCGACCTCCAGACAGACATTACTCCGTAAATGTATGGGACCGGTTAAGAAAATACCATCAGGAACGACTACGCGACCGCCCCCAGCCTGGTGACAGGCCTTTATTGCCTTTTCGAAAGCCTCTGTACATTTTGTTTTACCGTCTCCCTCGGCCCCGAACTCAGTGATGTCAAAGTCTCGATCTGGAAATACGGGCGCCTTTATTCTCCCCAGGATTTCCGGCAACTGCTCCCAGCCCACCCGAGGTTGCGAGATAGCATGATTCTGACATGACACCGCCAAAAATGAACATGCAAATAAGACGACAAATATGAATATCTTACAGCTTGTCGATTTCATAACACATTCCTTACGGTATTTAGGGAAAACGATTATCGGTTTATTTCTGTTGGACTAAACCACAGAACTTCCAGCATCGAACATACCATAACGCTCCTGAAAATTCAAGTTCCCCATACTCGTTTAGGCATAAATGTGTATAATAACGGGTATTGCAGACAATCTCCAATGACGGGCCGAGTTATTGGGCTTTCCGGAACCAGAACGAGAAAAGCAACCGAAATCTAAAGAGCATAAGCAACGGACATTGAATCCGAAATTTGTTTAAAAATTTCAATAAATATTTGTTTTTCGGCAAGAAACTGATGTTCGTTTGTGGTCAATCTGAGCAATATCAACATCGGTGGAGACATTTTGGTGACATGGATTTTTGAAAAACAAAAACATTGACATTTTACTGCTCTTGGGAAGTCCCTGTACGCTGATTCTTTTGCCAATAAGTCATTTGACAATCTAATAAGTTTTGTTAGCATATGTCGTGGAGCGGGGAGCACCGGTCCAAGTACCGGACTTGAAAAATCTTTGCGTCCGGGGCGTTAGGACAAGCGCTTTATGCGTAATTAATCCTGTTTTCAGGAGCGCCTATTTTTATTGTGCCACCGCTTCATTTTTTGTTATATATCCATCGCCAGTTCTTTGCTGACGGATACTCCGGATAAAGGCCGTAGCGTGCAGGAGTAATGTTTATGATGTCATCTGGCAAATGTCGGATTGACACGGCTGACCGCGATGTTTTATAGTGGCTGGCAATGGAGGATATCGCTATTGAAGCGATTTCAGCCTTATGGATTCTACCATAGCACAATTCTTTGAGGTTAGTATGAGAAAAACGCGCATCAGCAGAATGGCAGCAGTCATATTGATGATTTCAATTGTCTGGTCGGCCCTGGGCACGGCGATGGAGCGGGAGGCCGAGTGGGTCTGGCTGGAAGCCGAGCAGCCCAAATCGATGAATATCAAGGCCTCACCGGGCATGACGCACGAATATCTCTCAGGCGAGTGGCTTTCGGTTATGGTCGATGCGGACAAGGTCGAAAAGGGAGTTCCGGCTGAGGGTGTACTCATCAGCTATGACTTCGGCATCGAGAACAACGGAAAGTACGAGATATGGAACCGGCTGGGCTGGGACTCCATCCGCACGGCCTTTGAATGGCGAATCGACGGCGGGCAGTGGACCATAGTCACACATGACGACCCCACAATCGATCTGATGGAGCTGGGCTTCTGGTGTGAAGTGAGCTGGATGAAGATGGGCGAGAGGGACCTGGGCAAAGGCGCCCACACGCTCCAGGTGAAAGTGCTCAAGACCAAGGACGACAAGGGCAAGCCGGCAAGAATAGTATATACCTCCGACGCCATCTGCATCCACGGCGGACATTTTGCTCCGAACTCAAAGTACAGACCCGGCGAGAAATGGCAGAGCCAGCAGGATATCGATGCGGCAGAAGTCGTCTTTGAGCTGCCCGCTCCCAAGAGTCCGCAGTCGCGTTCGTCGGTCAAACTGAGAGGGACCTGGCAGATTTGCCGGCACGATGAACTGCTGCCCGGCGAGGTGGCTGCGCCTATGAAGGAGCTTCCGGATAATCCATATTGGAAAGCAATCGAGGTGCCCGGCGATAAGAACAAGCTGCGGCCCGACCTGCTCTTCGCCCATCGGCTTTGGTACCGCACGCGCGTAAACGTGCCCGCATCGTGCGCTGGGCGGTCGTTCCATATTGTTTTTCCGCAGAACAATCTGAATACCACCGTATATGTAAACGGGCTCTATTGCGGGTTCGACAAGAACCCATTCGCCCGCGTGCAGATCGACGTGACAAAAGGCGTCAAACCGGGCCTGAACGAGATATGGGTGGGTATTCGCGATGCGTGGTATGGCTATTCAGCCGATCCGGAAAGACCGATGAAGCTTCGCAGTAAATTCTATCTGCCCCTGAAATACCTCGGCGAAGGATTCCAGGACCTGGCATATCCGATCTGGCGTCATCCGCAATCAGGTATTCTCGCAGCGCCCGAACTGGTCACGGCCGGAGCGATCAACACGGCGAATGTCTTCTGCAAACCATCGGTAGAGCGAAAGGAATTGGCTTTGGAGGTGACATTGAGCAATCCTCAGACCAGGGATATCTCCGGCAGTATCGTCTGTGAGGCGGTTAACGCCGAGACGGGCAAGGTCGAGAAGGCCTTTGCGTCAAAGCCGTTCAGTTTGAAAGCGGGTGGCGAGCAGGTGCTCGATATCGTCGAGCGATGGGAGGCCCCTAAGCTTTGGTGGCCGGATGAGCCGCAGATGTATGTATTGCGAGCGACGGTTAACGCCGCCGGCAAAGCCGCCGATGTCAGCGAGACAGCGTTCGGATTCCGCGAGTGGAGTTGGCAGGGGCGAGACTTCAGGCTCAACGGCGTTGTCTGGCACGGCTGGGCAGACTGCTTCCAGGCGGGCACAAAGCAACAATGGCTTGAATTCTACAGGAAGAACAACGAGCGGATGATGCGGTTCTGGGGCACAACATGGAAGGGCATGCCGCCGGAAGAGGCGCTGACGTTTCTTGACCGCAACGGAGTCGTCTGCCGACGAAGCGGAATCCTCGATGGCGAGGCAATAGGGTATATGGCTATCGAGAGCGACCCAGAGATGAAGAAAAAGTATCAGTCTGAGATCAAGATGGATCTGCTGGAAAACTGGAAGGACCAGATGATCGCCCAGGTCAAGGGCGAGCGTAACCACCCCTCTATCATGATCTGGTCTATCGAGAATGAGTACCTGTATATCAACTGCATTAATCTCTACGGCGGCCTGATGGATCGATTCGAGGCCGAGGTCAAAAAGGTTTCAGACGCCGTCCAGGCCGTTGACCCGACCAGGCCCACGATGAACGACGGCGGCGGTGCCCACAAGAACAACGCGATGCCTGTCGCTGGTGATCATTATGTCACCGGGGCGTATCCGAGTTATCCGGCTCTGGCGTACAGCCCCAACACAAAGGGCGGTGGACGCGGCCGATGGCAGTGGGACCAGAAGAGGCCCCGGTTCATAGGCGAGGATTTCTTCATTACCGGCAACGATCCCGGTTTCTCCTACTTCGGCGGAGAGGAGGCATTCCAGGGCAAGGCTGCTACCAGGCCGGCTGCGAGTATAATGGCAAGAATGCTGATGGAGGGATATCGCTGGTCGAACCAGAATGCGTGGCACTTCTGGATGGGCCAGAACGATGCGCCAGGACAATATATCTCCTACGCGCCGCGTGCCGTATTCTGCCGGCAGTGGGACTGGACCTTCGGCTCAGGCCAGAAAGTCAAACGGACAATCGGCATCTTCAACGATACTCACTACGACGACCCTATGACGTTCGCTTGGACGCTGATGGTCGGCGGCAAAATGGCAGGTGGCGATATCAGCGAACACTACTACTACAGCGCCATATAGTTATACATGAGAACCATAACTTCTTATTTTATAGATGATTATGTTAAGTAAAGTAAATTCGAAATCCGAATATCGAAACTCAAAACAAATTCTAAATTCGAATTACCAAAATCTAAAACAACGATGGAACTCAAACGGGCGTTTTTGTTTTGAAAATTCTGATTTTGAACATTTGATATTGTTTCGGATTTAGGGTTTCGTGCTTCGGATTTTAACAGAAAATCTGATTTTACAGTACCAAGTGGCGCTGTAGTATTAGCTCCTTTTTCAAAAAAGGGTTATTGCTGCTATCCGGGCAAAGGGCAGCAGCTTTGGTTAACCATAATTTTTAGAATTGACACTCGCACACTACAAAAAAACCGCCTATTTGCGTCATAAGCACGCCTCCTTTCCGTGATATGGTCTTTCGCAACAAAATATGATTTTTTGTCCAATCCCTTCGGGTTTATTCGGGCAGGAAAGCTCTGCAATGAAGCGAAAAGGAGCTTTCACCCTGCTCCATCAAATCGAGAAAGTAGCCGCTGTGGAGAGAAAAGTCAATGAAATTCTTGAATTTTTTTGGAAAATCAGGAAGACAACCCCCCAAAGAGGAGGAACGATGGACGAGGAGAATTAAAGGTGTCCGCCTGCCCCATAGGGGGTACATTTTTTTGGTCTTCCTTTCGGAAAATTCTTTTAACAACTCGCCAATTCACAAATCTGCTCCTAATAAAAACCCATTTTTAGCCAGCTTTAAAAAAGGCCATTTCTTTGGCCTTGTGGACGAAGGCAAATCTCTGTGGCGAAAGCTTGCTTTCAGAGCAGAGCTTGGCGAGGACACCAAGCCGCCAAAAACAAAACCCGCCTCTAAATAAACAGCCGGCTTAATCACAAGTGGGCAGCCCAAAGCTGCCCGGTGGACGAAGGCAGGTATTTGCGACAAAGCTCGCTTTACAAGCAAATCCTGCCAAGAACACCAAAGCTGGCCAAAACTCTGTGTTCTCTGTGCCCTCTGTGGCTACATTTTTTTTGTGCCTTTGTGCCTTCATGGTAAAAAATCCGTGAAATCTGTGGCCCAAAAAAAGTTCATTTTTTGGTCTTTTTGTTGTTGACTTTTGTGCATTTTGTGCCTTTTCGTCGCCAATAAAACATCTTTTTCCCCGGTTTCCCAAATGGGGTCCCTCATTTCAGCCTTGTTCTTGGCTTCACAAAGGCCGACCATCGGCCTCCTCTCACGACATACGATATACGACATACGCAATACGAACCAAATCCGCGTAATCTGCGCAATCTGCGATTAACTATTATTGAATTCTCTGTGTTCTCTGTGCACTCTGTGGCTATATTCTTCTGCGAAATCTGCGTCTAAAAAATCAACCAAAAGCACACATAGCTAACGACAAAATCCTCAAAAAATAATTTTTTTTTAACTCCTGTATTACCAATAACTTAATCCCGTAAATCCTTTCAAAAACAAGCCGATTTTCGTATCAAACGCGCACATTCGCCCAATTATAGAGGGGCAGTTTTTTTTACAGAAGCCCGAATAGAAGAAAATTTATTCCTTAGTGAATGGTGATTGGTGAATACTGAAGGTTCAACAACAAATACTTGTCCTGAGCCGAGTCGAAGGAATCATTTATCAATATCGAAGTCGCAGATCCGGCATCTGTTTGTCGAAGATCCGGCCTTCCTTGGACGGAACGGAATCCGGCCTT
>Ga0114919_10003827_pt1 | contig 12099 bp, 13 predicted proteins | sample BlataG_FD_88682 | JGI IMG/M metagenome (GOLD analysis project Ga0114919, IMG submission 88682) | Deep subsurface microbial communities from Black Sea to uncover new lineages of life (NeLLi) - Black_00105 metaG | ecosystem: Environmental > Aquatic > Marine > Oceanic > Sediment | place: Atlantic... | reverse complement strand
TAGCTCGTTATAGGAGTACTCCTCCAGGTTGAAGTACGTGTGACTGGTGATCAGCATATTGCCGGCTGTTCCGCTTAAGGTCAACTTCGACCCCGCTCCATACCGGGGGACGCAGGCCGAAGCCGTGTAGGAGCCGGTTTGTGTGATTACATTCTCCCAATCATCGTAAGGATTTCCGTAGACCCATTTCCCGGTAACGGTCTTGGTTTCAAAGTCGTTCCCTTTGAGGTAGAACAACCACTCCAGATTCATCTCGGGCAGGGAGAGCTGTGCATTGACCTGCAAAGAGCTAAATGCCGATGGCCCATAGGTGATGGTCTCATCGAGCTGTACACAGTTCCAGATTGGATCACTCCATATTGCCTGGACGCCGGTACTCGACACGCCGGCCACAGACTGAGCCTGGTAAGACTCGCCACTAGCAAGCTCGTAGGTCACGCTGTTGACGACCATCGGGTCGAGCTGCAGTGTTGAGTCGATTGTTAATGCGCCTAGCTTTCCCGAGGCGGTGAACTTCTGTAGATCAAATCCACCCCAGTTGAACACCGAGTTCGATCCTAATACCCAGCTATCGTGTGTGTAGTCCACCGCCAGTGTCGAGCTGATGTCCTCCAGGGAACCTTCGAACGCTAAACCGGATGGATCAAGATTGATCATGGCTTCCCATTGTCCGGAGATAGAGGTAGCTGCTACTCCCCACGTCAGCGTCAATAGCAATACCGCTGTGACAAAGCAGATACGTGTCACGTACAGCAACCTCCTTCCATATAGGCAAAGCTTACGGGCAACAACGTCCCTAGAAAAAGGAAAACAAAGACTTACTTTGCTGGAGTTTTGGGGGTAGTAAAGTAACCTGTGTCACTCTATCGCAAGGAAATTGGTAAAGGAAAAAGGATACGGTGATATTTCCACTGCATTGATTACACGGAAGCCATCCCGAGTTCTCTAGCACGATCGGGGTGAACGCTGTTGCGCTCTGCGTCACACCTCAACCTAATGCCACCGCCAAATTAGAGGGAGGAGCATCTACCGTTTAAGATTCTCATGGCTTGCTAACAGCTCAACCCGGTTAATCGTTAAGCGGATATCCGGTGACAAGGAAGTCGTCACCTATCCGAGAGATGGATACATTGTTAAGCTTGATTCCGTCAACGATACGATCGGCGCCATCCCCCCCGACTGCGGGGACGGCTGTGCGCCCACCAATGATGATTGGGGCCACGAAAAAAACGATCTTGTCTACTAGGCCAGCTTGCAGAATACTGGCAGCTGTCTCTCCTCCGCCTTCAACAAGAACGGAATCGATACCTTCCTTGCCCAGCCGCTGCAACAGAGAGCCAAGGTCAATATGTCCACTATCATCCGGAACACGCCATACCTCCCTTCCCAGCTTCCTGATCATCGCTTCGCTCTTGGCAGGCGTTGCTCCTGTAACAACAATTGTGCGCCCCTCTGAATGAAAGATGCGACTAGTTATCGGGATTAGGCCGTGTTGATCAAGGACTATTCTGACTGGGTTCTTCCCGGAAACGTGCCTAACGGTGAGCCTTGGATCATCGACGATCACTGTATTTGAACCTACTAACACAGCGGCAAACCGTCCACGCATGCGATGGACTTCTTCTCGTGACTGTTCACCTGAGATCCATTTTGAATCCCCACTTTTTGTGGCGATCTTTCCATCGAGACTCATCGCCAACTTTAGCTGGGTGAAAGGAATCCCAGTAGTAATAAATCTGGCAAATATCTCGTTGACTTGCTGGGCTTCCTTCCTTAGCGCCCCTTCTCTTACCTCGACACCCGCCCCCTGCAAGCTAGCGATTCCCTGACCATTCACCAGTGGGTTAGGATCGCGACAGGCAACTACCACGCACCTGATCCCCGCCGCAACAATCCGTCTAGCACAAGGGGGGGTCTTCCCTTGATGGCAACACGGTTCAAGGGTAACGTACATCGTAGCGCCATCGGCTTCTTCTGCCGCTTGTTCCAGCGCGAAAACCTCAGCATGTGGACCACCAAAGGTCTTGTGATAACCCCTACCAATGATTGCGCCGTTTTTCACGATGATTGCGCCAACAAGTGGATTAGGATTGACAAAACCTGTACCCTTCCGAGCAAGATCAAGCGCTATTTGCATGTAGTACTCGTCATTCATTTTGCCGCTTCGTTTAGGGCACGCACCGCCGCCAAGCGGTTGACCTCTCCAAAGATTGCTGAGCCAACAACGACAAGCTCTGCTCCAGCCTCCGATACCAGACGGATATTCTCCGTGGTGATACCTCCATCCACCGCGATCAATACCGGCCTTTCCCCCACTTCTCGGTACAGGGAACGGAGACGCTTAATTGATTCCGATATAAAGATCTGCCCGCCGAATCCGGGCTCAACACTCATCACGAGTACAAGGTCAACTATCGAAAGGTAGGGAAAAACCCTCTCCAGTGGAGTGGCTGGACGAAGTGCAATTCCCACTTTGGCGCCTGCCTCACGAATCACACCGATCACCTTCTTGGGATCATCCTTTGCTTCAAGATGAAAACTGACAAAGTCATCGGGGTAAACATCAAACCGGGGAGCATATGTAAGTGGGTGATCGATCATCAAGTGAATATCAAAGGGACGTGATAAGCCGCGGCGAAGAGAGTTCACGACTGGTGGCCCAATCGTCAGATTGGAGACGAAGTGACCGTCCATAACATCGATGTGGAAGTACGCAGCAAAAGGTTCAACCTGTTTAGCCTCAGCGCGAAGGTTGCCAAAATCTGCAGCAAGCAGCGAAGGAGCAAGCTTCATCGTCTTCGGCGCATCGATAGGAGCATCACAAGCTGGAGCGCAGCCATGGCCGCAGCGGCAACGTAGGTAAGGGTAGCGGCAAATAGAACCTGCTTCACCCCACCCAGTTCTTCTTCGCTGATCAAATGGGTACTTCGCAGAGCAACTACTGCTCGACGACTGGCATCGAATTCTACCGGAAGCGTAACCATCGTAAAAAGCATCGCCAGGGAGAAAGCAAGGATACCCAGCGTAACAAAGGGTTGGTAGCGAAAGATTAGTCCGAGGAAAAACAACGGAAAAGCAAGCTGCGAACCGAAATTGGCTAATGGAACAATCGCTGTACGCACAGCTAGCGGTCTAAAGCCTTGGTTGTCCTGAATTGCATGTCCCGCTTCGTGTGCTGCTACCCCAATCGCCGCAATGGAACAAGAAGTCGGATCGGAAAGTCGTAAGGTCTTTTCCTTGGGATCATAGCTGTCAGATAGGGTACCTTTGACGTGTTCAATCTTGAGCAGCCCGATTCCTGTTCCTTCTAGGATCCGCTCCGCCATTTGTTGAGCACTAATCCCACCTGAAACGTTCACACACGCGTAGCGCGCGTATGTGGAGCGCACCTTATATTGCGCGTAGACCGCCAAGGCTAGCGCTGGTACCAAAATAAGGATACTCGGCCCCATAAAGAATGGGAGAAACACCTCTAGTCCTCCTCCTTGTGATCTGATCTTCCAAGTATACGAATCCTCGCTATTCCAGGCAAGGGAAAGCGGGCGCAGAGCCAGACTACGATCATTCCAGCCACTCCCCCCGTGAAGCTGGCGAACCAGTCAACAATACTGGCTTCGCGCATCGGGACAAACAATTGGTGAAGTTCGTCGCTTCCCGCATATATTCCCGTAATAAGCAGCGCGTAGGACATCCTGTTTCGATCAGGCAGGGCCTTCCAAGAGAGGACAAAGAAACAGAAGAACTCCAAGAAGTGCACCAGCTTATCTTCGTGAGGGATAGGAACAACTGGCTCTCTTTCCTTCAAAGGAAAACTGGAAAGAGCAAAAATCGTGGCAGCATAAAGCACCAATAGAACCCACCACAGTGCCCGTTTTCGTCTCATATCATCAACTATCTATCACGAGAGGGCCAATAAGCCGGATTCTGTCGAGGAGGATCATCTATCTATGCGGCCAACCCAAAGGCTTGAGCGGGCAGCTCTTAAGCGCCTTCCTATTTGGCCTTGCTCCAGCCAGGGTTTACAAAGCCGACCCGGTTGCCCGAACCGCTGGTGGTCTCTTACACCGCCGTTTCACCGTCACCTGTGCCTAAGCCATTGGTGGTCTGCTCTCTGTTGCACTTTCCCGAGGTTTCCCTCGCTGGGATTTCCCCAGTGGCCTGCCCTGCGGAGTCCGGACTTTCCTCAGAGGTTTTCCTCTGCGATCCTCTAGCCCTCTCGTTTCTTTCTTCGCGAAAATCCACAACATCGACAATAGTATAACACATTATCGCTTCCGTATCGGCCAAGAGAGCGGCGCTTTCGTACTCGAAGAACACGGCCGCACCGTGGACAAATACGGCGAGAGATAAACACTGCCACAAGGAAAACCGTGGCGACTACCACCAGGGAAAGGAAGACGCGGCTCTTGCCCTGCTCTGTAGTCGGCTTTGCAGGCGCACTCGCCTTGAACACGCGATTCTCGAGAATGGAAAACAGCTTCACCATTGCTTCTTCAATGCGAGAATGGTAGACCAAGTCCGAGATGCCTAGTTCGATCTCTTGGGCAAGTTGAGGACGGGCAGAACCTGCTGCTTCACCGGAGAGTACTTTCACTCTCCAATTGTTGTTTTCCTTGAGGAAGAGAGCAAGGATAGTGTGCCCTTCCGAGAGGTTCCACGCCTCAAGGACAGCATAAGCATAACGATCCAGATCGGTGAACGGGCCATCCCAGCTAGCTAGGATATAGACCCTTGTTCCCAGATGTTCCTCCGCCTCTTTGATCAATCCACTGATTCGCTCCCGGCCATGACTATCCAGCACACCACCATAATCAGAGAGGGATCCAATTGGCAGAGGCAAGGAATAGCAGACACAACCGATAACAAGGGCCAGCAACACGCAACTTCCCAGTGTTCGGCCTAGCTGATGTATAGTATGCGTGAGCAATTCTGGCAGGTGACGATCTCCGTTTCGGCTCGCGCCCGCTCGATAGTAGTGCTGTTTAGCTTTAGCTTGCATCCAGAGCATAGCCCATTCGCGATCGCTACTACGGGATCGTCAAACAGGGAATGCAGCCCCTCGTAGTGAGAGAGAAGATGCGCGGGGAATCTATCTGTAATTGCAGCTCGCTCTCTCTCGCGGGATTCGAGTTTCTCTTTGACCTCTAGGATTTGACTGCTAATCCTTGCACTTCGAGAGGCAAAACATCTTTTCTGCTCATCCAGGTGTCTCTCTACTTCCACTAGCTCTGCTTCAGCTATCTCCATCTTATCCATGAGCTCAATAGCGTTGTCTTCCATTTCGTCAATCCGTTTTCGTTGGTGAGCGATCTTTGCCTGCAGCGCCTCCATCTCCTTGAAACTGATGATTCCCTCGTCTAGTCGTTTTTGATAGTTGCGAATTTGCGCGTCGACATCGTCAACCTCAAGATTCTTCCCGCGGCTGTCATGGCTCAGCTGTTTCACTTGTTGGCAACGTTCCTCCACCGCGGACTGCTCTTCAGCTAGTTCTTGTTCTATTCGTAGATGTTCTTCCTCCAATTGCTCTAGCCGTGACAACAAGTCGTATCTTTCTCGATCTTTTGCCTGCAATTCGAGCAACTTACCAATCTCTTCGGCCACTCATCCCCCTTAATTTGATTAGGTAGTTCATCAATCCCACTTGGACTATATTTGCCTCGATCGCTTAGCATAAGGCGATCATCCCATCAAACTCAACAATGGCGGCAAGGACATGACTATAGCTCAATTCGTCCACGTAACGCGCGGCCCAATGTAACCTCATCCGCAAACTCCAGATCGCGGCCTACAGGAATTCCCTGGGCGATTTGGCAAACCTTCACTCCAAGGGGTTTTACTAACGAAAGAATATGCATCCCCGTTATTTCGCCTTCCAGTTTTGGTTCCAGGGCAAGGATAATCTCCCTTGTTTTTTCTTGTCGAATCCGCCTAATTAAGGCATCAATGCTCAAATCGCTAGCGGAGACTTCATCCATCGCTGAAATGAGGCCGTTAAGTACATGATAGAGGCCATGATATTCACCCGTCTGCTCAATCTTCAGTATTTCCCACGGCTGTCCGACAACACAGATCATATCCTGTTCACGCTTGGGGGCTGAACATATTTCGCACAGATCAGCAGTTGCGAAGTTGAAGCAGCGATTGCACCGATGTACGTTTTTCTTGATGCCATCGATCGCTCGAGCAAGTTGTGTCACTTCTGATTGCGGGCTGCTCAGCAGATGGAAAGCCATCCTTTCGGCGCTCTTTCGCCCAATACCCGGGAGAGCTCTTAACCGCTCAATCAACTCTCCTAAGGGAGCGATCATGATTCTGATATCCCAGGAAGATTCAGCCCTTGGGCGAGCGGCCCCAGGAGCTCCTGTGACTGATCGCGCGCATTCTTTTGTGCCTCTTGCACCGCGGCAATGACAAGATCGGCGAGCATATCTACATCATCTGGATCGACAACTTCCTTTTCAATAGCAAGGTTTAGCAACTCACCACGACCGTTCACCGTCGCGGTGACCATTCCTCCACCAGAACTAGCTTCTACCTTCATTCTGGCGATTTCTTCCTGCTTCCTCATGAGCTCAGCCTGCATTTTTTTTGCCTGTTTCATCAGGTTGCCCATGCCGCCTATTCCCTGCATCAGTCCTCCTTCACAACCTTTCCATCAAACATTTGACGTACAAGTTCCGCCTTTTCTCGTAACTTCTCTCGCGGAGAGGGTTTCCGCATCACTTCTCCATCAAGTTTCACATCCACATAAAACTGATCGCCCAATCGGCGGTGTACCATACCGGACAGATATTGCATATTTCCGGTCTTCTCCAGGCTCTCCTTATGAAACGTGTGCTCAGGATGAAACGCAATCGTCAATCTCTCGCCTTCCAGGTGTGGTGTGGCCTCAGCAAGAAATGCTGCGATAGCAATCCTTTCTTGCTGTATCTCTTCCAACATCTCCCCCCACCAGTCAATCGAGGACGGGCTGGCTTCTTCATGAGAACCGGTTTCTTCCTTCGCTTCGTGCTCCGCAGGAGAATCATCCACTGTGTCTTCTCCATGCTCAGGGAGACCCTCACCCTCGCTGGAGTTATGTTTAACCCCACCTGGCTCCGGCGACAGACCCAACTCATTCATCAACTCGAGGATACCGATTTCCATCAAGATTCTGTGATCCAGAGAATGAAACAGTTGTTGCTTTACACTAAGCAATCCATGACACAACCTTATATCACACCCGTCACACCCTCCTTCTCCAGCGATCCGATTACGCAACACCCCTGTCAAATCGCTCAGAAAGAGCTCCAGATCCTTTCCTTGTTCGGCAAGAGAATCAATAATCGCCAGAACAGCGCCCCGATTTCCCTTCTCGACTGCAGACAAGAACTCTTCTCGAACCCTGGGGTGAGCCATCCCCAGCATCTTGATGAGAGCGCTAACATCGATATCTCCTCGCCCATAGTTCATCGCTTGTTCAAGTAACACAATCGCATCACGCATCCCGCCGTTCGCTTTATGCGCGAGCAGCACAACTGCTTCCTTAGAGATTGTGACGCTCTCACTACGGGCAATCTCAGAGAGACGGGAAGCAATGATTTCTGTTGAGATCTTTCGGAAATTAAGTACTTGACAGCGAGAGACAATCGTGAAAGGAATCTTGTGCGGTTCAGTTGTAGCAAATATAAACATTGCGTGCGCTGGCGGCTCTTCCAGGGTCTTCAACAAAGCGTTAAATGCTTCGTTGGTTAGCATGTGAACCTCGTCAATTATGTACACTTTCTTTTCGAGGACAGTTGGAGCAAAGCTCACTTCTTCACGTAGACGGCGAATGTGATCGATCCCTCTGTTTGAAGCGCCATCAATCTCCAGAATATCCAGGGAGCGGTTGAGTAGTATTGTCTGACAATTGGCACAGCTGTTACACGGTTCCCCGCCTGTTGGCGCAAGACAATTAACCGCGCGCGCAAGGATACGCGCTACTGATGTCTTTCCAATTCCCCGCTCGCCGGCGAACAGATAAGCGTGCCCCACCTCGCCAGCAACCACTGCATTTCGCAATGTGCGCACGATCGCTGCTTGCCCCACTACGTCAGCAAAACGTTTTGGCCGCCAGCGCCGATAGAGAGAAAGATAGGTAGATTTTTCGCTCAACCTGAGATCACCACTTCTGGTCGGGGAGACTGGATTTGAACCAGCGACTTCCTGCTCCCAAAGCAGGCGCGCTACCAAGCTGCGCCACTCCCCGACACCCACACAATTATATATGAGCGATTGTGTTTGATCAATCTTAAGTAATAGGGAAACTTGGGAGCCATGAAGAATCCAGGAATACAGTTGAGTTAGGAGCTCTTCGCTTCCCGCTCTCTCAACAGACCATGGTACCGCGATCCTTATCTGTGATAGCAACTTGTCCTAACCACCATGGTTCCCTATACTGGAAGAAGGCAGACATAGCATGTTGCGCGCCAGAGCATCTCAGTAAGCCATTAGCATTGATGTGGTTGACAGGACACTATGACATTTTCCAAGCAGGCGCTGATCACGGGTGCGACTCAAGGCATCGGGCAAGCAATCGCGGCTCGCCTTGCCCGCGATGGGTTTTCTGTCGTTCTTAACTATAGAACCAATGAAACGAAAGCCGCAGAGACTCTCAAGACCATTTGCAGGCTTTCCCCTGATTCGATTCTGGTCAAGGGCGATGTAACAACCGAAGATGGAGTAAATCACGTCATTTCAGAAGCCGTTGCCCGCGGACCGATCAACCTTCTAGTGAACAACGTTGGTGATTTCTTGTTTAAGCCCGCACTTGATACAACAATTGAAGAGTGGAACCACATTCTGGAGAGTAATCTCACAAGCGCTTTCCTTTGCTGCAAGGCGATCATTCCCCACATGCGAGAACACAAAGGAGGGCAGATCATAAACATCGGAATGATGAACTCCGAAGTACTGCGCGCCGTACCGAACACTGTTCCTTACACAATTGCCAAAACAGGACTACTTATTCTTACCAAATCACTCGCCAAAACAGAAGCCCGTTGGAAGATCCGAATAAATGCGGTCAATCCCGGGCATATCACCTCTGAGCATCCTCCGAGAGGTTCGCGAAACACAATTCCATTAGGGAGAATGGGTAAACCAGAAGAGATCGCATCCGTGGTCTCCTTCCTTGCATCGGCTGAGGCCGACTACATTACTGGAGCAATAGTAAATGTCCATGGTGGAGCTTACCTGTAGCACTGGGACAAGCAAGATACACACGGCGCACCTGACTGCTATAGAGCCTTGTAAGATGAGCAAACTACGTTTGTTGAAGGGCAAGTATGTTTTGGTAGATGCCGTAGTACTATCTCTCCAACGGGATTGGTACGTACCAAGGCATGGGCAACATGCAAATGCAAGCACTTGACATATCGAAAATCACTGATTCCCCCGATCCCTTTCTCCAGTAAGGTTTTCGACGCTGCCATGTCGACAAGATTGGTCCGGTCCTCAACGGACAACAACTCGTATCTTTCCCTTACATAAGCCCGGTGGGCTTCATTCATGCGTCTCTTTAGGTCTCCATCCCTATGCAGCAACCTCTCAATTTGCCCTATCCAACCAGCACTTTCTAGTTGGCTAACCGCGCGGCATAGAAACAGACATGTGAGCCAGAAGAGTGTGGGAAAAGGTTGTCCCTCTAGTAACGGATACACACGTACTACCTGTGGATAACCATATTGACAACGTACTGCAACCTCGATCGATCCGCGCATTTGGCGGCCGAGCTGGCAGGTTATAATTCGTTGGTCCTCTAACGATACAGGTTCCATTTGTCACAACCATACTTTTCCTTAACAAGCTCATGCGCTCGTTCATTTTCTTCCGGCGTGGGGTAGCCTTTCCACAGAGGTTGATCAAATTCTTTGCAGAGCTCTCCCGCAAAAACAGAAGCGAATTCGTTCATCGAATGACTGATTAGAGCAGTCTCGGCGAGCGTTGTCATCGCATGAGGCCGCGAACGCACTCCAACGGGACGGTAATCCTTGCGTAAAGCAAGAAGAAGAGCCTGCATTGGAATCATGTCTGGCCGAACAAGCAAGGTAGTATGGTAAAGAAGGGAGTTGCCGCGACGCGCTTGAGCAGCGCCGCCGATCTTCTTGCCAGCGATAAACAAAGCATTCCCTTGCGCGCTTGTTCGTATTCCAAGCCGAAATAAAGCCGTGCTAATGGTGTCTCCCAATCGGATAAATGTCTCCTTCACACCTTCCAATCCACGCCCATCCCCAACATGGAGAGAAACATTGAGATTGCCTGGGTAGTGATAGACAGTACCCCCACCTGAAATGCGACGAAGTACTGGTATCGAAGCGCTTGCAGCCTGCCTCATATCCACCTCGTGGATGGCTGATTGTGACCGTCCGAGAATCACCGCGCGCCTATTTGACCAAATTCTCAACGCATCCTCCTCTCCACCGCGCACCTGGTCAAAGATCGCCTCTTCCAGAGCGAGACCAAAAGAAGGAGAACAAGGTTCAGCGTCAACTATGAGGCGCATTCTCTGTTGAACATCTCAGAGGCATGGTATGAGCTTCGAACAAGTGGCCCAGACATCACAAAGTGAAATCCGATTCGCCGGGCAGCTTGGGCGATCTCATCGAACTCCTGTGGTAGGAGATAACGGGCAACAGGAATGGCCTTCCTGGTAGGTCGTAAATACTGCCCAAGAGTGACAGCATCAACGCCTGTATTGTGTAGGTCTCGCAGTGCTTGAAGAATCTCAGCCCGGGTTTCACCCATTCCCAAGATGAGCGAGCTCTTGATAATACTTGCGGGTGCCAGTCTCTTGAACTTCCCGAGAACACGCAGTGAAAGATCATAATCTGCGCGACGGTCACGCAGATGCGGACTCAGGCGACGTACCGTCTCCAGGTTGTGACCGATCACATCCGCTCCTGCCGCAGCAACAGCTGTAATCGCTTTTTCATTGCCGGAAAAATCAGGGACAAGGGCCTCCACTGTTGATTGTTTGCCACCATCTTTTATTCGTGCTATTGCTGTGGCGAGCAACTTTGCTCCACCGTCTTGGAGATCGTCACGGTCCACTGAGGTAAGAACGATATAGGAAAGCTCAAGCTCATCAACTGCGGCACGCAGACGTACCGGTTCTTCCCAATCAACTACCCCCCCAGGATCACTGGTTGGAACCCCACAGAAGCGACAAGTTCGTGTACACAACTTACCCAACAGCATGAACGTAGCAGTACGCGCACTCCAGCACTCCACTGCATTCGGGCAATTTGCCCCTTGGCAGACAGTAGTTAGATGATAACGGGCAAGAATATCTCGCAGGATCTTAATCTGTTCCGCTTCCTTCGGGGAAGGAGCTTTTACTCTTAGCCACTGCGGCCTTACATTCACCGGTCTTTCTCCCAATACTGTTGCGCATCTCCCTCGACAAACCTCCATCCGAATAGCTGTTCCATCTGAGATAGGATTCCCGCCCTGACTTTCGTTAGAGAATATCTCTCCTTGGTTAGCTCATTTAGGGAAACAACCTCGATATTCATCCCACACGGATTAATCATGCCGAAATGACATTTGTTCACATCCACGTTCAATGCTAAGCCATGTCGCGTTATCCAGCGTTTAACGTACACACCAATTGAAGCGATCTTACGCGAGCCTACCCACACTCCAGGAAAACCAGCGCGACGTTCTGCCATAATCCCAAGTCTGGCCAGGAACCCGATTACGGACTGTTCAAGGTTCCGTATGTAACGTTTGAGATCACACCCTTGGCTACGCAAATCGATAATTGGATAGACAACAAGCTGACCTGGCCCGTGATAAGTGATGTTTCCTCCGCGCTCGGTCTCATACACAGAGATTCCCTCGTGTTTCAGAACCTTCAGAGGAACTAGGAGGTTACTTGCCGAGCCTGAGCGCCCAATAGTAAACACTGGCTCGTGCTCAACCGTAATAACAGTATCGGCAATCTTGCCTTGACAGCGCAGCTCGTGTAACCGAGCCTGCAGATGATAGGTCCTGACGTACTCTATGCGTCCAAGAGGAAGGTGTACAGCCTCCAGCTTATTCTCAACTAATTCTAGCCAACAGCTCATTGATACG
>Ga0114919_10003826_pt1 | contig 12102 bp, 10 predicted proteins | sample BlataG_FD_88682 | JGI IMG/M metagenome (GOLD analysis project Ga0114919, IMG submission 88682) | Deep subsurface microbial communities from Black Sea to uncover new lineages of life (NeLLi) - Black_00105 metaG | ecosystem: Environmental > Aquatic > Marine > Oceanic > Sediment | place: Atlantic... | reverse complement strand
GTTCGAGTAAGGAACTCGTTCGCTGAGTAGATGTTGTTCAGGTTCTCACCGGGGATATTCAGGAACATTGGCGCCCCGGCCCCGGGAGCCAGAAAGACGGCATCATAGCCGCTCTCCAGCAGTTCATCCACGGTGGCTATCTTGCCGATGACATGGTCAAGCTTGATCTCCACGCCCAGTGATCTGACGTAATCAACTTCTCCCTGAACGATCTGTTTTGGCAACCTGAATTCAGGTATTCCATACATAAGCACGCCGCCGGCAACATGAAGTGCTTCAAAGATCGTAAGCTCATGTCCCATTTTGGCCAGGTCAGCGGCACAGGTTAACCCCGCCGGCCCGGAACCAACCACAGCCACCTTCCTGCCACCGGCCACGCAGTCCGCTTCCTGCTTCGCAGCAATCTCCGGGTGGGCCCGCTCCCAATCAGCCACATACCTCTCCAGACGTCCAATGGCGATCGGAGCACCTTTCTTGGCCAGAGCACAGCGTTCCTCACACTGCGTCTCCTGAGGACAGACACGACCGCAAATGCCGGGAAGGCTGTTCTTGTTCTTCAGTATTCTCACCGCCTCAACCATATTCCGATCGCGCACTGCTTCTATGAATTCAGGTATATCCACATTGACCGGACAACCATCCTTACACGTGGGCTTGGGACACTGAAGACAGCGGCTGGCTTCCTCAATGGCTTCTTCCTCACCGTATCCCAGCGCCACTTCGCTGAAGTTCTTTTTTCTTGCCGCCGGTTCCTGCTTGGGTATAGGCACCCGGTTCAGGTTCACTTTCTTAGGCATGGTTCTTACCTCCTGAGCAACCTGCTTCCCACAACCCCGATGCTTCCTTCTCTTCCTCCAGATAAGCCCGCTGACGGCTCATTAGCAGGTCCCAGTCAACTTCGTGCCCGTCGAAATCCGGACCGTCGACACAGACGAACTTGGTCTCTTTACCCACGGACACCCGGCAGCACCCGCACATACCGGTGCCGTCAACCATTATGGGATTGAGGCTGACGATGGTCTTGACATGGAAAGGCTTGGTGGTCAGAGAGGAGAACTTCATCATCACCGTGGGCCCAATGGCAATGACTCTGTCGATTTCCGTGCTCTCCAGGAGCTCCTTCAATGGCTCGGTGACAAGACCCTTACGCCTGTACGAGCCATCGTCCGTGGTGACGATAAGTTCATCGCTGACGCTGCTTAGTCTATCCTCCCAGAAGACGAGGTCCCTGGTCCGGAACCCCATGATGGAGACTACCCTGTTTCCCGCCTCCCGCATAGCCCGAGCGATAGGCACGATAGTGGCAATGGCAAATCCTCCAGCAACACAGGCCACCGTGCCAAATTTCTCAATCTCCGTTGGACGCCCCAATGGGCCGACAAAGTCCAGGATACCGCCGCCGGCATTCACACGGTTCAGCTTCCTGGTGGTAGCGCCCACCTCCATAAACACGACAGACACGCTGCCCTCCTTCTCATCCCAATCGGCAATGGTCAGCGGAATCCGCTCTCCCCTTTCGTCACTCCTCACGATGACGAACTGCCCCGCCTGCGCCTTCCTGGCCACTCCAGGAGCTTCAACTCTGAACAGATGGATTTCTGGAGTAAGATCCTCTCTGGCCAGTACCCTGTACATACATAACCTCCCTCAGCTAGTCGGAAACAAGAATGCCGCAATTATATAGCATCACGAATTGAAACTGGAAGGTCTTTGTCCTACACTAGCTCGACAATGCCTGAGTTGCCCGAAGTAGAGACAATCAAGCACGAACTCTCGCCACAGATAGTGGGACGAAGCTTCACCAGCGTCATTGTCTTTGACTGCAAGATAATGTCCGGGATCTCGACAGCGGAACTCCGCCGGCAACTGATCGGGCAGGCAGTATGTGGCATTGCTCGCAGGGGAAAATACCTCCTCTTCAATCTGTCCGGTGGACAGTCATTGGTCATGCACCTCAGAATGACCGGCACCCTACTGCTCAACCCTGAAGCCCTCGACCGCCACGTCCGGGCAGTCTTCGGCTTCTCCAACGGCGTTCAGCTAGCCTTCCAGGACCAGCGGCGGCTGGGCCTCATACGGCTGGTGGAAGACGCCGAGGCGGTGACTGCCAAGCTTGGCCCTGAGCCTTTGGATCAGAGCTTCACTCCCCGGCTCCTGGCAGAGCTACTGAAGAAACGCCACATCCCGGTAAAGGCTGCGCTGCTTGACCAGAGTATCATCGCCGGGATTGGCAACATGTACGCCGATGAGGCCCTCTTTGCCGCCCGAATCCATCCGCTGCGAAAAGCAGACGCGCTGTCAACCCGGGAGATAGCAACTTTATGTCATGCTATCCGCCACATCCTCCGAACAGCCATAGCAGCCGAGGGCGCCAGTGTCAACACCTACGTCACTCCTCAGGGCCACCTGGGCTCAGCCCAGTTCCATTTCAAGGTTGCCCACAAGCTCGGCGATCCCTGCCCTGGCTGCGGCAGGCCGATCATGCGGATTCCGGTGCGGGGCAGGGGCAGCTACTTCTGCCCCTGTTGCCAGCCCATCACATCCTAGCCTTGCCAGACTCTTGACGAACACCGCTCCGATCCTGCTTCCAATGAGCAAAACACCATGCGGCTTGACCCAGTCATATTCCTCCTCCACACTTGAATCACAACACTTGCCTCAAATACGCCCGGAGTGCAATACTGTAGCGGGTTCCACTGCTCCAACAGGACACCTGGAAAACCCGCAGGTCCATAGTCATGGAGTCTCTACAGCAGCTACGGGAAATATGCCAGCGCATCAAGTATGAGGGCTCTTCTCGGGAGGATTGGCTCAGCCGTATCATATTCAGGAGAGTCTCCATATACCTCACCGTGCTCTTCCTCAAGGCCGGCCTTTCGGCCAATAAGGTCACCGCACTCAGGCTCCTACCATGTATTGGCGCCGGAGTCTTGCTCGCCTTTCCACAACCTGAGTACTGGCTTCTGGCCTGGGGCCTGCTGTTTGTCTACGAAATCCTGGACTGCTGTGATGGAGAGATTGCCAGATACAGCGGCCCGCCATCGCTCGTCGGGGAGTATAACGAGACGATGGCGGACGTGTTCTCCTACCGATTCCTGCGCGTGTGCATGTGTTTCGGGATATACGGTGCTCTACAGAATACCGTTGTCTTCATATTGGGCTTCGCCTTGGCCATTGGCGGGATCATATACTGGGTCTCCCCCATTCTTCTCCACAGCATCTTTTTCCGAAACGGATACGTGCAACAGGAGTCCGGCAGGCCTGGAGCCGTGGAGACCTCCCCAACCCTGTTGTCCCACAGAGTGCTGCGGCTCGGGCGATCTCTTGTTGACCACACGGGCTTTTTCTTCGCGCTTCCAGCAACCTCCCTGTTGGACATGTTTGTTCCTCCTTTCTCAGTCACTTCACTGGACCTCAATTTCAGGTTCATGTATCTTGCCCTGCTTGCGTTGGCGGTGGTGTCCGGCGCACTGCTAAGGGTGTACGACATCAACAAGCACGGCGTCCGACTGCACGGCTAGTGAGACCGCCCGAGGGATAGAATGAACCCGCCAGATACACCGGACTTGTCTTTCATCAACACACTCTACGGCGGCTACTGGAACTACGACCTCATGGACTTCCGCTATATGATTAACCCGTACTTTCCACCGCAAGAGATGCTGGACACAATCGCAGCTGGCGTTGGAGTGTTGTCCAGGAGCTATCCGTCAACAAATAGACACATATCAAAGCTGTTTTCAGATTACTTGAACCTCGGCGTGGACGAGGTTGTTATCGCCAACGGAGCTAGCGAATTAATTTCCGCCGTGGGGTCTTTGTTCATCAACAGACTGGCCATTGCAGTTCCTACTTTCGACGAATACATCAATAGACTGAGATTCCAGGGCAAGCCCACAAGTCTCTACGAGACCAAGAAGGAGGAGGACTTCAAACTCGACCTGGATTCCTACATCCAGTTCGCTCAGGAATCCGGCTCGAACGCAGCTCTGTTCGTCAGGCCGAACAACCCCACTGGAAACCTGATCCCCAGGGCTGAGATGGAGCGTGCCTTGCAGAAACTGGCCGGGTTTGACGTGATCCTGGTGGACGAATCTTTCATAGAGTTCAGCACCACGGAAGGAGGTGCTTCCATTCTGGAGTCTGTCCGAGATAATGACAATCTCATCATTGTTAAGAGCTTGAGCAAGGTCTATGGAATACCCGGGCTCAGGCTCGGGTGCGCCATATGTGCCAATTCCAGAAGAGCAGACATGCTGCGCGAAGCACTGCCAATCTGGAATGTCAATTCGTTCGCCCAACGCTTCGTCGAACTGCTTGGAGGCTATCGAGAGGAGTTCCGGGAATCCTGCAGGAAGACCGCCAGGGCCACGGCAGGGCTCTATGCAGAGCTTTCGCAACTGGAGTGCCTCCGGCCGTATGCCACTGAGGCTAACTTCGTGCTCTGCGAGCTCGCCGGCAACGCCAGCTCCACAGACCTGGTGGCGTTTCTTTTCGAGAAGTTCCGGCTACTCATATATGACTGCAGCACCAAGATAGGCCTGGACTCCCGCTTCGTCAGGATAAGCTCACGAACCGAGGAGGAAAACACTGAGCTGATCGCAGCCATAAGAGCCTGGGAGACGGCGGAAAGGTGAAAGCAGTTGTGCTGGCGGCAGGGAGGGGCGCCAGGTTGCGACCGCTGACGGACAGCACTCCCAAGTGCCTTGTCAGAGTGAACGGAAAGCCCCTCCTGCACAATGCTCTGGAGCACCTAAGCGCCAACGGAATTGACACGGCTGTGATAGTCACTGGCCACCTGGGCGAAATGGTCAGGGAATCCCTTGGAGAGCAGTTCCAGGGCATACGGCTTATCTACATCGAGAATCGGCTATTCGACGCGACCAACAATGTCTACTCGTTATGGTTGGCCAGGGACCATCTGAATGATGATATCCTGCTGTTGGAGGACGACATATTCTTCGAAGGGGAGCTTATCGACCGCGTCTGCAGCCACAGCTACCCCAACATCATGGTTGCCGATGAATACCAGGATTTCATGGAAGGGACGGGGGTCAACGTGGACCACGACATTGTGACCGAGTTCATTCTGAAGGAGAACGGGAGCCATGTCATCCCCCACACTCCCGGGCTGAAGACAGTGAACATATACAGGTTCTCCAGACAGTTCATGGAGACTCACCTTATCCCCTGCCTGGAACAGGTGATCGCCGAGGGCCATCACGATGTGTTCTACGAGTTCGCCCTGGCTAGAATAGTCAAGTCGACCTCCGTTCATCTCGTGGCTCTGCCGGCTGCGGGGCTGAAGTGGTTTGAGATCGACACACCCGAAGACCTGCAACATGCCGAGCAGCTATTCGCGAAGCAGGAACGCTGCTCTGACTCCCCTGCCCAAGACGGGCACAGAGCTCAACAGGTTTTACGAACGAAACAGGACTGGGACCTGAGAGCCGCCAAGGATGCTATCTCCGCTACAGCACCCCAGCACTTCACCGAAAGCCGCTCCCCACCGTGGGTGCTTTCAGACTACTTCGAACACGGCAGGCAGCAGGCCTACACTCTCACCTGTGACAGCTTCAAGAAACTGGCTCTTGAGCCGGCCGGCAAACGTATGCTGGAAATCGGCTGCGGCATCGGGCGTCTTTTCCCCGGCTTCACCGAGATGTTTGCCGAGGTCTGGGGAGTGGACGTGTCGCGGGAGATGATAGACCGGGCTGCGAAGCTGCACGCCGGCCCAAACGTCACACTCATGCCGAACAACGGCTATGACCTGGCAGGCGTACCCGACGACCATTTCGACCTCGTTTTCAGCTACAATGCCTTGCGATATGTGCCTCACAGATGGATGGCCTTCAGCTACCTGGCAGAGACCTACAGGGTACTCAGGCCCAGCGGCGCTTTCCAACTGCACTTCAGGACGGATAGAACGCCCCTCCGTGAGTATATCTACTGGCACCTTCCACGCCCGCTCCGAATACCGGCTCAAATACTGCTCCGGCTTCTCCTGCTATACCCGCTGCGACATCTTCCCCTGCGCACTCCCCACATCCCCGGAGAGGCAGCCTCGTGGCTGGGCACCGGCTTCACCCCGACCGAAATAGAATCGGAACTGGTTCGCCTGGGCTTTGTCCACATCAAGACCTGGTTCGACAAGGGCTATCCTGACCGGACCAAGTTCTGGGCCATTGGCAAGAAGCCCTGACATCCGGGCCGCGCTCACGGCAGCCCCGACCTCCCTGGTCCAGGGCTGCACGCCAATTGACATCCGGATCCAGAAGCGGGCTGAGCTGGGCGCCAGCGTCAACACCTATGTCACTCCTCAGGGCCACCTGGGCTCAGCCCAGTTCCATTTCAAGGTTGCCCATAAGCCCGGCGATCCCTGCCCTGGCTGCGGCAGGCCGATCACCCGGGTTCCGGTGCGAGGCAGGGGCGCTTACTTCTGCCCCAGTTGCCAACCCCTCACATCCTAGCCTTCTCTATCGCCGCAATCGATACTAGACTCTTGACGGCCACCGTGGCAACTGCGAAGATGTCGCGAGGCGGAGTGAACCGACAGCCTTGGCGCGGACCGGATAACCGGGATGAGTGAACAGCCAGTCAAGACCTACCCCACCCTCGGGTGTTGTGGCATAGACTGTGGACTGTGCCTTAGATACTACACGGTGGGCAGCTCACGGTGCCCGGGATGTTGCGGGCCCGATTTCTTCACCAAACACCCGTCGTGCTCGTTCATCACTTGCTGTATCAAAAGAAAGGGGCTTGAGGCTTGCGCCCAGTGTGACGACTTTCCGTGCCCCAGGGTCGACGGCTGGACAGAGGACAGGGAGGGTGTCTATGACTCTTTCGTGACTCACAGGAAGGCTATGCCCAATCTTGTTCTTGTCCGGGAGTGCGGCATAGAGGAATTCATCAGACAACAAGAGCGACGGGTTGAACTGCTCAAGGCAATGCTACTGGCCTTCGATGATGGTAGAGCCAAGAGCTTCTATTGCACTGCTGCGACCCTGCTTCCGATAGCTGACCTGGAGACGTCCCTGGATAGAGCCAGGCAACGAACAGGGTCGGCCGAACTCGGTTCGGGTGACATGAGGGCCAGGGCTGGAGTACTCAGAGGACTTCTTGACGAATGCGCCACCAGAAGAGGAATTGAACTGAGGTTGAGAAAAAAGAGCAAAGGCCAGGCGAGGAACTAGCCCTCGCCGGGCATTAGCTCCAGCCTGGCAATCCCGGCAGCTAGCCGAGCCTTATTTGTCCGTCAGGCCAGAGTTCGCATAGCTCAATTCGTATCCCGTAGGCAGAGTCCTCGCTGATGAACGCTATCTTCCCATGCATCCCATCCCGCGGAGCCTTACCGAGCAGAATCAGGCCCCTGTCCCGTACCTCTCCAACCGCCGCTTCTATGTCATCCACGCTGAAAGCCAGGTGGTGCATCCCTTCCCCCCTTGTGTTGAGGAAGTCCTGCATGGTTTCCCCCAGGCTCCCCGCTGCCCTTCGCTCCAGAGGCGCAAACATCTCCAGTTCACTGTCTCCCACGAACACCAGGGCCACTGACACCCCCAGGTCCTCTCTCTTTTTGATAGCAGTGGAAGTGGCCCCAAACACATCCTTGTAGAAGGACACGGCCTTGTCGAGATCCTTGACCACCACTCCAACGTGGTTCATCTTCTGGACGTTCATAGTTACCTCCTGCGGTATTCCCGGGACGATGTCCACTCCCGGCAGCGACTATAGTCTAACTCCGCCAGGCTGGAAATAGCCAGCCCTGATTTGGCCGGAGACGCCATTCAGTCTTCAGGAATGGGAGTGATAATGAAGCTGGTGTAGGTGACCGCCTGGCCGTTTTCGTTGGTGGCTGTCACCTCGATGTCAAAGGTCTCCCTTCTGAAGGTGACCAGCTCGCCCGGCACCGCTTCGATCCTATCCACCCACATTCGGAGGACTGTCCGCAACGGAACGAATACGAAGCGGGGAGTGCACGCCCTTGGAACTTGAAAGTGGCAGCGAGTGGATTTGAACCACTGACCAAAGGCTTATGAGTCCTCTGCTCTACCGCTGAGCTACGCTGCCCCAAGCTACTGTAGCACGGCCCACGGGTGGGGTCAATCGCAGCTCGGTTCTGATGTTATGAGGCCGCAGGGCAGGAGTCCCCGGCCCTCCAAATAGGAACGGGCGAGTCCTCGTACTAAATTCCTGCTCAAAACAGTACCAACAGGTCATGTATTGGGAATGTGTTTCCTATTATATATACGACATACCCGCCAGGGATGCGAGGAGGAGGGTAATATGAAAGTGATAGATTCTTCACCTCAGACTTACGGGAGTCTTCTGGTTGACAGGCTGCGCTCGGGAGACCGTGGAGCCAGAGAGGAGCTCTACCATGCCTACAGGGACAGGCTCCACTCTTTCGTCTCCAGACAGCTGGACGGAGAGCAAGCTGCCGCCGAGGACATAGTCCAGGAGATATTCCTCGCCGCTTTCAGTTCTCTGGACGCATTCCGGGGCGACAGCAAGCTCTACACCTGGCTGTGCGGTATAGCTCACCACAAGATAGCGGACTTCTACCGCAGCATAGCGCGGGAAGCGAGCCGGGAGCAGCCGGGCCCCGAAGTTGACCCTTTAAACAACGGGATGAACGGTGACAACGTGCCGCTGGCCCCTGACATTATTGAGTCCACCGAAGCCTACCACCTCGTCCAGCAGTCCCTGGTCAAGTTGCCTGCGGACTACCGGGAGGTGATCGCGCTGAAGTACTTCGAGGGGATGTCGGTGTCGGAGATAGGCCAGGTCATGGAGCGTTCAGCCAAGTCGGTGGAGGGACTGCTGTCACGCGCCCGCAACGCCCTGCGCACCAGGCTGGCGGCGGCAGCGAGTAGCAGCTAGCTCCTCACAGTGCGCACGGAACCTCAGCAATCCAATCTCAAAGCAAAGCCACCTACCCTAATTCCATACCCATTCCACCCCCATTCCACGCATACATCCACCCCATCACGTAACATACAACAGAATAGCTTGAGAGGAGCCAGTCACAGGGGAACCAGAGAGGAGCTAGTTCGCAGAGGCTGCGGCCTCGGCTGCCTCAAGAGCGTTCACCAGTCCATTCCCCACACCACCAACGCCGATCCACGAGCAGGTGCTCTCAATTGCCTGCCGCACTTCGTCGTTGACCATGCCGTCGCCGTTGCTGTCCACGGCCACGCTGAATACCAGCGCAGCTACACCCGACACATGGGCTGCCGCCGGTGAAGTGCCGGTCTCATAGCCATACTGATCGTCGGGTAGCGCAGAGTAGATTAGGATGTCATCGCCTGAGAGGAAGCACAGCCCACCTCGCCGCTATCGCCTTCATCGGCCACTGCATCTTCGCCGGCCGCTCCCAGCCCCAGCCACAAACCAGCTAGCAGTAGTGCCAGCAGTGCTATCCCGACACTCCCCCACTTCTTCATACTTCGAGTCTACTGGCCAGCTAGCGCCGTACCATCAATCGTACGTACCGTTTTGGGCTAGAAGTTGGTCACCCGACCCTCCTCCCATTACATATGTGCTAGGACCTATTGACTTGAGAGCGACGCGGTGCTATGCTTGGTTCAGGTCGATGTTCGCCCTCGTCGAGGCGGGAAACGGTGGGAGGCAGGATAGTGAGCGACCAGGTTGGCCTTGTTAGGAGTGCCTATCTTCCAGGAGATTAGTCCTGGGAGTAATCCCTCGCGAAATCTTGAATAGTCGAGGGATTCTTCTTTTTTCGGCGACTAATAGATAGATGAAGGCATACAAAGGTAATAGGTCATTAGTCCGGGCCGGGAGGTTGCCATGAAACGCACAGTACTATCGCTGTTCAGTCTCATCATGCTAATCAGCATGGCGCTGTCCGTTGCTGCTTCCCCTGTATCGGCTGCGGACGACGGTGTAGAGGTCCAGATGGCCATGGTCCTGGATGGGTCCGGGAGCATCGGCGGCACCAGTTGGCAAATCATCAGGGGGGGGCTGGCTGACGCGGTGAACGACGATGACACAGACACAGGTTGCATTCCCCGGGACGGCTCAGTCGAACTGACAGTGGTTCAGTTCGGGGGTTGGAGTCCGAGTGCTGAGGTCGCCATGGGGCCAGTGGTGGTCACGGCGGCCAACGCCGCCGGAGTGGCCGATAACATCAGAGCCATTCAGCAAATGAGCGGATGGACTCCCCTAGCCTGCGGCATCCGCCTGGCCGCCGATACGCTGTTTGGTTCACCCAATTTCGACCCTGGCATCAAGCAGGCCATCAACGTGGTTACCGATGGCGAGCCCAACCGCTGTTGCGACGGATATACAGGATACTCCTGCACCGGAACGCAAGCCCGGGCCAGTGCCGTAGCGGCTCGCGACTACCTCCTCAGCAAGCTAGAGATGACAGAAGCTCAAGATGAACTCGACGCCGAGTTCATCGGCTCCCAGGGCGGCGCCAGTGACTGGCTGAGGGACGAGATCGTCTGGCCGCAGCCCGGCTACTACGCTCCGCCATTCGACCAGGGCACAGGCTGGGTGCGCGTGGTCGCCACTGCGCAGGAGTTCGCCGCGACCATCTGCGAGAAGTTCGAGATTACCCTGCAGGGCTCTATCACCGCCCATAAGTTCAGGGACCTGGACGAGAACGGCGAGCAGGACGCCGGCGAGCCTGACCTGGAAGGCTGGAGCATGACCCTGCACGAAGGCTCTGATTGCAGCGGCACGGAGCTAGCGTCTGGGGAGACAAATGCCAGCGGCAACGTGGTCTTCACCGGCCTGGAAGCGGGCAGCTACTCCGTGAACGAGACGCTCCAGGACGGTTGGTCGGTCACCACTCCCACCGGCAGCCCCAGCGTGTGTCAGGCGGTTAACCTCGACCCCGGAGGATCTGTAACCCTCCACTTCGGCAACTACGAGCCCTGGACGCCGCCATACGTGGCTGTCAACAAGACCATCTCCCCCGACCCTATATGCATAAATGACACAGCGCAGATTACCCTCACGGTTTGGGGAGATGGCGACCCGGGGTGGGAGCGCCTCCCGGTGGACGTTATGCTCATTCTCGACCGGTCGGGGTCGATGGGCTTCGACGACCCCACCAGGCTGAGCAAGGCCAAGGAGGCCGCTATCTATTTCATTGATAACCTGCTCGACCCAGCCCAGGACCGCGTGGGCCTGGTCTCCTATGCGAGCTCTGCCAGCCTCGACATAGGCCTGACCTCTGACTTCAACGCGGTGAAGGCTGCCATCAACGCTCTGTCCGCCAACGGCGCCACCAACATCGGCCATGCCGTTGAAGTCGCCAACACCGAGTTCCTCCCGCCTGGAAACGAAGGACGCCCCGGAGCTGTCTGGGGCCAGATCCTGCTCACCGATGGCGTCCCCAACAAGCCGAACGGCGACGGCAGCAACTTCAATGAACTGGATGCCCAGTACGCCCGAGATGAGGCCGACCAGGACGATATCGTCCTGTATACCATCGGGCTGGGAGCCGCACCGCACCTGTCGCAGTACTTCCTCGACGACAAGCCCGGAACGGTGGCTGACCACAGCTACAATCCTGGAGACCCCGCCGGTGACCCGTATCTCCAGAACGGTCTGGCCTACGTCGGCGGCGGGACATATTCCTACGCTCCCACCGCGGATGACCTCGAGTTCGTCTTCGACCATATATCACAGCAACTCACCAATATAGCCGCCACAGATGTCGTCGCTATCGAGGTCCTGCCGGATGGCGTCAACTATGCCAACAACGCCACCATCCCACCTACTTCCGGCCCGACTACCGCTCCTGACGGCAAGACCACCCTCACCTGGGATATCGGCAATATCAGCATTGATGATGATCCATGGTCCGTAACCTTCGATGTTACCTTCGACAACCCTGGCTACCAGTGGGCAAACGTCTATGATGACTCTGAACCGCTCGAGGGCGCCAGGGTAACCTATACCGATTATCAAGGTCAGCCCCAGGAGCTTCCCTTCCCTCCGACACACATCACCGTCACCGGCCCTCCCACCGCTGACTTCTCCGCCGACGACCAAACCGTCTGCGTCGGTACCAATGTCACCTTCACCGACAGCTCCACCGGCAACGGTAAGACCATCACCGCCTGGGAT
>Ga0114919_10003825_pt1 | contig 12103 bp, 8 predicted proteins | sample BlataG_FD_88682 | JGI IMG/M metagenome (GOLD analysis project Ga0114919, IMG submission 88682) | Deep subsurface microbial communities from Black Sea to uncover new lineages of life (NeLLi) - Black_00105 metaG | ecosystem: Environmental > Aquatic > Marine > Oceanic > Sediment | place: Atlantic... | reverse complement strand
CTCATCATTGGGCTATTGCCCACCCAATGAGTTTGAGGAGCGGTCGCTGGATAAACAAAAACCAACTGTTCCCTCTCAGATCACTCTAACCTAATTTGTCCAACCATAGGGGTTCACCCCAAAATCAATGAAATATTCATTTTCACCAAGCACAATTTTATATTGGTTTCCAATAAAAGTGAATCCAATGCCAAGTTCTAATAAGAAACTTTTAATATTTTCTAAAAGTTTCCTCTCTAATTCCTTTTCTTTAATATCCTCAGATATTTCAAGAAAATCAAGTAAATATGAATCTTTCATGGTTGACTTTACTTTTTTCAACATCTTAACTGGTAGTGTCTTGTCAAAGTTATGACTTTTGTTGTCTGTCAAGAATCGCTCAAAGGACTTCGATTCTATTTGATGGATGAGAATGTTTCTGCTCCAGGAACTTCTAATAGTCATTCGCAAATAATATTCTCTCCGATAATTATCTTTAAGTTTTTCAAGAATGGTGATATTCTGTCCCCAGGGGATTTCTCGCACAAGTTGTGCGAGTTTTGGATTATCCTTGTAGGTAAGATGGAATTTCCTCATTCGATCTAAGTTTGCATAAGAAAAGCCACTGTTTTGAGGAAACTCTTTTTGTAAATCTTCAGCAAGTTGCTGAATTATTTTTTGTCCCCAACCCAATTTCTCTTGTTTTTCAACAATAGATTTGCCTAGGTCCCAGTAAAGGCTGATAAGTTCCTTGTTGACTTTTCCATATGCTTGATATCGGGCCTGCTTTATTTTATTCTTTAAATCATCCAAAAACCTAAAATATTCTTTCTTCTCAATCATCATTTTTTCTCTTCAATTTTTCCTCAATAATTCTTGCCAACTTTGGATATCGCCTGAAATACCAATCTTCAACTTCATCCATGTCTTCTTGATTAAGATTATACATTTCATAGACAAGTTTATCAATCTCAAGTTGTTCGTCGGTCATATAGTCATAGTGGGGATTTTCTTTTTGTTTTTGGATGACGGAATTTATATAGGGCTTAATCCTAATTTCAATTGTTGAAGGAATATCTCTCAAAACAACTATTTCTTTTATTTCTTCCACCTGGAAATTAACAGTATGATCTAAGAAATTTTTAGCAATATATCTTGTAAGCCTACTGCAAAGAGTAGTAAGAAGAAGGTTTTTATGAGTGCTATTTTGCAATTTAATGTTTTTGCCTGCCACATCAAAAATTGCACCAGCACTATCCCTAAACGTCGGGGCATAATAACCTGTGAAAGATAGTGTTAAATCATTATTAAGGTACATATGTGAATTCCTGAAGACGTTGGCGATCTTATCGCCATCTCCTTTTCTGATTTTGTCATATTCTTTGTAATAATTTTTGCGGTCCTCTATGGACATTGTTTTCATCCTTCGCTTTGACTTTTCTGACCAATCGATAAAGTAAGGAGTCGGTACATAATAATTTGGTAGCCAGCCCTCTTCAATATCTGATGCACCGCCTTTGTCATAGGGAACAAAATATCTACCCCCAAAATATCGATGCTTGTGTGTATTATGATTTGGGTTTGTGCAGATTCCATTTTCAATAACATCCAGTCTTAATTTTTCATTTTTCCTTATTTTTTTAAGCTCCTCTTCCTTTAAAACAAGATTTAAATCAATCTCCTTATAACTTGAACCTTTTGTGCCTGGAAGTTGTCTCAGGTAATAATCATTATCCCCAGTTGTCATACCTTCTCTAATTTCCGCAATACTTCCCAATTTCACCAGTTCAATCTCTTTCCCATTGAAATTCACTCTACGAACATTCGAACCATCTTGTTGAAATAGGTCAAATAGGTCTTTCTCTTTTTTTATATCAAACATCACTGGACTACCTTTTTCATCAGTATATGCTTTTGGCCTTACATTACCTACATCCTGTATCAATTTAAATAACTTTGGCGAGGCGATGAAAAAAGAAAGATTAGAGAATTTCTTTATTATCCTCTGTCTGTAGGCATAGATTGCCATTTCTCTATCTGAAATAATTGTGTAACCATCTTCACATTTTTCATCAGGTTCTTCATCAACAGTCAAGTCCAGAGCAGCTTCTAAATCTCCTCTTTTGATATCCAATCCATGAAAATCTGCAGCAATGATAATGTTGTCTTTCTCTTCATCGGTGGTACTTTTCTTAAATAAATATATACCTGTGTTTACTGTTGCCTTGAAAGTTTTCATCGGCACTGATATGAGGTATTGGGCTTCGGTTTGTTCAAGAAGTCTTTCCCTGAGTTTATGATGCGTTCTGATAGTCTGCCAGGTATCACTCATAATGTAACAAAGCGTCCCACCTGGCCTTAAGATATTCACTCCGAGAGCGGCAAAGACCCCATAACTATCTTTACTATCAAGACCAAATTCATCTTTGCAAATATTCCTATCAACATCAACACCATAAGGAGGATTAGCGATAACAATATCAAAACCTTCTTTTACTCCCATTACTTCAAAGAAATCAAGATGCCAGTTGAATGCGTCTATGTCTTCACCGGTCTTTATTTCTTCAATTTTTTCGTTAATAGCAGTTATTTCTTGCTTAAGTATTTCTCTTTTATGTTCCTCATCTCTAATCTCTTTTTTAGTTTTTTCAAATAGAGCTCCCTGTGCACCTATCAGCTTTAATTCTTCTTTGTGTTGTTTCTTGATATTCTCAAGGTGCCATATTGCTATAGCACATTTTGTTTTAATTATTCTTTCTTTTAAAACCTGTTTTTTGGTATCAGTGATCGCCTCTGAATATTCGTCTTTCAGTTCTTTGTATTTTTCTATCAATTTCAATATCTTTTGGTTAGAACGAATCAATGTTTTTAAATCAAACTTAAACCCGCATATTCTTGATACAAGACTATCGCCCTTGACAATTTTAAAGTCAAGGTTAATCAAAGGTGGGATGTCCTTGATTTTTTCAGCATCAAGATCAACTATCAAGGATAGCCATAGTCTTAATCGCGCAAGGTGAACTGCTCTTTCCTGAATATCGACCCCATAAATACAATCTTCAATAAGTTTTTTTCTTAAATTGTATCTATCTTCAGTCAAACCAAGTTTTTCGTTCAATTTTTCTATTATTCTCAACAACTTACTGAGAATATCAACAGAGAAAGCCCCGGAACCAACTCCAGGATCAACTATCTTCAAGTCAAGAAGTTTGCTCTTAATTAAGGCGGCTTGTTCAATCTTTTCGGCAGATAAATAAAAGACCAGAGACTTCAACTCACTTCTTGGAATATGAGGTAATTCACTTATCAGATAATTAAGTAGAGATTGCTTTACCATAAATGATACAATAAAACGCGGCGTATAGTAACTTCCGGAGGCACGGCGTGGATCAGGAATATCCTTATATTTCTCTGATTCTATAGATAGAATCAGTTCCTCAAATATCTTTCCTAACATTTCAGGGTCTATTGCCACTTCTTCTTCAAATTCAGTGTCTTCTCTTATAGTGAAATTAAATCGTTCCAAGAGGTCATTGAAAATATCTTCGAAAGATTCGTTTGGAATAGATATTTTCTCTTCAATTTCCTGGAACTCAAAAAGTCCACCATTGAGAAATGGTATATTTTCGAACCCTGGATATTCAAAGTCTTTAATGGACAGTTTCTTGAATAGAGGAATAAGAAAGTTTTTGTAATACTCTTTCTCATTTGATTTGAAGTTATCATAAAGAAATTTGTAGTCACCATTAAGCCAGCCCTTTTTCTGAATGAAATATAAAAACAGGAGCCGATTAATAATTTCCTGAGTTATATTTTCAGTAATTACATCTGATAATCTGTTATTCTCCCGAATGACCTTCCTTAATTCTTTATATTTTTCAACAAATTTTTTATAAAACTCTTTGGACACTGCTTCAACGTCGAACGCTTCTTCGCAATTTGACATCAGATCAAGCGCTGATATACCATCACTAGCGTAGATTCTCGACAACCTTTCAGCAGCTGTTCTCAGTCTATCAGTTTGGCTAACAGTTATTCTCCTGAATCCTTTAGCCTTTTTATCCTGTTCCTTGCCCACATACTTAGTGTTAATAAAATGGGCTTCGTTACTTTCCCTATTTGTGAATATTATGATGTTAGCAGGATGATATCTTGAAATACTCTTGACAACTGGAAGTTCTACGCCCTTCAAAAGACTATCAATAATGCAAAATAGAACCTTAAATCCATTTTTTCCTGAGATTATTTTGATAGAAAGCACTTTCTTTCTAATACTTTCAGGAAATTCAATAAGTGCTTGTTGGTCGGCAAAATCATAATTCAGTCCTTCTATGAACAACTTTCTCATTATATCTATATTTACACCTTCATTTTTTATTTGTTCAAGGATAGGTAAGATTTCTGTTCTCCAGTCCGCTATTTCATTCATAACAATATCTCCTTAAAGTTTTCTAGATCAATTGGCTTGCCTTTTGTAAGAAAAGCGGAATTTGCTGAGTGGTTAAATATCAACGGTACCTTGTTTTGGTTTAACAATCTATCAAAAAGGTTTTCAAGATTTCCACCTCTATTTATAAAAATAAAAAGATTATGTTCTGCAATATCTGCAATCATCTCATTTCTTATTATAGAGTTATGCAATGTAACTTTTGCCTTTTCCAATAACAATGAACCCATCAGCAATCTTTTCTCGTTGATTGGTTTTGTAAAGTAATTGTACAGCGACTGATTTTTAATACCCTTGGAAGTAAAGAAGATTGATTCTTTGCCTGCCAATAATAATTTCTTTAGAATCCTTCTTTCAAAAGATGAATGCCATCCACTTATAAAAACATATAACAATTCGCTCAACGACAACAAAAACTCCTCTGCTGGAACTACTATATTCAGAGGGATCGTTCTTGAAATAAAAACACCGATCTTCTTCTTTTGCAGCAACTTCTCATTTCCCAAAAGGAAAATTCGTTTATTATTCAAATGATTTTCGTGATATTTAACCATATTTTACTGTTTTGGATTTGATACAGGAACAATAGCTTTCTCGCAAATTATATCCAAGTCGGGATTACTAATTTGCATAATGATAAAAGCTTGCCTCATTGAATTCCACATACCTTAATATTCTCTGCTCTATGATTGCGCCCTTAAATGAAGCCTCAACCCTTCAACTATGCTCAGGATTGACTCCAAGTATCAAAAGGTCAAATTATGACTTTTATTGTCATCCTGAGGGAAATTTAAAAAAGACACACCCTCTTTTTAATTCTACGAGACCTCCCTCTACATCTCAGGTATACTAAAAAGACATATATATTAGTATGCCTTCTTTATCAATTAAAGATATAAAACTCAGTGGCGCGACGTTAGGAGCGGCCACTGGAATGTCTTGTTCGTCCTCACTTTAATTATCTTTTTTCTCTTTAACGCTTTTACCTTGAGCATCAGCCGAAAGATATTCCTTAAGCCAGGAGTAGTGCATAAAAACGTAATGCCATACAGTTTCTATAAGTTTCTGAGCAGATTCTCTACAAACATTTTCTGTCAATAAGGTTCTCTCTTTGAAAGCACTTTTGAGTTTTCTTAGCGCATCAAGTTCTTTAAAATGATCTGAAGTTCGCTCTGCGGTGATTAGTCGCGAAAGATGGTCCTTAAGTTCATTTGATATTTCTTCGTTTTTTTCCAAGAGAGTTTTTGCAGCAAGGCGAGTTGCACCGATCACTGTCTCCAATCTTAAATCGCTTTCCGAAATATATTTATATTGATCAATAGCTGTGACAATCGGAAGGATTCTTTTCAACCGCTCACTTATCTCGATTTCATTGTTGGCGAGTATTTTGCAAATTTCCTGAAAGCGTTCTTCATTTGTAACGAATTTTTCCTCAAGTCCCGATTTCTCAGCTAGTTCAGCTCCAGTCAAAAGAGTTCCAAGGCAGAGTTGAAATATCTGACGACCATATGAAATAAGTGACTGATATTGCTGACCTTTGCTCTTTTTCATTGAGTCTGTGGCGATAAAATTTAATCGCTGAGAACTTCCTTCATGCACAATCTGTGAACGCGCGTCATAGAATTGCCTTGCCCAAATATTCAATCTCGAAATTCTACCCAGAAGCATTGAAATCGCATCCGTTAAGCGATCAGTCTTCTGGTCTGCGGGCAAACCCATCAATGCTTCAAAGGCTATAGAGAGGTCAACAATTGCAGCTGCGGGATCATTCGCCTCACTGTTTGCAGTATTGAACCACCGTAAAGCAGTGAAAACTCGTGCTGATGTTTCTTTTACAGGCTTTCGTAGAAACTCGCATAGTAACCGATAGTCGCATCTTGATTTCTCAGCACGGGCAATGTCCGAGCTCAAGTCCTGCGGAATGTTAAGCGTTAAATCCGGCTTCGGACCATATAGCCGCGAACCTTTAGCGACCCAAAAGTGATGCCTAAAATTGTACAAACCTGCATATCCATTAATTTCACCCCGATTATTAGCTACCAGGTTGGAGGAACATTGAACTTCCTCCACATGGAAATCTGGGCATACGAGACTCTTGAAAACATGCCCAGGTGAGAAAACCGCCATGCTCGCATGTTCAGACGAAAGGAAGATGTCTCCAAATTCATGGCGCGGTGAAGCATAGCAGTATGCAATTACGGCTTGCACGTCCTTTAGATGTTCGATGACAGGTTCTGGATGGTCTATGTCGATGAATGAAATAAGTGCATAGGACGCGGATTTTATTCGCCGGTTATCCTTTAAAAACAGCATACTTGCTATATCATTCAAATAATCTGCCTGCTTGGATGTGAGTTCATCAGTGACGTCCGTGGAGCGAAAAGTTAATTGACCGATAGACACAGCATTGCTTGTCTTTAAATACGGGAACACTGCAAAGCTATAATCTTGGTAATTTGTTTTCATGTTAGGTTTTCTTCAAGTCAAAGTCATGACAAATTATTTTTTTTCTGAGTCCCATAAGGTCTGAAACATTTCAGCATGTCAAAAGTCCACATACAGCGGATTAATCCGCCAATGATAGTAGTCGCTGTCCCTCTTTCTCCTTAATTATGTTTATTGTTCTTTGACGGCAAATTTTTTTCATTATGAATATTCTAAAATTTTTTGAATAATCTTCTCCCCGTCTTCAACAGACTTTTTGCACAACCAGAGCACATTCACATTGCTCCCTTCAAAAAGAAATGAAATCCAATTTTCTATTTTCGTTTTAACAAGATCATTTGGAACTGGTAATTGCGTAGACGGATCAATAGGTACACCCATAATACTAACACCTTTACCAAAAGTTGCGCCTGGTGTCCAAGAAACTGAACCACCGTCACGAGAAACCGTTACCCTTCTTGTTTCTGTTTTGGTTTGGGGTGTTAGGCGAATATGTTTTTCTGATGAATAATCCGCTAAATGCCTTAACCATAAATAATCTTGGTTGTAAGGCTGGATAGAATCCAAGAATTGGTAGAAATTACAATATTTCATTCCAAGATCGCTCATTTTTGCTCTACCCAAAATAGACTTTAAATCTTCTTTTTTAGAGACAATTGGGAAATAAACTCTTGCAGATTTTTTATCAGGATCAGAAAGATTAGGTAAGTAATGTTTTTCAAAAAATTTATAGATGGCTTGATCTAGTAAATGCCTAATTTTGAGTAAAACTTCCTGAGATAAATTTTTTGTTTTTCCAGAAACATTTTTTGCTTGCAAGTCATTGTTACAAGCCCTTTCTAATTCTTGTAATAGTTCTTTTGCTCTATCTAATTGCGATTGAATATCTTGATCCATAATTTAGCTTTTATTCCTTCGTCGACGCACAGTGGCAGATAACGTTTCTAGCATATACGCCGCTACGACCAAAGGGAACAATGTCCCGAAGGGCAAGGACGTTAGCCCGTAGCGTATATACTGTGTTATCTGAAGTGGTGGTCTTTTTTTGATTACTCAACAATTTCTACCTCCAGATTAGGCAATTCATCCCTGAGTTTTTTACAGAATAATTCTGCTCTGGCGTACAGAAAATCCTTATAATCTTCAGGTTTGAACTCATCTCTCTCGATAAATTCCTTGGGAATCAAGTGTGATTTTAAAATGTTATCAAAGTTATCTACATCCTTAAATTCACGGAAATAGTGTAAAGGATTTCTGTCCCCTATTTTGATATTGGTTTTTGCCCGTAAATAACAGATATTCATTAAACTGTCTATCGCAAGATCTTCAGGCAATCCTTGGACTTTTTCCAAGAAACTACGAGGATAAATATGGTGTAAATGAGGGGCTTGGGATAATAGAAGATACACATTATCAAGTACTTCTGCGTCAGGATCTGAGAAATCAAGAGGATTTTGTTTAGCAAGAAATGCAAGCACTGCACGGCTTAATGCACCTCGGTAATAATAGCTTGTTTGTACAAGTTTTGTTCTTGAGAGAGAAAGCTTAGGAATTATAGGTTTTTCACCTTGTTCAACTTTGCCGAAAAAATCGCTGCAATAATCATAAACCTCGTCCGCTCTTCTAAAGTCTTCAATTCCGAATGCAGTTCTCCAAAACCACTGCTTAGAAATTTGACGATTCGGGGAAGTATTTTTGTAAAAATGATAACACAAAGGAAAAAGCAAGTACCGGTATGGTAATAAATCAGGACCATGAATTTTCATGTCAGATAAAAACTTAATCGTGTCAAATATTGCCTTTTGACAAGTCTCCCAATTATCTTCAAAATCTTTTGTTTCTAAATTATCAAGAGCCTTCGGTGTAATCCCAAATGACTTTCGAGTGCCTGTTTCCTCTCTGCGCAGACAAATTGATATCATTTGAATGGTTGTCAAATCTTCAATATCTTGGAATCTGTTTCCTTGAGATTGTAATATTTTCTTCAGTCCTTGTAAGTTGTCTCGTAAATAGAATCCCTTGATTCCTTTTCTTAAATTTTCATTACGATAGGTTCTCGCAACAACAATGTCAACAGGATCTAATTTTTTACCTTCCTGGTTTATCCGCTCAAAAATCTCACAAACTTCATCAACATCCACGCCTTGGATTCTAATGAGAACCAGTTTATAATCTGAAAATATTCGTTGGAGTTGCTCCAAGTTATCTTCTATATCTCTATTAAATCCATTTTGAGCTGATATTTCTTTATAAAAACTGAAACTCCATGTCGGCACATCTTTAAGTCTAATAAGGAATGCAGGGTTAACTTTAGATTTGCGCTTCTCTAATTCATGTGAAAAGAAAAAAGTTGCATCTGTCGCATCAAAATACGTGGTGTAATCGAAATCCTCCTCATCTTTGACTTTACCCTTTCCTCCCAGTATGGAGACAAGTAAGGATGTTGCCCGTTGTTGTCCATCTAGAACATAAGCCCACTCTTTGAACTTTCGCACAGTATCCTCGTCGTGTGGGAATTCGAAACCACCAAGTTTCCGATGCGTATGTAGATAACTGTCTGTTACCCAGTAGAGAATGCTGCCAATTGGATAGAACCTAAAGATACTATCCCATAGTTTTAGGATGTTCTCAGGCTCCCATACGAATTCTCGTTGAAACGTGGGAATGAGAATTCTATCTTTGGATAACTTTTCCTCAACAAATGTACTAATCTTAATAACCTCAGATTCTATTTCACGATTAAGATTTGTCATTTTTTTCGACTCCTTATTTTTATTCTTGGTTCAACTGCCATTTCATATAACTCAGAATAACCCAACTACTTCGTTTATGCATGGCTCTAGCCGAAGCCCCGGATTGTAACTTTTTATTATTTTCATCTTGAGGGAAATCAGGGCCACATTCTCTTTTTAATCTTGCAAGACTTTCCTTTCCACCTTACTCCTCTAAAAAATAACCAGCTGGTTTTTTGAGAATCTTGGCTATTTTAACCAGAGTTCTTATAGATGGTAATGATGCCCCGGTTTCATAACGAGAGATGCTTTTTTGCTTGGCGTTAATCTTTTCGGCAAGTTGAGTTTGGGTTAGATCAAGTTCTACGCGGCCCAGTCTTATCTTTTTACCTAGTTTCTTGGGGTCCATTTGTTTCCTCTTTCCTGAAGGAAGCATGAAAACAGACTTGCGGAGAGTCTGTCTCCCAAACAAGATTGCTTCGCTCCGCCTGCAATGACGAAAATTACTTTTTGAAACTTTTGAGGAGAAAGCACTTGACATCTTATAGACTTTGTGCTATAATATAGTCAAATAAGGTATAGTATCTCCAATATCTCTATACCTTATGTTAGTAGTATATACCAATTTTGTCATAAGGCAAGGTCTTCTCAATGGCGATTGCGCAAGTCAAGAAGAATAGTAAAGCAACTCAGCCGATAAGTTTAAACTGGATTGATAGTCCTTCTGTCCAGAAACTACTGGATGTTGTGGTTTCTATTGTTGCGGAAGAGTATATCCAGATAGCTAAGCAAAATCCTGATTTGTTTTCAGACAATGGAGGTAGGAAATGAGAGCAGCGATATATGCACGGTATTCTTCAGAGAATCAGAGCGAGAAAAGCATTGATGATCAAATAAGGGTATGCAAAAACTATATTGAAGAGCACGGAATGACTGTTAGTGATGAACTCATCTATATCGATGAGGCGATTTCCGGATCCATTATTAATCGGCCCGGTCTGCAGGCCCTAGACAAGGCTCTTGAGAATAAAGAGTTTGACGCTGTAGTAGTGGATGATTTATCACGCTTATCAAGAAGTAACCATCAAATGCTCACCCTGGTTCTCAAATTTGATTATCATCAGGTAAAAATTATATCTGTTTCTGATGGCATCGTCACTGGTGAAGAGGACTCCAAGCTGGGCATTCACATCCGTGGACTAATAAACGAGCTCTACCTTGACGACCTTAGAAAGAAGACAATGCGTGGACTGGAAGGTCAAAAACTACGAGGCTTTAGTACCGGTGAGAATGTATATGGCTATTATACTAAGCCAGTAGGGGAGTTAAAGTTAAACAAAAGGGGACAACCCAAATATGAAGGAATGGTTCACAAGATTAATCCAGATGAGGCAGATGTTGTACACAGGATATATAAAGAATTCATTAAAGGAAAGAGTTTAGCTAAAATAGTGAAGGAACTTAACCAAGACAAAATACCGACAAAGAAAGGCTATAGCGGTGGATGGAATAGGTCAACGGTGAGCAGAATTTTGAAGAACGAAAAATACACAGGCTTATGGATATGGAGAAAGGGGAAGAATGTAAGAGATCCTATGACGGGTAAGATAAAAAGAATCCCCCGACCAAAGAAAGAGCAAATGCCTATTTTCAGAAAAGAACTGGTAATAATTGACAAGGAAACATGGAAAAAGGCTGAGAAAAGATGGAAGGAACTTGAAGGGACCTGGCCTGTGAGAAAGAAATGTAGGAACAGTAGCTTAAAACAAAAAAGCTATGTCTACGCCAGTCCCTCTCATCTCTTTTCCGGACTGATGAAATGCCAGTGTTGTGGTGGAGCCATTGTTCTTATCAGTGGTAAAGGGAGCGGTTATTACGGCTGCTACAATGCAAAAAGAGGAACATGCAGTAATAAGCTATTAGTACCTCGAAAACGCATAGAAAAAACTATCATATCAGATTTAAGGGAAAAGATATTGACTACAGAGAATGTTCAGTATGTATATGACAAGCTGGAGAAGGTTGTGAAAAAAGGACTTAATGAGGTACCAGAGCTTATTAAGAAAAAGAAATCCCAACAGGAAAAACTCTCATCGGAAAGAAGTGATGATTTGAATGAGGAGATAAAATCACTGGAATTCCAGAAAGAAAATTCCTTTCAATCGCCACCTAAGGAGTGGGTAAATCACAGGTTAGAGAATCTGCACGAGACGCTCGCCAAAAACACTGTCGCCTCTGCCTTAGCTCTCAAAGAAATCCTTGCTCCTATCCAGCTTGAACCTATACCTGACAAAGAATCGGACTTTTATCAGATTATTGACGGCGAGAAGAGGTTTAAACCCTACTATATAGCCCATACAAAGATCCAAACCCTTGCTCTATTGGATGAAAGGTACAAAGGTTCGAATTGGTTGCACTGGCGGAGAGGGAGGGATTCGAACCCTCGAGGAGGTTTTAGCCCCCCACACGATTTCCAATCGTGCACTTTCAACCACTCAGT
>Ga0114919_10003824_pt1 | contig 12103 bp, 12 predicted proteins | sample BlataG_FD_88682 | JGI IMG/M metagenome (GOLD analysis project Ga0114919, IMG submission 88682) | Deep subsurface microbial communities from Black Sea to uncover new lineages of life (NeLLi) - Black_00105 metaG | ecosystem: Environmental > Aquatic > Marine > Oceanic > Sediment | place: Atlantic... | reverse complement strand
CCACAACCTAAAACTTCATCATCTGGGTGTGGTGCAATTACAAGAACTTTCATGATTGTTTCTTCCTCAATTCTTCAACTTCTTTCTTCAAATTTCCTATTTCTTCTCTTAAACACATAATTTCATCCTCACAATTCATCCCAAATTTTCTTCTGATTTTCAAATAATCGGTTGCTTTAAAATCTCCTTCGCCCTCTACATAAATTCTCTTTATTTTTAATAATCCTCTGCCTGTTTGAACTAAAACCCCATCATCCAATTTTTCAAGAATAGAGCCTATTGTGCCACAATAATTAGTCTGCCTTGATAGTTCAGCTTCAAGAATTATAATCTTTTTATAGTTGTAATAAGTATATGCCCCCGGATATGGTTTACACACGGCACGGATTAATCTATAAATGTGCTCATTATCGAGAGACCAATTAATAATCCCATCCTCTGGTGTTCTTCTACCCAAATAGGTTGCAAGTAGATGGTTTTGTGGTGTTCTCTTTGCCTCACCTTTTAATAGTAAGTGAAGATTTTTTTGAATTGATTTTTTACCAGCTTCAATTACCTTCTGGTAAAAGCTCTCTGCGGTTTCATCACCATCTACTTCAAAAATCTCTTGCGCCACAATATCCCCAGAATCCAATCCTTCTTCTAAATAAAATAAAGTTACCGCACTGATTTTTTCATTATTTAAGATTTGCCAAGGTATTGCAGCACTACCCCGATTTTTCGGCAATATTGAGGGGTGCGTACCTAAACACCCTGATTTAGGAATTCCTAGTACCTCTTTATCTATAATCTGTGACCAGCCAAATACAAATATAAAATCGGGCACTAATTCCTTTAATTTCGCTTTTATTCTTGTATCGTTAATGTCATCTATCTCATACAAAGGTATTTTATGCTTATTGCATAGCGGATTATACTGGTCACAGTAATCAGAAATGTTCGGTTGATATTTTCTTGTGATGACAGCTATTACATTTCTATCATTTTTTAAAATCTCTTTTAGGCATTCATATCCAAAGATATTATGACTTATAAAAACTATTTTTTTCATATTTCCTTTTCTCCCATGGTTTTTATAAGCATCTCCAATTCCTCGCCAAGTTTCGATAAGTTAAATACTTGTTGTTTTAAATTCTTAATCAAAATCTTCAATTGGATGCGATTCCCAATCAGAATTGCATCGGTAAGCATCAAGTTATTTAATATACATTCCTTTGGCACTGCACAATCTCCTCCTATTGAAAGCATCTCCTGCTTTAGTATCATCGCTTCCCTTGGTGTAATGTTCTCCACTAACACAGTGTACATCCTGCATTTTTCTGATAGGTATTCTACTGCGTCCTCTGTAACACCTATCCGTTTCATGTGGTACATGGGATTACTTATAAAAACAGTTTTTAGTTCCTCTTCCGCGATTACTTTCCTTCCAACGATTTTCAAACGATTTTCTGAAAATAACTTGATTGCTTTTGGGTAAATAATGTGTTCATGCTCTAAAACCCTATCCGCTAATGTTTCCGGAGTATCATCATCTTTTACCGGAACTGCAGCTTGAATAATTATTGGTCCCGTATCAACGTCTTCCTCTATAAAATGAACCGTACAACCACTTATTTTTACTCCATAATCTAAAGCATCTTTTTGTCCGTGCAGAGTCCCGCCAAATGAAGGAAGAAGCGACGGATGAATATTCATAATTTTCCATTCGTATCTATTCACAAATTCCTTTTGGAGGACTTGGTCATAGCCTGCAAGTGCCATTAAATCAATATCATATTTTTCTAATATTTCCATAATTTTTTTGTCGTGTTCTTCTTTTGGGATTTTCTCTCCGTCAACAATCCTGTGAACAATGTGATTGGGAATACCAGCTTCTTTTGCATATCTTAATCCTGAAGCATCTTTATTTGCTATTACAACTCTTAAATTGACTTTATCCAAATAGCCTTTCTTTATAGCATCAATAATTGCTTTAAGGTTTGAGCCTCTGCCAGATATTAATACGGCTAAGTTTATCTTTTCTCTCATTCTATTATTTCTCTTGTTACAAGCTCATCATTTCTTATATTTTCTTTCGCTTTCCTTCCTACAATCCTATCTATATATTTCGGCGCAATTCCAGTTCCTGGTCTTTTAACGCCTAGCATGTTTTCAGTTATAATTGCCCCTTCAGGTATATCTACTTTAGCAACAATACTCCTCCTCGCAACCTTTTTTATCTCTTCTTCATCTTTTGCAGGTCTTTTTATTCCGTTTCCTAACGCCTTTTCTATATCCCTAATAGCTTTTACCATTTCTTTCAACTCATCCGGCTCCAGCGATGCTTTATGGTCAGGCCCGGGTAAATTTCTATCCAAAGTGAAATGTTTTTCTATTACACAAGCACCTAAAGCAACCGCTGCTATTGATGCCGTTATACCTAAAGTATGGTCGGAAAACCCAACTGGCAATTTAAACGCTTGCTTTAGGGTTTCCATTGCTCTTAAGTTTACGTCTTCTATCCTTGCAGGATAGTTAGATACACAATGAAGCAAAATGACATCCTCAACTCCTTCGCTTCCGATGACATTCAACGCCTCTTCCACTTCGCCTAAAGTGGACATCCCTGTGGATAATATAATAGGCTTCCCTTTACTTGCTATGTACCTGAGCAGCGGGAAATTCGTTATCTCCCCTGATGCTATCTTAAATGCCGGCACGTTCATACCATCCAGTAAATCAACGCTTCCTTTGTCAAATGGAGATGATAAAAACAATATGCCCCTTTTCTTTGCGTAATCAGCCAATTCCTTGAAATCATATTCTGTGAGTTCTAACTTCTTTATCATGTCGTATTGCGATTCTTCTGCACCCGTAGTTTCTTTTTGATATTCTGTTTTCTCTGCATTTTTTATTACGACATTTTCAGCCTTGAAAGTTTGAAATTTTACTGCATCAGCCCCTGCATCTTTTGCAGTATCTATCAGTTTCTTTGCTAATTCAACATTGCCATTATGATTCACGCCTGCTTCTGCAATTATGAAGCAATGTTCTTCTTCGCCTATTAGTTTATCCTCTATTTTGATTTTCATTCCAATCTCTCCAACCATTTTACGCTGTCAAAACCACCGTCAAATGAATAAAGCTTCTTCACACCGACTTTCTCCATCGCAGCAACTATTGATGCATCGGTAATTGACAACCCCGGATATTTTGTGAAGATTTCACAACTTCTTTCAAACAATCCATCATCAACGTTTATGATTTTGATTCTTCCGTGAATTCTAAAGAGATTTAAAGTCTCTAAAGCAACTTCAAAACCAGCTTTTCGCAATAGGAAATTTACACTCTCCAACACAATATAATCTGTAACATAAGCGATGTTAATCTCTTTGTTAAGGAACTTATCTATGATGGGAACGGATTTATCGTGCCATTGATCATTTTTTAGCTTCGCACCTATCCACACGACACTATCTATAAACATGTTATCAAATCACCAAGTCGTGCTCCTTTAAAGCGTCGGTCTCTTCTATCTCAATTGGCGTTTCAAGCCATTTTTTTAAAATCTCTTCTGATTTCTTTCTTTCCACTACCGCTAATAGCTCGTCTTCCTTTTCGGCTGCGAATTCAAATATCGCCTTTAATAACTCATCCTCGGACGTCTTTACCCCTTTCTTCGATAAATGTTCGTATATTTTAATTAACCCTTCCCTTTCGTATTCCATCTTTCCACACCCTTAATTTTCATTATTGCTTCTATAAAATAATAATCACCCCATATTAAACTTTATTTGCGCTGCATTTCCTTGAGACCTTTTCCTTTCATTTCCTTTCCACATCACCATTATGATCTACGCATGCTTCTGCTACGATGAAGCAGGATCTTTCTTCGTCTATCACTTCATCACCCAATCTTATCACGCTCATCATTTTCGCATTGTCTCCTTATCTGATGCCACAGAAGCGATAGCCTTTTCTATAATCCTCTTAATTGTCTGTTTATATCCATATTCCTTGAGATATGACAGTAAAGTGCTAAAATGCATTAACGGATAATCCATCATGAATCGAAAAAGATGACTCCTTACATGGTTTAAAAATATTTCCCTTTCAGTTTTTTGCATAAGTTGATAGAACTCTTCATTATCGAACTCTGTAAAATTCACTAAAAGACGAGCCCCATCGGGCATATAACCTGCTTCCAATGAACATAGGTATTTCTCTTCATTTTTAATTAATCCTTCCTTTAGTGTTTGGTCATACAATTCGCTTCCCGGCAGGGGTGTCGTAGGGGTGAAGTCAATAGCTATAGAGATACCTCTTGCACCTAAATATGGGATTTTTTTGAAGAATTGCACTGTTTCGTGTAGAGTCTCTCTTGTCTCGTCGGGATATCCATACATCATTTGCACTATTGGCAACATTCCCGCCTTAACCGTATCCCTGAGCGCCTTCTCTGCTTGTTCCACTGTTACCTTTTTATTCATATTATTTAGAATGCGCTGGCTACCGGACTCGATGCCATATCCAACTGCAACACAGCCGGCTTTTTTCATACGCTTTAAAAGTTCAGTGTCAACAAGATTAGCTCTACCCTGGCAATTCCATTTGATATTCAAGGGCTCCAGTTTATCACATAGCTCATAGACTCTTTTTTTATTAGCTACAAAAGTATCGTCAGTAAAAAATATGCCCCTGATGCCATATTTTTCCATCAGCCATTGGATTTCTTGAACAACTTTGTCTACCGATCTAAATCTCATGCCTTTGAAGAATGTTCTCGAACAGAATCTACAATTATAAGGACAACCTCTCATGGTAATAACATTCAATGCTTTTATGTCAGGACGACCAAATACACGACAATGCTTTAGGTAAATATCCATAGGGAATAAATCCCATGCGGGGATCTCAATAATGCTATCAAGGTCTTTAACATATTCCCGTGGTGGATTTTTGATGATCTCGCCATCTTGTTTGAAATAAATACCCTGAACCTTTGATAGATTAGCGAAGTTCTCAAAAAGATCTTTAGTAGTAATTTCACCTTCGCCAATTACACAAATATCGGTTTGCGTATTTTCTAAAACGATCTCTGGACTAAATGTTGCTAACGCCCCACCTACAATAATCTTACCCGAATTGTATTTTTTGAGCTCTGCTGTTAGCCACTTTACATAGGCATATTGCGTTGACATGGCTGTAATCCCCGCGACATCATAATCTAAATATTGAAGTTTTTGTAGAACCTCCTCATTTGCCCATTGATGCGCCCAGATTTCCAGAACTTCTACATCATGCCCCAAGTTTAATAGAATCCTTGCGATGTATCCTAACCCCAGAGGGGGGAAGTCTGGGCGTCTGCTTTTTCCATCACAATAGTGTGGTGGCTGTATTAACAATACTTTCATTTTTAATCCCCTTTGTCTTCTTTTAGCTTTAGCTGTGCCTCTACAAAATAATAATCTCCCCATATTAAACTTTCGTTCACCCCAATATTCTCTTGCTTATGGAAGCATCCATGTTTTAATATTCCATCCTCCTCTTCCCCCGATAAATAATTATTGCAAAGAGAATTTAAAATGTTTATTGCGGTATTCCTGAATTCTTCCTTCCCACCAATCTCCGATAAGTCCAATAATCCCGAAGATGCTATTGCCGCCGCTGAACTATCCATAGCATCTTTATTCGGATCATCAAAATCCCAGTAAGGAACATAATCCTCAGGCAAATTTGCAATAAAGTAATCTGCTAAATTCTCTACAACCTTTAAAAATTGTTTATCTTTAGATGTTTTATACGCTAAAGCAAATCCATATATCGCCCATGCTTGACCCCTTGACCAGCAAGAATCGTTGCTATACCCTTGAACAGTAATTTTTCTTATTATTTCTCCCCTCTCCAAATCAAAATCAATCACGTGCACCGTTGAGTAATCACCTCGGATAGACTCTTCAATTGTTCGCTTAGAATGAGTGTAAGCAACATTATAATATCTTTTATCACCAGTCTCCTCGTATGCCCACCAAAGCAAAGGTAAGTTCATCATCACATCTATTATTGTTCTTCCTGCTTTCTCACCGTTTATAGTAATTTCATGATAAACAAAACCAGACTTCTCATGAAAAAGCATAGAAAGGTTGTTTGCTGCTTCTAATGCAATCCTTCTCAAACTACTATCTTTTGTAATCTCATAACCAACGACAAAAGAAGGATAAAACAAGAAGCCTAAGTCAAAGGTTCTATCGTTCTTTCTACCTTCCAATCTTTTCAGCCAATTATATGCCGATTCTTTATACTTCTCATCGCCGCTAATTTTATATGCATGCCAGAGTAAACCAACCCAGAAGCCACCAGTCCAGTACCCCTTTTCTGTTGTCTGCCACTTGCCGTTATCGGTAATATGAGGAAAACTCGTTAATTCTGCGGCACTCTTTACTATTTTATTTAATACCCCACTCATATCCATGCTTAGTTTTCTTACCATATCGTCCACCCACCATCCACAATTAGATTATGCCCCGTGATATAGCTTGAAGCATCACAGGCAAGAAAGTAAACGGCATTGAATATCTCTTCAGGCTTTGCCATCCTACCTAAAGGACATCTTTCACTGTATTTTTTAACGAAGATTTCGTTTTGCCCGCTGTAAACACCTCCGGGTGTTACAGCATTAACTCTGATACCATATTTCGCTAAATAAGTTGCTAAATAGCGAGTAAGGCTAATTACTGCACCTTTGCTCGCTGAATATACAGGCGGAGTATTAATCTGCTTTCCACGGTAAAATGATCCTTCGTAGATACGCAGATCAGGAGCAACTACCCCGTAAATTGAGGAAACATTAATAATACTCCCTTTTTTTTTTTTTTCCATTTCTTTCCCCACCGCTTGGCTGCATAAAAATATCCCGGTTACATTTACACTCATTACTTTATCCCAATCTTCCACAGAGTATTCTTCAAATGGGGCAAAAAAACACTCTGTTTGAATTGCTGCATTATTTATCAATACATCTATACGTCCATATTTAGAGACAACACTCTTAACCATCCTTTCAACTTCTTCTTTATTGGCTATATCACAACCGATACCTAATGTCGCTGTCCCATATCCCTGAGCCATCTCTTCAGCCTTTTGATTGCAAAGCTCAGCATTTAAATCTACAATCACGACATTAGCTCCTTCTTTAGAAAAACCTTCAACATAGGTAGACCCCAAGAGACCCAATGCACCGCTGATAATAATTACCTTGCCTTTGACATTAAAACTTTCTAACATTTATATACCTCCGCCTTCTTCAAAATAAACTCAACAAATTCAAAGTCTGTTTCATTATCAATGTCCCGCGCCCATATGGGCATTATATATATTTTTGTACGTTCTAAGAAGATAGAGTCGTTATTCATTAGTGCATCCTTTTTCCATACATATATTGAGGCATTTATATCATATACTTTTGGTGCTTCCTGTCTTCCTGAAACTAGTTGGGCAGGTTTTTTAACTAATTGAACTTTGTTATTTATAATTTCAACCATGTTAAAGTAAGGGTTTCTACGTGCTTCGGTTACGCTAAAAACATTATCAGCCCCTTCTTCTATCATTCTTATGCAATTCTCTACATCCTTTTCTGTCCTGAGGGGTGAGGTAGGGTCCAAGTCTACTATTATATCAGGAACATACTTCAGCTGGGATTCAAGAAACTGAATGGCATGCTTAAGCACAGGCAATTTAGGTGCGTTATCTGATGCAAGTTCTTTTGGTCTCATGAAGGGGACCTCTGCACCATTCACACGGGCTATTTTTGCAATTTCTGGATCATCAGTGGATACGATTACTCTGTCAATTAGCTTACATTTCATGGCAACTTCAATCGTATGGACAATTAAAGGCTTGCCACAAAGTAAGCGAATGTTTTTTCTTGGCACACCCTTCGACCCCCCTCTTGCGCAAATAATAGCAACTGTCTTCATTTGAAATCCCCTTTTATTTCTACAATCTCTCCTCTCCTTGATGACCCTTTAGCCGCAAGTGCAATTTGAAGAACCTTTACTCCATCCCTCCAACCTACTAAAGGTTCGACAATTCGACCTTGAATATAATCAATAAAATGCTTTACTTCATCTATGTACATCTTATTTCTTTCGAAGTTTCCATTTAAGTCAATAGTCTCCCAATCGCCTCTCGAAACCTCGAAAATTTTTATCTCGTTAGTGATTAAATCCGCGTAGATAGTTCCTGTTGTGCCAATTAGTTTAAAATTACGACCTGGGCAGCGTTGAATATAATCCAAATGCACTTCACATAAGGTGCCATTCTGGAATTCTATTAAAATTTCTGCCGTATCCTCTGTTTCTATTTCAAGTTCGCTCCTTCTACCGCTAAAAGAGAATATCTTACTCGCTTCCCCGAAGAACCAGTAGGCATAGTCAAGCTCGTGGATTAAGTCTAAAATAACTCCCCCACCCTTGGCTTTCTTAGCACTGTAACTGTTTCTATAATCTCGCCAGGGACGCCAATCTGGCAAATATTCTCCGGCTTCTATTCGTGCTGAAATAATTCTGCCAATCTTACCTTCTTGAACGCGGTCTTTGACCAACCGAATAACAGGATGAAATCTCATATTGCAACCTATCATAACTTTAAGATTACACCTATTTATAAGATTTGCTAATTTGTCTATATCTTCTAAGCTATGAGAAAGGGGTTTTTCAATAAAAAGATTGCATTTTCTTTCAGCAAAGGCTATCGCAGTGGGAATATGTAATAAGGTCTCATTGGTAATAAATACACCATCAAAGTGTTCGTGTAAAGTCTCCTCTATGGATGAATAAACTTTGGTATCGGGAAGGTCAAAATGCCGCCGCGTTAGAACACTTACCTTGACATCCTCAATTTGCCTGAGATTATCAAAGTGCCTTTTTCCTATTGAGCCGAACCCGACTATCAAAAACTTAAGCATTTTGCTCCCTCACCTCTTTATTTGCAGTATCCGATTGGCGTGGCAGGTATATATACACATCACCTCGCCCAATATTTGGAGGATATGAAAGCGTTTCAGCAAGGTAGTAGTTCTCATCCAAAACTCGTAGAATTTCGGGACGATACTTATCCAGGATTTTACTCATATATTTACCGCTAAAAAAACGCTCTTCTGTCAAAACAACTGCTCCTGCTTCTTTAGCGCAAAGAGAATCTAAAAGCATATCCGTGTTTATCAAGTTGTATTTCTTGCACCTTTCCGTCTCCCATGTGGGGAAGAAACTATACAATTCCATTACTGTTCCATGCAAGAGCTCCCGGTCTGCTTGTAGAGCAAATATAGGTGTAAAGGTCAATATTTTGTCCCCTTTATCGGTATAGTCCGCAACTTTATCTGCTACTTCAGAGTAATAGTTTATCTCTGTATTCTTCTCTGTTAGTGAAGGTCTTGATTCTATATCCTGACCAAAAGGGCTTAAAATAATCAATCCAATTATCAAGCCACACAGTAATATTTTAGCATTTCCATCTCCATCTTCAATACCTCTCATTACCTTGGACAACCCTACCCCAGCCACAATAGCAGCAGCAGGAAAAGTGAAATTTCTTATAAATAGCGGTGAGACGTAGGCAGCGGCGCAGAATATTTCTGTAAATATAATGAATATTGATAGAAAAACCAAATTTTGGTTTTTGTAAATAAGCTCTCTCAGGTATACCCTTTGCTGCAATGTTTTTGAGAGCACATATAAAAGTAAACCAAAAAGAATTACCACTGTGGCATAGAAAATTTGAAACGCTCTAAACAGACCGTGCAATGGATGAACTACTACCCTGCTAAAGATATTGGGTTGTTCCATTATCACCCCAAAATCTATGTACAATCCCAGACTTTCGAATGGATATGTTACGGTATCGAAGAAAAACTGGTCCTTAGCAAGGGCTATGAAGGGTAATAATATTACCCCTAAAGTTAAAGCTGCTACTAACAGAGAGAGCAGGATAACCCTTTTGTTCTTCCAGTTACGGTAGCCGATATAAATTAAGTACAAAACAAGTAACCCAGATATGAGATCAATAGGGTACCTGATACCAACTACTAAGCACAGTAAGAAGGTTGTCAATGGATATTTTATCGAATCTTTTTGAGTTCCAAATAAGATAGTGAAAAATAGGATCATCAAACATGCTTGCAAGACATGATAACAGCAGCTCGTGAAATAGAAGATAGTGAATAGGTTAGTAATCAACAACCCTGAAGTGATAATGGCAGCGGTTTTACCACCCAAATTTAGCGACAATCTCCAGACCAGCACAAAGGTCAACATCATTATCAACAGGGAGGTCAATCTACCAACAATAATATTAGGACCAAAGAGATATTGTGGTATGGCGTAAACGTAAAAAAACGCCGGGTTATGATGAACAAAGAAATCACGATAAGGGAGATTTCCATTAGCAACAAGCCAGCTTCCACCGAAATACCAGCTTTCGTCTGTCCACACTATACTTCGAAATACGAATACCAAACCCAAAAGGAAATACAAAGTGAGGAAAAGCCAGAAAACGGGCTTTTCTCGCATGAAAAAAATATTTTTTACCTCGTGCATTAATGTTATTCTCCTATTCAATTGTCACCTTCTAAAAATTCCTCCATGATCTTAATTACATAATTCCGTTTCTCTTCTGTTATCCCCGGATACACACCAATCCAGAAGAGGTTGTTCATCACTAAATCCGTGTTTTCTAAGGAATTGACAACTCTATATCTAACATTTTCATAAGCTGGTTGTTTGATTAAATTCCCGCCAAAGAGCATTCTCGTTGCAATTTTGTTCTCCTCAAGATAATTTACAATTTCGGCTCGTGTAAAGGGTGCATCTTCTTTTACTAAAAGCGAAAAACCAAACCAACTGGGTTCGGATTTCTCTGTTGCTTCAGGTAAAACAAACCATTTTTCATATTTTCTTAATTCATCGTAAAGCATTCCAAAATTTTCTTTTCGCTTTTCAATAAATCCCTGAAGTTTCTTCAGTTGCTCTACGCCTATCGCTGCTTGCATATCTGTTATTTTCAAATTATATCCAATATGCGAATAGATATATTTGTGGTCATAACCGAAAGGAAGTTTACCAAGCTGCCAACCAAATCGTTTACCACAGGTGTTATCGTGCCCTGGCTCACACCAGCAATCCCGTCCCCAATCGCGAAAAGAAGCAATTATTCTCTTTAGTAAAGGATCATTGGTAAGAACCGCACCCCCTTCTCCCATTGTTATATGGTGTGCAGGATAAAAACTATAGGTGGAAATATGTCCAAAAGTCCCGGTATATTTGCCATTGTATTTGGAGCCCAAGGCATCTGAATTGTCCTCAATAAACCATAAATCATATTTTTTCACTATTTCCATAATTTTATCAAGCTCAGCGGGATTTCCAAGCGTATGAGGGATAAAAGTCGCTTTCGTTTTTTCTGTTATTGCTTCCTCAATATTATCTGCCCGGATGTTATAAGTTCCCAAATCAACGTCAATAAACACGGGAATTAAATTATTTTGAATAATGGGGTTTACCGTAGTCGGAAAACCACAAGCGGTGGTAATAATTTCATCGCCTGGTTTTAATCTTCTGTCTCCTAATTTCGGTGAGGTCAAAGCGGAAATTGCAAGAAGATTCGCGGATGAGCCTGAATTTGTTAATAAACAATATTTTACACCTAAAAATTTCGCAAGTTCCTCCTCAAACTGTTTTGCATATCTTCCTGCGGTAAGCCAGAAATCAAGTGAAGCATCTACTAAAGAAATCATTTCTTTATCATCATAGACTCTACCGGCATAAGGGATGTGATCTTGACCATGAATAAATTCTTTATGCTGAATTGGCTTGTGGAACTTTTCATAATAAAGCTTAGACTTTCCTTTTATCATCTCTCTTACAACACTATCCATAAATGAGGAAGTCATTTCAGCGACTTCCTCGGTAAAGACAGATTTGTCGAGTAAAACTGATTTATCCATATGTAAAAAGGATTCTCTGGGTAAGGAACTCTTAGCAAAATCTGAGTTACTAATCAGAATAATATTTTTGCTGATTTTTTTATCTTTCGATGTAATAAATAAAAACTCCACATCACCAAAATT
>Ga0114919_10003823_pt1 | contig 12104 bp, 4 predicted proteins | sample BlataG_FD_88682 | JGI IMG/M metagenome (GOLD analysis project Ga0114919, IMG submission 88682) | Deep subsurface microbial communities from Black Sea to uncover new lineages of life (NeLLi) - Black_00105 metaG | ecosystem: Environmental > Aquatic > Marine > Oceanic > Sediment | place: Atlantic... | reverse complement strand
CTATTGTAACGTTTCTGCCCGCTGCGTCTGTAATATTCCTCGGATACCCCTGATAGAGATGTGCATCGTCTCTAAACTCACCAAGTTCGGGAGGTTTTACCAAACCCCCGAGATAAGCCGCACCTAAAATCCCGACTATTACGATAATCAATGCAGCTATCACAAATTTTTGTTTCTTATTTTTCATTTCATCGCTATACTTAATGTTAATACTATCGGCAATATTCTCTTATGATTTTTATCATATTCTTATTTACCATACCTTTGTCTATATAAATACATACGTTTTTTAAAAAATAGAAAATTATATTTGTAACATCGAAAGATATTATTTGTGGAGATGATACGAAATGCGTTACTCTTATAGGTATAGTGTCAGATAAGAAGATGCGGGTATCAGGATTAGGGGAAGGGAAAAGGGGAGGGATGCTTAAAAATGGATATAGGCTCGGCGCTGGAAATATTTAAATCGTTCGCACAGTCCGGGATATATCTTATCTCAACGAATCTACTGTATCCTGTGATAATAATACTATTCATTTTAATTGGCTGGAGTTTAATAGCGCTTGGCGGTTTTCTGTATGAATGGCATGCGAGGAACCGTGATTTCGTGTCGCTTGAGAGAGGTGCGTTCAAAGCGAGGGCTTTACTGAAAGCGAATGAATTAGAAGCTGCGTTTGATACGCTCGGCAAATCGTGTTCAAATAAATACGTGCATGATTTTCTCAGTGGATTATCAGAATTCAGGGGTGTGTTCCGGAGTAAGAAGCTCATGGAAGTTAAGGTTGAGAAGTTATTGCAGGATTTAGAGACCGAGATGTCGAAAAGGCTGGAGAAGTCGAGGTTCGTGACTCGTGCAGGTCCTATGCTCGGTCTGATGGGCACGTTGATACCAATGGGACCTGCGCTGCTTGCGCTTGCCGGCGGAGACGTTAAGACTTTAGCGGATAACTTGATTATCGCATTCGGGTCAACGGTTCTTGGATTAGCGGCTGGACTGATTGGGCACATGGTCTCAATGGTTAGAAGTAGATGGTATGAGCAGGATATGAGTGATATGGAGTATCTATCGGAGATTTTGTTTGGCGAGAGGGAGGGTGAGGAAGGTTTGGAGCTGGGGATAAAAGAGGGCGCGGGTATTGAGAAGGAGGAAAGGCGGAAGCTCCGGCGATACCTGAATAAGGTGAGGGATAGGAAAGGGGAAGATGTGAAAAAGAAATCTATCGCAGGCTTAGTAGCCATAATAGCCGTAATAGCGATTGTATCGGTTGGGGTATACGGGGGATACGTTGGGAATAAGGCACCAGAGTTAGCACCAGGATATGAATGGTATCAAGACGGTGAATTTGGCTATAAGATTGGTTATCCGGAAAACTGGACTGTCATACCGAAGGAAAATATAAGTTTAGGCGAAGGTATAGAAAGTGCTGCAATGTTTAAGGTGCCTGATACACCAACTACAATTTCTGTACAAATAGCTTCAGCGTATGATATGGAAGGATTGAAAGCTGGGGGAGGCAAGCGCGTAGTAATAAATGGCAGAGAAGGATATGAAGTGATTACTCAGCCTATGCCAAAGGTGAAACAGAAGATAGTTGCTTTTGCTGTTGATGATAAGTATTATGTGATATCTTGTTCTACCTCAGCGGAGTTGTTTGATGAATATGCGGACACATTTAACAAAGCTATAAATTCATCTATGTTCGTGGGATACGGTGAGAAGAAGGCACCACAGGCAACCTCAACACCATCCCCATCTTCATCACCTACACCTGTACCCACTCAAACCTCAACTTCAGTTGCTCCACCAGTACCAGGATACAAATGGTATCATGACGATGAATTCGGCTATAAAATTAGCTATCCTGAAAATTGGGAGAAATGGCCTCAAACCTCATTAGAAGGACAAGAAGTTGGCATTCGATTCATGTCTGACAAGAAAAAACCTGATGGTAGTGAGGAAGCTAGTATTGGAGTGGCGTTTCTTTCAGACCTTAAACATGCAAGATGGTGGGAAAGTCCCGAAATTAAGGAGGAATGGGGTGATAAGGAAAAATTAAAAGAGTTGGGAATAGTTGTAGAATATGGAGAAATCACGGTAAATGATAGAGAAGGTTACGAAGTGATTTTTCATCCTTTAATGCTTGCTGGTTTTCGGGGAACGCCCCTAGTAAAAGCAAGATGGATTGTATTCAACGTTGATAGCAACTACTACGTAATAGATTGTTATTCCAGCATTGACCTGTATGAGGGATATGTAGACACTTTTGACAATGCTATAAATTCATTTGTTATTGAATAAGCTTGACCAAAACTCAAAACACGGGTGTATAGACATGATAGAAAGAAGAGGAGGTAATAATAAAAATGAGGTATTTGAAGCGAGGAAGTAGAGGAAGAGGAAGTAGAAGAGGGATAAGAAGGGGACTACACGAAGAAGAAGACCCTTTAAGCGGCGTTGCGAATCTGTTCGACGTGGCAATGATATTTGCTCTTGGGTTGCTCGTGGCTCTGCTGATGCAGATGGGAATGCAAGAGGCACTTACGGATCCGGAACAAATGAAAGAAATAGTCGAGCGTGGGAAGGTGATGGAGATGAGCCCGACAGAAGAAGTGGTTACCGTTACCGGTGATATAGAGGAGTCGGGAACGCTTTATGTGGTTAAACAGGGTGAGGTGGAGACGTATATCCTGGTGAATGAATCCGTAGAGGGGTAGGGTTAAGGTTGAAGTCGCACCAGACAGCATCAGCATTATAATTGGTATTGGATAGCAGAGATGGCTATATCCTGGTGTGAGTGACTGATACCTGCGATAAGACTGTGGACGGGACGGGACTGGATGAGATGAAAGGGAAGTGTAATTGGAGAGCAATCGGCAGTTTAGTGGTGATAACGATGTGCTTAGTGAGTGTGATGAGCCCTGCAATGACTCAGTCATCTCTTTCTTTGTTAAATAATGCGAGCGATGGCTCTGATGGAGAAACCGAAGATAAACCTGAACCTGCTCTCACTCCAACCTTATTAACGCCGACGCCATGTCCAACACCATCTCCCACACCTACGCCGTCTCCAGCAGCACCCAATATTACATCTTTCGCTCCTTCTTCGCCTGTTTATGACACCGAAGGAGAAACAAGAACCTTCAATATTACAACAGACCATGTGGTGAACGTTAGCTGGCTGATAAATGGAACGGAAGTTCAGACAACCGAAAGCGTGGCAGAAGCATCCTACACGAATATAAGCGCCGCAGTTGGTACATGGAACGTATCAGCAGTTGTCACGAATGAAAATGGCACCGTCTCACGAACGTGGATTTGGAATGTAGCGCAGCAAGCAACTCCTGCCACTACACCTGGTCCAACACCGAGTCCTTCGCCGATAACCTCACCCAGTGCGACTCCTACTCCAATATCTCTCCAATCCTTAGCTTCAAACATCACACCATTAACACCCTTTTATATCTATGGATATGTAGCCCATGAAAATGGCACTCAATGCTATGCACCTTTTGTGGTTGTAACTATTTTAAATACAAGTTCAAATACAAGCGAGGAGTTCATTGCCGAAAATCATACCAAATCTCATTTCTATCAGGTCATAACGAGCTCAGCGCATGTAAAAGCAGGTGATGTGCTGCAAATAGAAGTGAGCAAGAAGGGAGCACCAGTCGGAAACGCCACTTATAGCGTAACCCATGAGGATATACACCGCGGCGTAACCGAGGTGAACATTAACGGTGGGTCACCCGATTTAACCGACCTGGAAGTCACGGACATAGATATTCCTTGTATCCTTAATCCTTGCTTTGAGGGTCGTGGAGTCCATATAAATGTTACGATAACAAACATTGGTGCGATTAATGCGACAGATTTCACCGTATATCTCAAGGAAGGAATAGGAGAAGAGAATACAAGTGGTTCTATCTTCTTCAATAAAACCGTTCCAGGATTGAACAGTGGCGAGAACGTGAGCATCCCCGTGAACTGGACTCCAAAAAAATTCGCCTGGTACACAATAACCGCGAGCATCAATAATACTGATGATAATAATAAGGCGAACAATGAAATGTATAAAGAGGTGCCTGTGTATGCGAAATATGAGTTCACAGTTGAGAACGTAAGTGTTTATCCAAACGGGGTGCGAGAAGGTGAGAACGTGGCCATAACTGCAACCATAAGAAATTTAGGGATAGAAAACGGGAGTGTAGATGTCAGTTTTTATGTGAACAGCACTGATTTCGCAGGCTCCTCAGATGATAGGTTCATTGAAATAGAGAGAGCGGAAAAAACAGTGTATGTAGAGGTTGGTAAAACAAACAGCACTTCAATACCCTGGAGAGTGGACGTAACTGGCGGAGACCATCTTATCTATGCAGTGGTTAATCCCGATAACAACTTGACGGAATGGCCTCAGTTGACACATAGATTAGGGAAATCAATTATACTCAAAAACCAGACGCTTGCGGGAAACAACGTGAAGAACTGCACTTTGCATGTAATCAAACCCGATTTGAATATAACAAAACTCACACTTGACCCACCAAAACCTGTTGAAGGAGACCTCGTAAATGTGACTGCGGACATCAGGAATGAAGGAATTGAGAAAGCGAACAGCACGGTTTGGTTCTATATGGAGGAAGAAGGAAAAGGAAAAGTTCCCTCGACGAGTGGGGTAACGTGGAGTCCGTACGTGGTTTCATCCTTATCACGACCGGAGAATATGACAATAAGAGTTCACTTTGACTATATAACTATTTCCAACGGCTGGACTTCTGAGGGGGGATTTGGATATTGGGGTTATGATGACGTATTCTGTGCTGATATGGATGGTCAACCTATGGATTTCTATGTTAGAAGCGATGATGTAGTGGATGGTCAGCCAATAAAAGTAGCAGAGATTGATTTCAATACGTCCTGTGGTAAGTGCACGGAATATAATATGCATGAAGGAGAACTTTTTTGCACTTACAAGCGTTGGGAAAATGTTTGGACAGAATGGAGTAATGGAAAAAATCTTGAGTTGAAAGTAAGTCCACAAAACAAATATACAATGGGGATTTTTATAGATAAATATCAGGTGCGGCTTGGTAACAGAACCATAACGCTGAATGCAGGCGAATGCATGCCTTACAAGGTTACGTGGAACACAAGTTCCCAGAAAACAGGTGAAAATTATACGCTTGTGGCAAATGTGGAAGACAAAGTGGAGCGGAATGAAACGTTTTTAAGAACGACAGACCTCGCAGTGACAAACCTGTCGGTTGAAAAAGAGGTTCTGGATGGAAATCAGAGCTGGATAAATGCGACCGTAAAAAATGTGGACAGGAAAAATGCGACCGCTTTCTTGATAAACTTCACTGAGATTTATGTTCCAACAGGAGGTCCCCCTGTCTATGGAGTAACTGTGTCCAAGCGTTATAATGACTCCACGCTGCTCAACTCAATCAATATTATCACAAATCTTGAAGGTGGAACTGCAAAAAATATTTCCGTACCCTGGAATGCAAGTATTCGAAATATCCTCTGTGAGGGAGAATGCCAGAAAGGTGGTGTTCCTTATTCGCCTTGTAAATGGAATGAAACTGCGGAGAACTACACCATAAAAGTTGAGATTAATCCACTCGACAACATCGAGGTGGAGGAAAACAATGATAAAGAGGAGAAAGTGCATGTGAAACGCTCTCGTGATTTCTCAGTCACGAACCTGTCTTTCACCGTAGATAATGAAACCCGTGTCCCTGATTCTTATGGTAAAGTTAACTTTGAGCTTGGCGAAAATGTAACTTTGAAAGCCACGTTTAATATAACGAATCTCGCGAACCGTGGCGATACTGTTAATGTGGGTTTCTACATTGATGAGATTGACACTGAACACGAGATTGGAAATCTCAGCATAAACTTCTCGGTTAACGAAACAAAAAGTGTTAAATTAGAAAATTGGATTGTATGGAACTTTAGCGAAGTGAACATAGCAGGCGACCACAACATGACTGTGGTTGTGGACCCGGAGAATAAAATAATTGAATTTAATGACTCAAACAATGGTTTTACAGGGGGAATACACGTGAAGGCACCGGAGTTTACCGTCACTAACATCTCTTTTAATCCAGAGCTTCCTGAGCCAGGAGATAACGTGACAATTAATGTTACAATTGCAAACTATGGAGATAAGAATGCGACTAATGTCGCCATGGCTATCTATGATTGGGCTAATAGGCATATTGATAACGTTGCAGGTCTTGAAGAGTATAGCGGATTTCCGAGCATAGAAGTGAAGAGAGAAAATGCAACTGCTATGCGTCTATATCTGGATTTGGATATAGAAGGTGGAGAAGTGTGCATCCAGAATAGCAGGGATGAGCAAATAAAATGCTATAACGATGTTTTTCATGGATGGACGTCATGGTTTCTCGACAATAATATCACGGTGGTGACAAACGGTGATGCTTATGCAAAAGTCAGCAAGGTTTATTATCTGGAGTCGAGCAAGCAAATTTTTCCATTAACTAATACCACAACAACATATAACCTCACAAGTAACGAATCATCGAATATCCCGGTTAATTGGACTGCATCCCCGGTTGGAGAACGTTTAATCGCCGCAATCATCAATCCTGGTATTAATATTCCGGAATATAACGAATTAAATAACACTTTGACGAGCTACGTGTCCGTGCAAACCGCTGACCTTATAGTTTCCAATTTAGCGTTGCAGTTCAACGATACGAAAATAAAACACGGTGACGTTGTTACTATAACGGCAAACGTCACCAATGCCGGTGTGGATAATGCTCCTGATTTTGATGTTCGATTTTTTGTTGACGATATTCTGATTGAAAACAAACAAATATCAAACTTAACAAATGGGTCAACAGAACTCGTGTCTGCGGATTGGACTGCAAAAGTAGGAAAGCAGGTGATAAAGGTCGAAGCCGATTACGATAATGAAATAGTGGAGACGAACGAAACGAATAACATAGAAGCGCAGGAAATACCTGTTTGTGGTGCGGAAGTCAGTGGAAATGAGTCATGGGAATCACTGGGACTTCATGGTGAGATATTGTTTGATAACAAGACGCAGCTATACGACGAGGACGCGGTAAACATCACGGTGAACATCACGAATTTCGGATGTTTGAATGCAAACGACTTCAACGTGCTTCTCTTCTACAATCATACACCAGAATATTTTGATAAGTACGTTGGTTGGAATACAGCAGGGGAAAAGTGGAAAAATGAGAGCTATCCCGATGCGAAGTGGGTATATCTTCGGATAATAGACAGAGCGAGGAAAGAGGAGATGGTAAAATGGAATCCCATGGATGCAGGTGATGTGTATGTGTATGATGCGTGGAGCAAAGCAGCATTGAACGAAACAAATTTCAACAGTACGTGTAACTGGACTCAGGTGACGGAAGGTAAATCGTGCTGGATTCCAGTGCCTGGAAATACGACAAATGTGAGTGTTAATGGAGAACAATACGAAACTTTCATTATATATTTCTATCCCGTGTATCAGAATGAAAGGTCGAAGTTATTTGAGGAGATTAACGTGCCCGTGAACAGTTCGCAGAATGTTTCGATGCACCGGACTGTTAGTGTGGGTAATTTCACCATCACAGCAATCATAGACCCGGAAAACAAAGTGCCGGAAGATAATAAGACTGATAATATTATGTCACGGAAGATGGAAGTGCTTCCGGCAAAAGATTTCGCTGTGATGAACATAAGCCCAGAAACAAGAGCGAATCTTTCTGATGACTATATGATAGACATAACTGCAAACGTATCAAATCTGGGCTACCGAAATGGCACGACAAAAGTGCGGTTTGTGGATTATGAATCCGAGACCCGTATCCACAGATATTATTTCAACAAGAGCTTTAATCTGTCCGAGTATAATCTGCCGTATCTACCAATATCACCAAATGAAACAATACTACAACCATACAGAGACCTCGTGATAATACATCGCCCTGGTGTGGATGCGATACATCTAAATTACAGTTGGGAACTTTATAAGGGCTTCACGGAATCCAGTCAATGGATACCACATGGTGAAATATGGATTTGTAATGAAACTGGGGAGATATGGCGTGCGAGCTACGGCGACGAGACCAAGCCAGAACCAATAGATTGGGTTCAAGGCGATACGGCTTATATTCACACAATAAATGCAAAATTCAATCTCAGCGGATATACAACCAAAAAGGAGTTTCACGAGGAGGAAAATGTGAGGCTGAATGCAAGCGTTACATGGAATAACACAACAAAGAACATCACAGCGATGTGGAGTGAGGCAAAGAATATTACCAGAAGATGGACTGCATCTCCGGGAGACCACAACATCACCGTTATAATAGACCCGGATGATGAAATAAGCGAGATGAACGAAACAAATAACACTTATGTTCCTGTTCAATTGAGCGTGAATGCAACGAAAGACCCTGAAATTATGGATTTGAACACGTCACCACGGAATCCGAGAAATGGCGACGACGTGATAATCACGGCAGTTGCGCATAACAACGGAACCGCAAATGCGAACTTCACGGTTGATTTGTGGATGGACACCTTGAAGGATTCATCAGCCGCTCCCGTGCCTCATAACTGGAACGTCACCGTAGGAGGAAAAACGAGATATATAACACTTCTCAACCATACCGAACTATCGCTTGCACCCGGTGAGGAAGCAAATGTGACGGCAACATGGAAAAGCATAAGCGTTTACGGAAATCCAACGTATATAGTGAGGGCGGTAGTTGCCCCTTTAGTTAAAATAGACGAAATAAACGAGAGCAATAATGAACTGAATGCGGAAATCATCATGAACTATCCGGACCTCACGGTTGCCGGGTTCAATGCACCTACGAATAAAACAAAAAACGCATCCGTTACTATCAAAAATGTAGGAGGAGATGACGCATCCAACGTCACGGTAATGCTGGAGCTGATCAGGCATAAGCTTGTTGGATATACTGGAATTACTGATATGAACGAAACAAGACTGGACATAACGGAAAAAGGTGCAAGCAGGATAAGAGTTCATTTCGATAAGCTTGATGTAACGACTGATGAGAATGCTTTTTTGGTTATAAAAGACAAAGATGGGGAAAAGGTAAAGTATTATGGTGGAGGGGCTTTCGAGCCTTTCTGGTCTCCATGGGTTAAAGGTGATACAATTCTCATTTATTACTGCGGTGCAGATTTTTGTATTGACGAATGCGAATGGGGAGATGTATATACGACACTGAGAGATTTTAATGCGAGTGAAAGCGTGGACGTTTGGCCGCCCAAAAACGGGACTTACAAAAGCTGGAACAGATACGACGGACTGGCATTTCTGAATGCGACTGTTGACCCTTATGATGAAGTAATAGAGCAGAGGGAGGATAATAACAACAAAAATGCGACGATTTATGTTGACCTCGTACTGAAAGAAATAAAAATAGAGGGGAATAAGCTTAAACCTGTTATCCGGAGTGATGATACAGTGGAGTATGGAATGACGTTTAATACTTCGCGTAATTTCACTATCTCTCTCGAAACAGAGTATAATTCAAGTTATGAGACGATTCTGACGAAACCGTTTGAGGAAACGATATATGGAGGAGAGGAAAGAGATGACGTTTGGTTTGATATCTATGAATGCCTTGATAAATTCCATTTTGAAGCGAATAACAAATCTAAAATCAGGGTGAAGGTGGATTCTGAAGACGATATAGAGGAGTTAAACGAGGGTAATAATGAAAAAGAGATGGAGATAGGACCTGATATAGAGATTGCGGGTATAGAGGTCTGGCCGGGCTATCCCGTTGTGGGTCGCCACACCTGTCGCATTAACGTTATTCTTAGAAACAAGGGTTGTTTGCCTGCTGAGGACTTTGATGTCAACTGCACTTTGAATATCACATATTTAAATGCGGGGATTGAGAGTGAAGAAGTACCTTTAACTCAAAAAGAATTTTCATTGGATTTAAACGGGACAGTAAATGGGACACGAATCTTAACTTTTGAATGGGACCCGCCAAGCCACTACGCAGCACCCCTACCCTACTACGACGTGTCCCAAATCAGAGTTGAGGCGGACCCAGAACCAAGTGGGGTGGATGAACTGGATGAAACGAATAATGAAGAAATAAGGAGTGAAACGTGGAGAATTTATACTGAGACGGGGTATGGTGCCAACCATCCTTTGGAAACAAAATATCACGATGAAATGGTGAATTGCAATGTAAGTTATTACAAGACTGGAGATAATTTTTATCTTGATAGTTATAAATTGAGAAAAGATGATTCAGAAGCCCTATTTGAGTTTAATTCGACTCATTCCCATTATGGTCCAATTGATTTCAACAATGTCATTCCAGAAGGTGCAACAGGAAAAGTAAAACACGCAAGATTATATTTATACTGGACATGGGGTTATGTAGAGGTTGATGATCCACTATGTCCTGGAGAAACGAAACCAAGTCCAGCACCGTTAAATGTGGGTGTGACATTCAATGATCGTACGTTCAACGAACCAGATCCAGATGGGAATCATGTAGACCTCCCAACTGCTACTGGATGGGACGTTGCATGGGGGACTTATGCTTATGATGTTACCAGTATCATTGAGAAGGATAACACAGTGAGTGCAACGAGAAAATTGCCAGAAAATATTGAAAATGTTACAGGTTTTATTTGTGTGCCGACAGTAGCAGGTATGGTTCTTTTGGTGATATATGAGAGAGATGATTTACCGTTAACGACTTACTGGATAAACGAGGGAGCGGATGTGCTTTATATGCTTGGACCAACTACTGGGCTGACTCCTGATGATTGTACTACTAATGCTCCTTTTAATGGAAAGGCAGATTTGGACAGAGTGAATGCAACTTTATGGACAATTGTTCCGTGTGGTGATACAGTCAATAATAGACTATTTTTCAATAGTGGACAGTGGGATGGTATTTGGCAGCATGGCACCATTACATGGCCGCCTGGAATGGACAACCGATATGTAACAGATTACTTAATATCTCAGGATAATGAAGCAAGATTGCAGGACAGAGGAGATGGTGGCGGCATGATGCCATCAAATGCCTTCTTAATCTTGTCATACCCACCCGACCTCGAACCTTTCTTAAATAGAGATACAGCGGTAATGGGTGGAAAATATCCGGTAATCATAAGAAACAATGGAAGGAGCAGGTCTTCTGGATTCGACGTGAACGTGAATTTTTCAAGAGGAGGATTAAGTTCTGAATATTCGGAACATATCAATTCACTGGATGCAAATGGAGCAGAAGAAACTTTAGAAGTTCCGCTTCCTAAGTGGGCTTTCGTTGGGCAGACGATTACTATTACCGCCGAGGTGAATTATACAAAAAGTGAACTAACTAAAGAAAATAACATCAAGACAAGGGATGTAACCATCGTAGAAGGACCAATCATACCGCCAAAGCGTCCGGGTGGAGGAGGTGGAGGAACTGGTGAAGGATGGGGAACGGGAACAGGCGCTGGTGAAGGTGGTGCCGGAGATGAAGGAGCAGAGGCAATGGCAGGGGGTAGAGAAGGTGCGGTGGGTGAAAGCAGAGGCAAGGAGATTACCGGATATTTGATGAAAGGCAGTGTGGCGACGAGTGAAGAGGAAGGAGGTGGCAAAGGTGAGTTCTCGATGCTTGCGTTGTTGATGCGGCTTATGATGTTAGCAGCGGCTGTCGTTCTCGTTTGTGCCGGGTATTTGATGGAGAGGAGGAGGCAAAAACATAAACTTTCTTTGAAAAAGAAAGTTTAATCAAAGAAACTCATATTTTCCGCGAAGCCACGAAGCATTTTTGGTCAAACTTTTTCTTAAAACTAAAAGAAGGGGAGAGAATGAAGGTAGAAGTGAAAGATTTTAAGGGAAAACTGGAAGCAGTATTTGGAATTTTAAAAGCAGGCTTGGATGTGGAGAAGATGAGAGAAGAATGGAGATGAAATTGCTCATAGACAGCGACATATTAATTGATGTGCTTGAAGGTGTAAACAGATCAAAAGAATTTCTTTTTGTAAAGCTGGAGAAATTAAATCCGTGTAAATCTGTGGTTATTATATTAAAAATATTAAAATTTTT
>Ga0114919_10003821_pt1 | contig 12106 bp, 7 predicted proteins | sample BlataG_FD_88682 | JGI IMG/M metagenome (GOLD analysis project Ga0114919, IMG submission 88682) | Deep subsurface microbial communities from Black Sea to uncover new lineages of life (NeLLi) - Black_00105 metaG | ecosystem: Environmental > Aquatic > Marine > Oceanic > Sediment | place: Atlantic... | reverse complement strand
TTTGACCGTGCCTTGCGGAATGCTCTGCATGCCTGTGCCCTGATAGACGTCGGCCACGTAGAAGTAGCCGACTTTTTGCGCCAGGTCGATTCGGTCGGGGACGACGGGCGGCTTTGGCCGTGGGCCGAGAAGCATCGGGTCGAAGCAGCCCAGATTCTCTTGTTCGTGCAGCAGTATTTCATTGCCGAACACGTCGAGCAGGTAGATGCCCGTGTGCTCTTTGCCGCGGCCGGTCTCGCGCACGCAGAGAAAGTACTTATCGGAGAGTGGATATGGGTCTTCGTACTTAGGTTTTACTTTTTTGAACGTATCGTAGTTACCTTTGCCCACCAGGTTGATGGCGTCGGCCGGCCAGGTTCTAACGACCGGCTCTCGGCCGTCGATACCCAATCGGCGGTTTACGATGGCCAGCGCTCCCCGGGGGCGGTCGTGGCAGGAGGAAAAGGTGGCGATGAACCGCTGAGTACCGGGAATGAGGCGCGCATCGAGCACGCCGCCGGGAGAGTTGGTGTTATTGCCCCAGAAGATTGCGTGGTTGGTGCCGTCGGGATTGACGCTCCAGAGGCCCTGGGCGTCGCCGAAGTTGCGGTCGATGTACTCCCAGCGGTCGTATATTATCCGACCGTCCGGCGAGAGCGCAGGGTGGCCCTCGAACAGTGTGCTGTGCCCGATTTGCTGGATGTTTGCCCCGTTGGCCTCCATTGTGAAGAGGTTGCACATGATGTGGCGGTTGCACATGCAATACTTCGGCTCCCGGGTGGAACCGAACATGATTCGTCCATCTGGCAGATAGATAGGGTCAATGTCGGAGATGCCTGGGCCGAACGTTAGCTGTTTAAGGCCTGTGCCATCGGCATTCATTTCGTAGATGTGATAATCGTCCTCGCGGTTGCGGCGCATAGAGAAGAGGATTTTTCGGCCGTCGAAGCTGACGTCGGGGTCACGGGCGACGCCTTCGGGCACTTCGAGAAGCGTTTTAACACGCGGGTTCTGCGCCTCAGGGACAGGGCCTCGAGCGCCGAAGTCAATGACCTTGATGGCTGCCGGGCCGTGGAACTTGGATGTGTTTATCTCACTGGTCTGAAAGAGCGTGGCGGTGTTGTGATGGTCGCTTTGGTACTGCGCGCGGACCACGAACAGAATCGGCTGAGAGCCAACCAGCGGATTTGCGAGCAGCGCTTCGAGCTTTAGCGTTTCGAGCTGGGTTTGATTGCTTACTTGCGCAAGGCGAGCTAAGTATTGACGAGCGCCGGGGTAGGCCTGCTCGAAGGTTGCCGAGAGGTCTTCGATTGCCAGTCGAAGCGATAGCGCAGCATTAGGGTCGAGAATGGTTTCGGTGCTGTCCGTCGCGCCGGCGCAAACAGGCAGAATCGACAGAATTAGAACGGCAAATTTGTAGTTCATACGAGAGTTCATCTTTTTCATTTTGCTTTTCGCAGGTCGTAACAGTAGATGCCCTCGGCACCGCGTACGAAGTAACGTCCGTCAACCAGCGATTGTAATTTTACTGTTATGTTTTTTTCTTTCAAGAGTTGTTTTTCTTTTCAGTGCGGGTTACGGATTCCGTGTTTTGTTTGTGAGGCAGGTTTGTGCGTTTCTTTTTAAGGTTTCGAGGCCGGGGCGTTTTAGCGGCGAATCAGCGAATTTGGCGTCGAAAGATTCGGCGGTTAAACTCAAGACTTCGTGCAAATCGAGTTCGGCCCTGTCGGGGTAGAATTTGAAGTCTTTGTTCCTGCGGGCAGTCCGCAGTCCTAAGGACTCCTTACGGAGGACGCCTTGCGGCGGGGCGCTGTTTTGATACGGGCAGGCGAGGACGCATTCATCGCAGCTGAAGAGACGGTCGTCTATTTTTCCGGCCAGGTCGACAGGAATCCGGCCTTTGTACTCTATCGTCAAATAGCTGATGCACTTAGTGGCGTCGAATCGTCCGTTGGCCCCCAGGGCACCGGTTGGGCAGGCGGCGAGGCATTTTTCGCAGGATGCGCACTTGGTTGCGGGTGATTTATGAGATTCTTCGCTGCGCTCAGAATGACAACGAGCAACATCAGCGTGATAAAAAAGCGGTGCATCGGGTTGCAATTTCAGGGTTGTAATGATTTCTCCGAGGAATATTTGCGGGCCGAGAGTTGGGTTTATCAGCATACGGTTTTTGCCGATGAAGCCGAGGCCTGCTCTGGCGGCATAAGCCCGCTCGGCGAGCGGGGCCGAATCGACGCAAATCTTAAACTGCGCATCCCTGCCTGCGATAGAAGCGATGTAGCCGGTCAGCTTGCGCAATCGTTTCCTGATGAAGGGATGATAATCCTCGTATTGGGCGTAGATGGCGACTTTGCCGGTTGGAGCTTCCCTGCGGCGCAGATGAGATTGCTTCGCATCGCTTCGCGATGCTCGCAATGACAATGGGGATTTTGGTGGTTTGTAGTTCAGGCCGACGACAATGACGGATTGGGCGTTATGCAGGAGTTTGGCGGGGTCGGTGCGTTGAGCGAAATTGCGGTGCATATAGGTCATTTGTCCTGCGCAGCCGGCCTTTAGCCAGCCGGCCAGGAATTCGGCCTGCTCGGCATTTAGCGGCGAGGCATCGGTTATGCCGACCAGGTCGAAGCCCAGTTCAAGCGCCTTGTGCTTTATCTTGTCCGTCGAACTCATAACGAAGATTATACTAAATTGAGTGGATGGTTGCACTGCCGGTATGTGCAGCTGCGATGTTGACGGAGCCGGCGGTTTTGATTATTGTGTGGTAGTCAAACGAATGGACACTGCGTGTTGCGGATATTGAGGCGGGGACACCCGATGAGAAGGTTGTGGCGTTTGTTGGGTTATGTACCGAGATTAGTGAAGAGATTGGAGAAGCAATTATGAATACCGAATCGAACTCGAGTGGATTGCCGAGGCCGCTGCGAGGGATTATCCCGCCGACGGTCACGCCGCTGCTGGACAGGGACACGCTGGACGTTGAGGGTCTGGAGCGGTTGATTGAGCATATTCTGGCCGGGGGCGTGCACGGGCTGTTTATCCTGGGTACGACCGGTGAGGCGCCGAGCTTGAGCCATCGGCTTCGGTATGAGCTTATTGAACGGGTCTGCGGGCAGGTTGGAGGGCGCGTGCCGGTGCTGGTGGGTATAACAGACACGAGTTTTGTCGAGTCGGTGAACATCGCGCACAAGGCGGCCGAGCATGGTGCACAGGCGGTGGTATCGGCGGCGCCGTATTACTTCCCGGCGGGCCAGCCGGAGCTTCTGGAATATCTGCGGCATCTAACTGCTCAATTGACGCTTGGGTTATTTCTGTACAACATGCCGTTTGCCGAACCGGCGTTTGCGCCTGAGACGGTGCAAGTTGCGGCCGATATGGACGGGGTCGTGGGGCTTAAAGACAGTTCCGGCGACATGGGCTATTTTCATCAGCTTCAGTCGATACTGAAAGACAGGGATGATTTTTCACTGCTTATGGGGCCGGAGGAGCTGTTGGCTGAGACTATTTTATTGGGCGGGCATGGCGGCGTGTGCGGAGGGGCCAACCTCGTTCCTGAGCTATACGTTGAGCTGTATCATGCGGCGTGTTCGAAAGACCTGGCGTTGGTGGAGCGGCTGCACGAAAAGGTTATGCGGATTAGTGTGACCATATACAGCGTTGGGCGGTACGAGTCGAGCTTTTTGAAAGGCCTTAAGTGTGCTCTTTCGTGCCTGGGAATTTGCAATGACTTTATGGCGGAACCATTTCACCGTTTTCGGCAGGCCGAGCGTGACTTGGTTCGCCGGCACCTGGACGAGCTGGGAATCACGCGGGCCGGAGAGGATTAGTTCCGAAAGGGCTGAAAACTATGCAGGGAAGTCTTGATACGATTGATATCGCTATTCTCATTCTCTACGGCGGCGTGCTGATTGGGATGGGTGTATATTATGCGCGTAAATGTCGAACGGCTGAGCAGTTCATGGTGGCAGGCAGAACGATTCCAGCCTGGGCCGCCGGCCTGGCGGTGATGAGCGCCTATACCAGCAGCATCTCATACATCGCCACGCCGGGCATGGCGTTCGATTCAAACTGGCATCCCTTCATCTTTTCGATTTGCATAATCCCTGTTGCCTGGCTCGTTTGCAGATATGCTGTGCCGTACTACCGCAAGACCCGGCTGATTTCCGTTTACTCGTTTCTGGAGGAACGGCTCGGCCCCTGGGGACGGGTGTATGCCGCCTTTTCATTCCTGCTCTATATGACCGGACGCGTCGCGGTAATTCTCTACCTCGTCAGCGTGCTGTTGAGCGCGTTTATTCCGTGGAACATTGCAATTCTAATCTTAATCATCGGTGCGGTCACTATCGTATATACGCTGCTCGGCGGGATGGAGGCGGTGGTATGGACTGACGTGATGCAGTCGTTGATTATGATAGCGGGTATTCTTTTTTGCGCAGTTGCTTTGTCCTACTATGTTTTCTCCGGGCCGGAACCCTTGATAGCGGCGGCTGTTGAACAAAATAAGTTCAGCTTTGGCAGCTTGAAGTTGTCCTTGAACAATGCTCAGGGGCTTCTGTCAAGCCGTACGATATGGGTGATGATTATTTTCGGAGTTACGGAGAACCTGCGGAATCTGTTGGCCGACCAGAATTACGTTCAGAAATACTGCTCTTGCCCCACAGAGCGCCAGGCCAAGCGCTCAATCTGGATTGCAATGCTGATATATATTCCTCTTACGGCGGTTTTTCTCTATATCGGAACCACTCTTTTCGCCTTTTACTCGGGAGGTAGTGAATTGGCCGGTGTTCCCGAGATGTTAAACGACCAGGGCAAAGTGATTGGCGACCGCGTCTTCCCTTATTTCATTGCAACCAGGGTCCCGCCCGTCCTAAAGGGGCTCATCATCGCTGCTATCATAGCTGCTGCTATGAGCACGGTAGATTCCGCTCTGAACTGCTCGGCCACCGTCCTGCTGCTCGACTTTTACAAGCGATACCTGAGACCAGAGGCCTCCGAGCGGGATAGTATTATGTTTCTACGTGCCGCAACTGTCGTCTGGGGCGTGCTCGGGACAGGCCTTGGCATCTTGATGATACGAGCAGGCAGTGCTCTGAACGTGTGGTGGCAGATATCCGGCATCTTCGGCGGCGGGATGCTGGGACTGTTCATCTTGTCGCTGCTGAAGATTCGCCTTCGTCTGTGGCAGGGCGTTGTTTCTATCGGCGTGAGCGTCGCCGTTATTTGTTGGGGGTCTTTTATGCGGGACTCTTTCCTGAACAAATTCGGTTTGGAGGTAGCCGAATCGTGGAAGTGGGCACAGTGCAACCTCGACGTCGTCATCGTCGGCGCAGCCGGAACAGCCGCGCTGATGGCAGCAGCTTGTCTTTTTGGATTGGTGAACAGAGGCCGTGGTGTTGAACTAAAGTGCCTAAAGTGAGCTAAAGTGTAAAGTGACTAAAGTGTGTTAAAAACCACAGACAAAACAGTCAGTTTGAGTCAAGGGGCTTTCTATGGGCGGCATTAGATTTAGTGAGAGTTATAGTACCAATCCAGCAGAGAAACACTTTTTGGACAGGTGGAATTTGCGCGGATTCCAAATCATATTTGCGATTGTAGTGCTTATGATTGGGCCGGCTTCGGTATTCGCAAAGACGGTGGTGGAATGGGATTTTAGCAAAGGAGTACACGGCTGGCGGGGAAACCAGAGGGTTGAGGGGCTGACTGCTTCGCCGGAAGGGCTGATTGTCAAATCGACGGGCGAGGACCCGTGGATAGAAGGCCCTTCGGTGGATTTGCCCGGCGGAGAAATGACCAGCGTAAAGATTCGAATGAAATCGAACGCGGATGCGGGCGGGCAGCTATTCTACGGCAGGGCGTTCAGCGAGGGGGAATCCGTCCGATTCAACGTGCGACACGACGGCAAGTGGCACGAGTATTCTCTTGTCGTCCGGGGTAAGTTGGGGGCGGGGACGCGTTTTCGTCTCGACCCGTGTTCCGGGGCGGGTGAAGTGACGGTCGCTTTTATTAAGGTCGAGGCGCTCAGTAAAATAGCGAGGCTTTCGCTGGAAAAGCCGGAAGCGCCGAATAAACAAAACGCAAAGCCGATTTCGGTCAAGTCGGGGGTAGTGGAATTCGAGCATTATGGCGGCAGGTGGGGGAATTTCGCCGTCAAAGTCAACGGCGCGGAAATGGCTGCGGGCTATAAGAGTGAACTGCTCGGAGTTTTGTTGGACGAGCGGCCCGAATGGCTCAATCTTAAAGATGCGAAGGTTACGTTTAAGAGCGGCGCCAAAGGCGAGTTTACGAGCAGGGCGGTTATCGAAGATAAGCAGGGGGCGAAGTGGGAGATTGAAAGGTACATCAGGGGCGGCGAAAAGGAAGGGACAATCGTAGTTGAGATACAATTGAAAGTAAATAAAGACAGGGACGTTGTGCATATACCGTGGCTGACGATTTTTCCCGGCTTGGGGACATTCGGCGAGAGGAAGTACCAGGGGTTGTTTGCGGGCCTGGAGTATCTTTGTGATGAGCCGAGCAGCAGCGAGGCGGACATAATAGGGCCGGAACATATTCGGCGTGTACCTGATGCGGTTAAGATAACCTTTCCGCTTATGGCGATAACGCAAAATGGTAATTATATCGGGATAATCTGGGAGCCGTCGGATATTGTGGCGGCGAGTTTCGATTCGCCGGACAGGATTTACAATTCGGGCGCCCACGTTATGGCGCTTTCGGGTCCCGGCGTGGGAGAGCTTCGCTTTGAGAATGAATTTGCTGCGCACAACCCGTTGGAAATCAAGGCGAACAAGCCGTTGAAGGCAGCGGCGCTGATAATCGGCGGCAAGGGAAAGACAATTGTGCCCGCGGTCAAGCACTATGTGGATTTGAAGGGGCCGGGAGGCGTGCCGCAATTCGAGGGGGGCTTCGATGGTGCGGTTGAAGTGCTTGGTCACGGCTGGCTGGATTCGCAGATAAATCAGGATGGCCTTTTCAGGCACGCGGTCTGGGGCAGCAGCTTCGGGCCGGGGCCGGCTGCGGATGCGGCGATGTTCATCGACTGGCTCGCCGAACATAGCGAAGATGAGAAGCTGCGTTACCGGCTTAACGGGGCAAGAGAGCTGGCGCTTAGCAAGATACCGGCGGGACAGGTATTCTCAAGTAGCGTATCGCACGCGCACCTGCCGACGGCGCCTTTTGTTTTCGGGCGGACTTATGAATTCGTGCAGCACAAACGCAGACAGGCGCTGAACTCGCTGAGGGGTTTTGACGAGAAGGGGGTAAAAGTCTATCGGCCGGGCAGGATGGACTATTCGAGAACGCATTTTGCCAAGCACGCCAACGGATACGCGGGTCGAACAGTGGCGGAAATCCTCGAAAGCGCGGCTCTGTCGGGGGACAAGGGGCTTATCGATGAAGCGCTCGAGCTGTTGGATAAGCAGACTGCCCTGTATGCGGATACTGTGCCGCGCGGAGCGCAAACGTGGGAAGTGCCGCTGCATACGCCGGACATACTGGCCTCGGCGCACATGGTCAAGGCGTACACTCTGGGCTATATTATTTCAGGCAAACAAGAGTATCTTGAGCAGGCGCGGTACTGGGCGTGGACGGGCGTGCCGTTTGTGTATCTGCATCCGCCGACGCCGGGCCGAGTCGGCAATTACTCCACGATTGCTGTAATGGGCGCGACAAATTGGCGGGCGCCTGTATGGTTCGGGCGGCCGGTGCAGTGGTGCGGGCTTGTTTACTGCTCGGCTTTACACCTGCTGAGTGAATGCGACCCGGACGGGCCCTGGGAGAAAATCGCCAAAGGGATAACGACAGCCGGCCTGCAGATGTCATGGCACCTTACCGATGCGAAACGTCAGGGATTGCTGCCGGACTTTTTTGATTTAAGGGGACAGGTAGGTGCGGGGCCGGCCATAAATCCGGGGACGGTGCAGGCGCATTTAGCTGAACTCTACGGCAAAGGCAAAATATATGATGTAAAGAAAGTGCCGCGTCACGGCTGGTTCATTAGTGCGCCCTGCGCGATAAGCGATGTTCGGGAAGATAAGAAGCAGGTCACATTAACAGCCGATGGCTGGGGGGATAAACCGTACTATGTATTGATTTCGGGTGTTGATAAGGAGCCGAGGCAGGTGCGGGCGCGCAGAGTTATTCAAAGCTCGACAGGACCGCCTGTTTTTAAGCCCGTTGAGAAGCAATTCCATAGTGACGGCAAGTGTCTTGTAATCACGCTGAGGGGAAAATCGGAAATTCGAATCGAATATTAGTGACATCGATTATTAAAAACTTGTAAATGAGCGGCAGGGGGGGTAGTATAGCGGCCAATTAAAGTAAAGGAGACAGTAGATTATGGCAGAAGAATTGGTCGGTATAATAGGGGGGACGGGATTGGGCGATGCGCTGACCGGGCAGGTTGCGGATGCGGAGTTTCACGATGTCGATACGCCTTTCGGCAAGCCGAGCACGTCCGTTTGCGTTGCCAGGTTCGGTGAAAGACAAATCGCATTTTTGAACCGTCACGGCGCCGGGCACAAGTTTTCGCCGAGTGAGGTGCCATTTGCAGCCAACGTCTTTGCCCTGAAAAAGCTCGGCGTTCGTACGGTAATAGGCAGCGGGGCGGTGGGTTCACTTCGTGAGGACATCTCGCCGGGGAATCTCGTTGTTGTTGACCAGTTTATCGATAAGACGTTCAAACGGACAAATAGTTTCTTCGAGGGTTTTGGAGCGGTGCATTGCGAGATGGCTGAGCCGAGCTGCGGGCGGTTGCGGGGGGTACTGACAGATGCGGCCAAAAAGCTCGACGTGAAAACACATGCGGAGGGCACGTACGTGTGTATGGAAGGGCCGCAGTTTTCGACGCGGGCTGAATCGCTGATGCACCGAGACTGGGGCGGCGACTTGATTGGTATGACCGGTATGCCGGAGGCCAAGTTGGCCAGGGAAGCGCAGATGTGCTACGCATTAGTTGGGTTGGTGAGCGATTACGACTGCTGGAGGCCGCACGAGGATGAAAAAAGCAAACAGCATCTGCTTGCCGAGATAATCGGAAATCTACAGGCGGCGACGAATAATTGTCTGGAACTCATAAGGGCCGTTTTGCACAGTGACGAAAGACTTGTCTTAGAGGATTGTTCCTGTCGGCATAGTCTTGATTTGGCGGTATGGGCGGATGAGAGCAAAATCGAGCCGGCTAAAAAAGAAAAGTTGAAAGTGCTTTTCGAATAGTGTAAAACTATAAAGCCCCAGTGAAACTGGGTGAAAAGAAAAACCCCGGGTGAAACCCAGGGCTAAATATGAGGTTGCCGTCAGGGCAATGACGAGGTCGAAATCGCAAGATGGACTTGAATCGAAAGGACAGTGAAATGGAAAGGATGCTCAATAAAGGATTTGTTTTGACGGTCGGCATTGCTATGGTGTTAATTGCGGGCTGTGGAGAACAACAACTGCCGAGCGAGAAGAAGAGCAGACTCATAGCTGTAGAGAACGCCGAGTTAAAAAGGGAAATAGCGCAGCGCGACTTGAATATTGAGAGTCTAAAAAGCCGGCATACCAGGGAGCTCAAACAGCTGGAACAACAGCTCGCAGAATGCCGGAAGCGAATCGAGGATTGCAAAGAAGACCTGCATGGAAAGATTGAGAAGCGGATAGACGGTGTTTTTGAGGATATGATGGAAGAAAGCGCGAAGGTGCAAGCAGAAAACAAGATGCTCAAAGCAGAAATAGCCGAACTTAGGACGAAGCTCGAAGAGAAGGGTCAATCCAAAGACGTGGAGGAATCCGAAAAGCAGGAGAAACCCAAAAAGCGAAAAGTATCCGAAAAACGAGAAGGACGCAAAAAGAAAGATAAAGAAAACCAAGTGAGTGAGGGGCAGCCGGGTCTGATATTTAGCGATTGTTTTTAGCTGTACTGGCTGCATACTTGACGGATGGCTTTTGTGCAGTCGGGCAGTTTGTCCTGCGGATATCGCCTTTGGGCGGCTGCTGCGACAAGGCCGACGAACATCGGCTGAGGTTTTAGCGGGCGGGAGGTCAGGCAGGGATGCGCCTGGGTGCCGATAAAGTATGGATGGGAGGGAAGCTCGAGGATTTGCATAATCGGCTGATTGGGCGCTTTTCCTGAAAATACGAGGCCGGCGTTTTCCAGTTGCTCGATGTAGCGCGGGTCCACCTCATAACGGTGTCTGAAGCGCATTTTAACTGAATCGGTTTTGCCGAAGAGTCTCCAGGCGAGCGTTTTTGGTTTTAGCTCTATATCCCTTCCGCCGAGGCGCATGTTTCCGCCGAGCCCTTCGATTTTTTTCTGCTCGGGCAATACGGCGATTACCGGCTCGGCACAGTCGGGCTGAATCTCGGTGCTGTTGGCTTCTTTGATGCCGCAGACGTTGCGGGCGAATTCGAGGACGGCCATTTGAAAGCCGAAGCATAGTCCGAGGTAGGGCAGATTATTTTCCCTGGCGTATTTTATGCAGGCGATTTTTCCCTCGGCGCCGCGTGTGCCGAATCCGCCCGGGACGATTATGCCGTCCACGTCGGCCAGTTCGTCAACTGCGTTCTCGTCGGTGACGTTTGTTGTTTCAATCCATTTTATTTCTGTCTTGGAGCCCAGCGCGATGCCGGCGTGTTCGAGGGCGTTGATTATGGAGGCGTAGCTGTCGCGGACGGATGTGTACTTGCCGGTGATGCCGATGGTCACATCGCGGCTGGCCGAGCCGATTTTATCGGTGAAGTCGCACCACTGTGCCCAGCATTTTCGCTCGTGCCGAAGGTTGATTCTGTCCTCGATTTTGAGCATCCGGGCGACTTTGAAATCAAGGCCGTGGTCCCTGAGCATTGCCGGTATCATATAAATGCTGGCTGAATCGGGCAGAGAGATGACCCTTTCGAATGGGACGTTGCTGTAAACGCTGATTTTTTGGCGGACTTTTTCGGTGACGGGACCGGCGGCCCTGCAGGCGATGATGTCCGGCTGAATACCGCACTGCATAAGCTGCTTGATACCGAGCTGTGCGGCCTTTGACTTCTGCTCGCCGAGTGTTGCCGGTTCGAGGATATAGGTCAGGGCGACGAAGCAGCAGCTGTTGGGGCCTTCTTCGTATGCCAGCTCGCGCGACGCCTCGATGAAATAGGCGTTTTCGAGGTCGCCGACTGTGCCGCCGATTTCGACGAAGACTATATCGGCATCGGATTCGGCTGCCAGTTGACGCAATTTAAGTTTGACCTCGCCGGTAACGTGGGGAATCATCTGGACGTCTCTGCCGAGGTAGTCGCCGTGGCGTTCCTTGTGCAGCACCGAGCTGAATATCTGGCCGCTGGTGGCGAAGTTTGCCCTGCTTAAATCCTGGTTGAGCATCCTCTCATAAGTGCCGAGGTCCATATCGCATTCCATACCGTCGTCGAGTACGAATACTTCGCCGTGGCGAAATGGATTGAGCGTTCCGGAGTCGATGTTCAAATAACCTTCGAGCTTAATAGGCGCTACTTTGAGCCCTTTGTCCTGCATAAGTTTGGCCAGGCAGGATGAAAATATCCCCTTGCCGAGTCCGCTCATCACAGTGCCCATAACGAAAACGTACCGGCTCTTGCCCTTCTTATAACCAGCCGGCATCGGCGAGAAAAACTCACTATCAGTCGAAGTATCACTAACAGAAGCTAACAGGTCGTTATCGTTAGGCATAAATCACCTTTTGAAAAAGGAAATCCGAATATCAAATTTCAAAATCCGAAACAAATTCGAAATTCAAACTTTCAAAACATTATTCGAATGATATAATCATAGTTCATACTCTTTTCGGTTTTTGTTAGCGTGGTCCAGTTGAGCGGTTAATTAGGCAATCTATTTCACCTCTATGCTCCAGCCAAAGCCAACAAGGAGCAGGATTATCACAACGATAACGCTCCAAAGCCATATTGGGCCAAACATTCTTGTGGTTTGCCTATAGGCTTGATATTGCTCGCGAAATCTCACACACATATCGTTTCTCTCTTCAATAATCGCTCCTGCGAAGTGTATGACAAAGATGGCAGGAAACATCAGTAGTCCATCTGGATTTCTCATCTCCAGTGGCAATCCCAGAGAAACCCAGATTATCCCTGTATAGATGGGATGTCTGAAATACCGATAACAGCCCGACGTCAACAATCCTTC
>Ga0114919_10003820_pt1 | contig 12108 bp, 10 predicted proteins | sample BlataG_FD_88682 | JGI IMG/M metagenome (GOLD analysis project Ga0114919, IMG submission 88682) | Deep subsurface microbial communities from Black Sea to uncover new lineages of life (NeLLi) - Black_00105 metaG | ecosystem: Environmental > Aquatic > Marine > Oceanic > Sediment | place: Atlantic... | reverse complement strand
CGTCGACATACGGCTGGAAGACGTATGCGGTTTTCTCAGAGAGTTCCCCAGTCCTTCCCCTTGCGGCCTGATCGACACTGTCAATGTGGCGTGGGGAGCCGATAACGACGGCAATCCGTATGGAGGGCAATGGGTCGAAGAACCAATCATCGATCCGGTCACGCAATCTGTCAAGGCTTCAGTTCGCGGCGTTTTCGGACTGAAACTGCTACAACCACCGGACCCTTTTCGAACGTTGTCGTTTAATTGGTGGCTGGGGTGGCTTTCCAGTGAAGACTATGGTCCGCAACGGACGGAGTCCTTTCGTGATTTCCACTACATGAACAGCGGCCGTCCCGTGCGAGATGTCAATCGCTACCATGTCCTGGGCAACGGGGAGATTGACTTTCCCTCATTCTTCACGGCCAACATTGCCTTCACTGGCACGCCGGGGTGGGTGCCACCGCCGTTGCACATGGCTCGGGAGATTGCCGATGGTCATGCTGTTGACTTCCTGCTGTCCTCTGGTCCCTTTGACATCGGCCCGGGGGAATCGCTGCCGTTTGTGTTTGCGGTGTTCTGCGGCGAGAAATTTCACCGGTATCCCAACAACGGCGAGAACCTGCCGTATAGCCCGAGGCAATGGTTGGCCAATGTCGATTTCTCCGGACTGGCTAAAAACGCCGTCTGGGCGGAGAAGATTTACGACAATCCGGGCGTTGACACCGACGGCGACGGCTACGCCGGCGAGTACCGGGTGTGCAACCTCGACTCGATTTTCACCGGCGGCGAGTGGGTCTACACCGTGGCTGACACGGCGTGGTACAAGGGGGACGGCATTCCCGACTGGCGGGCGGCCGGGCCGCCGCCTCCGCCGGAGTTCTGGTTGACGCCGATCCTCAACGGCCTGCACGTGCGCTTCAACGGCCAGGTCACCGAGACGGCTCGTGACGTCATGTCACAGCAGATTGACTTCGAAGGGTACAACATCTACATCGGTCGCGACGAGCGGGAGAGCAGCCTGGCACTGGTGGCCTCATATGACCGCGAAAACTACGACAAGTACGTGCTGAACTTAGCCAGCGGTCGCTGGGAGCTGCCAGAATCACCGTTTACTCTTGAGGAATTGCGCTGTTTGTATGGTTCTGGTCCCGACCCTTGCGCCGACAGCAGCTTCGATCCTCTCCGTTCCTCGCCGACGTACGTCTACCAGCATCCGCTCTACCCTGATTCGCTGTTCTACTTCACCAAGCATGGCTACAATGTCTCCGAACTGGGCGTCACCACGCCGATCCGCAAGACGTATCCCGATATGGCCGATCCGAGCACCCTGCCGGCGGATTCGATTCCTGACACCATGTACACTAAAGATGGCTATCTCAAATTCTACGAATATGAGTTTGAGATTACTGACCTGTTGCCGAGTGTGCCGTACTGGATGAATGTGACGGCGTTTGATTTCGGCTCGCCGGAGTCAGGTTTGCTGCAGGCGCTGGAGAGTAAGAAGACCCTGGGTGTCAAGGAGGGCTTTCCGCTGCGCCCACTTGATGCACCGATATCCGGCAGCGGCAAAATCTATGTCTATCCCAACCCGTATAGAATCGATGCGCACTATCGTTCCTTCGGTTTTGAGGGCCGCAACCAGGACATCATGCCCGACGACAAGGTGCGCCTGCTGCATTTCGGCAACCTGCCGCCGAAGTGCACGATCAAGATATTCAGTCTCGATGGTGACCGTCTTATTACCATCGAGCATGACAAGGACCCGTCTGATCCCACTGCGCACCACAACAGTTGGAACCTGATCACGCGCAACCACCAGCGTCCGGTGTCGGGGTTATACTACTGGACAGTGGAGACGCCCGACGGCCGGACGCAGATCGGCAAGTTTGCGATTATTATGTGAGATAGTTCTATCGGTAACATATTGTTGCTACAAATATCATAACGATGAACCATGACACTCCGATGCCCGAGATTTTCTAACAATTTTCTAACAACGAACTTCATCCAACTTGCTTGTACTTGAACCAACTTGAAGGAACTTGAAGCAAGTTAACTCTTGTAAGGCCATGAGATTACGCCTAATTTGTTAGAAAATAAGTAATTACCGGAAATCGTAGTCGTTGAATCCCTGCCTCTCCGCAGACAAGTCTGTTTTTGCGCTTCGCGCCTACCACTCCGTATTTCCTCTCTATCTCTACCCCAAACCCGAACAAGACAACCTCCTTGACATTGACCAGCCAAGCAAAGCCCCCGGCGGCTGCCGGCCGAACCTGGCGAAAGAGTTCATAAGTGAGTTATCCAGTAAGCTCAGGATGACCTTCATCCCCGACGGCAAAGGAGATCTTAAGAAAACCTTCGGGCCGGAAGATGTTTTCAATTATATGTACGCCGTGTTCCACGCACACCAGCCTTCCCTGCAAGACGATCAACAAGATGCTATAATACACCCAGCTGCCGGGTTACGGGCTACGGCATCCACTCCCAGGACAACGCTTGGTCCCCTTCTTGCCGTAATTGACCAAAATCTCGAAGATGACCGTAACGCACCGCAGAAACAGCGCCATACAGATAAACATATTCTGTTCCGATTTAGGCAGGAGTTTGGATTTATCGGATTGTCACGGTGTTGGGATAAGAAGGAAATTGATATCATCTATACTTGTCCCCTCCTCAAGGGGTTTAACGTCAAACTGAATCGTCTCAGGCCGCGAGCCATATCCCAACCTCTCCAGTTGCTCTGGGGCAATATGGGCGCTGTATAAGCCGGGCAAAAGGCCAAGATAATAGAATTCACCGTTACTAAAGGTAATGATCTCGGTAACAACGTCGCTGGAAAGGTTGACGACGCGTATTCTGATCCCGCCAACTCCAGCCACACCTACAGGACCCTGCCGTTCCACGATGCCGCTGATTTCGGCAGACTTCACAACCGGAACGTCTACGGTCGTGACCACGTTTGGATTGACCGCGACGCGGTAGTTTTCATGGGTTGGTTTCAAAAGAGGATCGTCCAGGGTAGACTGATCTATCTTCACCAGGTATTCATCGTAGGCCCTCAGACCGTCGTAGTAGTAGAACCGGCCTCCGCCGATGGGCCGCGCCCGTCCGCCTTTGACGCGAGCCCGAAGCCCGCCCAGTTCCTCCTCATCGGAGTCGAAGCGGCCATTGTAGTTGCGGTCGAGGAACGGCCGCACCACCGCCGAACCAAAACCCACGCCACTGCGCCGCTCGAACCGTAACCGATGGGTATTCTGGTCGTAGCGGATTGAACCTCTCTGTGTTTGGGTCAGCGAGGTCTGCTGACCTGTACGTAGGACGCGGGTGGCCAGCGTGGCAAAGCTACTGTACAGATTGAAGGTTACGGCAAACGTGTTCGTCCGCGAACGCTGATCGCGTTGGTAACTGAAAGAGATTTGGCCGGTGCGAAAGACCCGCTTGCTCAGGTGCAGGCTGTACCGGGTCAGTTCATTTGTTTCATGGTCATACACAACGCGAAACTGGGGTCGGACCCACCGGATTAGGTACGTGGAGGTTATAAGCTGGCTGGTGAGAGACCACGATCTACGGTTTGCATACCGAGTAACTTTGTATTTCCCCAGGTAATTGAGATAAAGGGCATACAAGGGAGCCGTGAATCCGTAGTTCATGTTAATGACTTGGTAAAATGGGAACCTGTCCCATGACAAAGCACACCTCAACCCCAAGTAACGCCCACCAAGTCTGACGGGTGCGCTGGTGGACAACCTGACGCTGAAATCCTGGCCAGCTACATTCCTGTGCGGATTATCAAAGTATTTCGTAAAGGTGCCGTTCACATTGAACAGAGTGGGTTTACTATAATTCAGCGCGAAGTTAGCAGCATAGCCCGGTGAGAAAAAGCCACTTGTGGTAAGGTTACCGGCCAATTGCACGGTGGCCTCGCCCGCGTAGATCGCTGATCCGGTAGTATCATCGGATCCGTCTCCAAGGGGCAGGTCGACAGACCCTCCTACCGTCACACCGTTGGTCGCGCCGTAATAGGCGTTGGCCTGAGCGTATCGTTTCCGCTCCCTCCTCACTGCCGATTCACCTGCGACTACCGCATATTCGAAAGTGTTTTTCGGAATGAGGTTATAGGGCGCGCGCACGGTGCGCTCTTCAGTTCGCAATTCCCCATTGGGACCGTACATCTTCAACTCAATGGTCGAAGCACCGTAGTATATATCGATGTCGAATTCGTAGGCGCCGCTTTTGTCGGTGTAGACAAAGTCGGTCAGTTTCTGGTCGACATACAGCTCGACCTCCCATCCTTCACCAATGTTTCCGTAGATGTTGATGGTCTGGAAATACTTGCGCTCCACCTGCGGGCGGTTGGTCAGCAGGCCGCCAACTAACCCCCGCGAGAGGGCACCACTGATCTGCACATGACCCAGCTCCGCCTGGGTGAGATACCGGTTCTTATCAAAATAATAATGCCACCGGTACGTAACCTGATCCGTTTCCAGACCTGTGCGGGTGTCCCCGGTGCCTGATACTGTCAGGTCTCCGCCGAGTAACATACCGCCCATGGTCAGACCAAAGTACTGTTGCCCGCTGCTGAGTGGGTTGCTCGCCAGCGTCCAGTCGACAACGCCTCCTTTGAAGTACTCTCTGAGGTACGGCAGGGTCTTGACACTCTTGAGGACCTCTTCTCCCTCGCGCAGCTTTTGATGTGCCTGTTTGCGCTGGAGCTTTTTATACAGCGGGAACTCTTTGTTGAGTTTCGTGTAAACGCGAAGCGCCGAAAAGCTGAACTCCAGTTTCAGACCGAAGAGTGCTTCGAACAGATCCACCCGTAGAAAAAGATCGATGGGGGTTAAGTAGTAATCGGCCGCTGTTAAGGAAAACTCCTTGCCGCGGAGTTTTGCGACATTCTTTTGTAAGTCTATTCGGTACTTGTTGTCGCGAGAGAAGAGAAATCCGCTGAGCTGCCTGTTGGGCAGGTCGGCCGTGATGTTCAAGTCAAGGAGGTCAAAGACGCCGATGACGGGAACAAATATCGTCTGTCCGTCAAACCAAACGAAAATGTCCTGGTCAACAAGCTTGCGAACCTCGAAGTTGACGACAATCTCCTCCAGACGCCGTTCCTGCCCGTAAGTCGTGGAGGAGAGTAGAGCGCCGATCAACAGCGCCACAGCCCCAATCCGCGCGGCGGCCCGTCCATGTGCCATACCGGCAAGCATATCTCTGTGTCCAGATTACCCGTTGCCGCTTCCGTTCAAGTGGCGGTACGACCGCTCACTCGACGGCCATGGAATACTCTATCCTGTTGCCCGCAATCATGTTCTCGGGAGCAACATCATTTCGCCCCTCGCTGCTGATCGCCAGCTCCACACGATAGGGTGCCGTGAAGTCGCCGTCCACAAATGGTAACTCAATCCGACGCTTCAAACTGCGGTAGACGGCCAGATCAATCCTCTTATAACTGACCTGCTTGCCCGCGGTGTCCAGGAGGCGGCAGTTCAGAATGCCTATATAAGAGACATTGCCCCGGTTAACGAGATCGGCCAGTACAACCACACGGTCATCTTCAGCCTTGGCCTCGACGCCCAGCAGTTCGAGATTTGAAATCAAGCTGCCGGTGCGATATTTGAGCATGATCGCAGTCTGCATGATCATGTTCAGCTTGGTGGTTATGCCGGCTTGCTCGCTGCTGGCCGGAACCGTGGTCTGACCTTCCTGGGAGCGGATGACTATTCGCGCCCAGTACTCACCGTCCGGAAGGTCCGCCGGTGGATTGGCGACGAGCCTCACCACCTGCGAGCCATGAGGAGGGAGAATGACTTTGCGGGGAAACGCCTTGACCCAGGTGACCGCCGAGCGAGGGTCAGTCACGCCGGAGTCCTGAAGCGTCACGAATACATTGCCCAGACTGTCGGAGGTTGGAAGCCCAAAGCTGAAGTAAACTGATATTTCCTTTGGCTTGTCTGTCGGATTCTGTATCGTCAGACGCCCCGTTCGTTGCCGGTCCGAAAGGAACACCACCGTGGGCGCCACCAACACACCGGCGCACACGTCCAAAAGCGGCACCGCAATCAAGACCCAGACGAGCCACCACCACCGGCGGCCCGTGCAGCGACCGAGTGCGTGCTCTTTTACTACCCGTTTCATAATTCGATATCCTATATTCTCTTTAATAACTCTTAATTAACCGGCACCCTACGCCGGTTCAAAAGCCAGTCGCCAACTAGTGCGACGTTGAGTCCTATTTTTGCCAGATCTCAGGACCCAGTGTAGGCCACTGTCAAGATAATGTCTGCTGTGTAGGCCCCGGCCGTCTGCAGCCTTGACGGTGTCACTTTGCCGCCCAGATAAACGTTGGTTTGTCCACCAGTACCTACGACTGCCGCCGCCGGCAAGTTGTACGGATTCTGGTCTATCCAGCCATTGCCGGCCACCATCGTTGCGGGCGTGCTGACGAGAGTGTCCACAGCGGCGTCGGTGGAACGGAACGAAATCGTCATCCGGTCAGAGCCGTCGGCAAGCGCCATATACTCGGGCAGCGTAAGTTGCAGGTTAATCCCGGCGCTGCCTTGTCCCGTAATTGAGAACTGGGCCGTTGAGTCATCATTGGTGTTTGCCATGGAGTCGGCTACGCCCTGAAAGAGGGCGGGGAAGATAAGGTTGTTGTCGGCACTGACCGCCAGGGCCGTCTGAACCGTCGCCGTCGCCGAACCGGTGGCAACATCCTGTGACATAACCGCCGCCGGCGCGGCCAGCAGGCACAGGCCCAAGACCGTTACGAGAAGGTGGTTTTGTCTCGTTTGTTTCGCTGTACGCATTCGTCTTTCCTCCATTCTTGCGTTTAGTACCCTATTGTGCATTTGGTTTCTTTCAACATTCATTGCCATACCGATCACGAGCCGTTGTAGGCCACCGTGAGAATAATTTCACCATTGTAGTTGCCGGCTTTCTGGTTAACCGAAGGAGCCACCTTGCCACCGAGATATATGTTGGTCCCGCTGGAACCGATAACGGCCGCGGCTGGGAGATTATGTGGATTGGTGTTCTGCCATCCCTTTCCTGCTGCCATGCTGGTCGGATCGCCGGCGCCAGTGGTGTCAACCGAGGCATCCGTCGAGCTGAATGAAATAGACAGTCGATCGCTTCCATCACTGAGAGACAAATACTCCGGTAGTTGCATATAAATCGCTATTCCAGCACCTGCCTGACCGGTTATCAAGAAAATACCGGCCTCGGCGTCATTGTTAGCCACTGTGTCGGGGACACCCTGCAGGACATCCCCGAAAGCCAAGTCGCCCGGCGCCGTTACAGTTATTGCCGCCAGGACAGTGGCTGTCGCTTGCCCGATCGCAACGTCCTGAGACCTTACCGACGTTGGCGACAGAATATAACTCGCCACGAGGGTAACTGCCAGTAATCCGATGCTGGCACGCGGCTTCAGCAATACTTCCATGTCAATAATCGCAGTCCTGTTTACAAATCGAACAAGATGGACTTGACTGATTAATCGGCTGCTTGCTCAGATTCTTTACAGGTTTGCAAAAAAATATCGTGCAGATTGCAATATTCTTTTGAAGGTCAAACGCCCCTGTGTCGGCCTGGCCCTATTTCATCGTTTCAATTTGGAGGAATTTAGACGGGGCAGTGGAAAGAGTGAACAGGCTAAAGACAGGCAGAGCCGCTACGATGAGCGAAGTGAGAACAGGTGTACGCAAGACGGAAAAAGGAGAGCATATAGCTCTCCTTTGCGCACATAAGTCGTATAAAATACCTCTAACTTCCGTTATAGGCCACAGTGAGAGTGATATCGGCGGTGTAGGCACCGGCGGTCTGATAAACAGACGGTGTAACTCTACCGCCGAGGTAGATATTTGTCTGTCCCCCGGAACCAATGACGGCCGCGGCCGGCAAATTGTACGGATTCTGGTCTATCCAGCCATCGCCAGCCACCATTGTCGAGGGGCTGGTGTTGTTACTGTCCACAGCGGCGTCGGTAGAAAGGAACGAAATCGTCATCCGGTCAGAGCCGTCGGCAAGCGCCATATACTTGGGCAGTGTAAGTTGAAGATTAACCCCGGCGCTGCCTTGTCCCGTAATTGAGAACTGCGCCGTTGAGTCATCGTTGTCGTTCGCCATGGAGTCGGCTACGCCCTGAAAGAGGGCGGGGAAAATAAGGTTGTTGTCGGCGCTGACCGCGAGGGCTGTCTGGACCGTTGCCGTGGCTGAGCCTGTGGCAACATCCTGTCCGAAGGCCACCGCCGCCGGGAGAACCAGCAAGGCAATCGCGACTGCCCCTACGGATGTCGGGTGCGCAAGCAGTTTGTATCGCCTGTTCATAGCATCCTCCGTAACCTTGAGCCTATGTTTATCCTTTTGTTTTCTGTTCCGCAATCACGAGTGACCCCATTGCGTACCTTATCGTAAGAGAGTCATGGGTTGCTTACGTTACCGGCTGCAAAAACAGCCCGTCAGTACAAGATTGACTGAAGATTGAGCATACAGGGTTGGTGTCCCCGGACCGGGTGGGCTAAAGGCCCGTGTAATCGACTGTCAGGACGATATCGGCAGTATAGCTTCCTGCTGGTTGCACCAGCTTGGGCACAACCTTCCCCCCCAGCCATATCGAGATCTGTCCGGTGGAGCCCAGCCGATAGGTAATCGTGTGCCAAGGATCGAGATCATCGTAATCTGGATTGGACTGATCGGGGGTGGCGCTGGAATCCATGGCGCAGTAGGTTTCTTTGAAAATCAGTGGCATGTTGTAGCCGCCAGCGTTCATATAGGTGGGAAGAGTAAAGTCTATCGAGACTTCAGCCCCGACATCACCGGTGACAAGAAACTCTGCAGCCGAATCGGCAGTCCGCTTCGAAACCACTTTGGGGATACCCGGATAGACGTTGCCAAAAACAAGGTTGTTAACGACCGATGCCTGGACCTCGGCTGCAGCCGACGTAATCGGACACCCCAACCCAAAAAGCACAATTGCTGCAATAACTACTCTCGCTCTTATGGCCTCCACTTTTTGCATTTGAGTGAAGTCTATTGAAAAGGCACAGTGCCGTCAACCTTAAACGTGACCTCCCGGTGCCCCTAATTCTCGGTGTAGATGATAGTCACCACGCAACTGTCGCTACCTGGAGGGAGAGAACCAACAATAGCCTCAAGCAGTATCAGCACGGCGGTTTCCGGCCCCCGGGAGAAGAGGTCGCTGGGGCCGGAAACCAACAACCTGTCGAGAGAGATAAAGTCATGCCCAATGCCTTCGTCAACATCGAGGTGGAAGAGAACGCCACTGCGGCCGGGCCGCTGCAGAACCAGCGTACGGGACAATAGACCGGTGCCCCCGGGAGAGGCATCGGTTGCTATCGGGGTGCCAGCCACCAGGGCAATGGCAACTGAATCGGTAAGCAAATCCTCCAAGGGTATTATCCCGAAGGGGCGGATCACCTCAGCCGAGACCCCGATGGAGGCTGACCTCTCCACGACGGGTGCTTCGGTAGAAGCCACCAGAGGGGAGGCAAGGACCAGCAAGAGAACGCAGGCGGCGCTTTTGACACAATTCCTTAGGGTCATTACGGTATCTTACCAGACGTTGTAGGTACGTCACTAAGATACCGTAAATCCCTGTTTTGTCAAGGGCGCAGGTGACTGCGCGGTGGCAGTCGCGTTCCGACTGCCTGGAAATGTTTGCCCGATCGAGCTCGGCGGGCTACGATCAACCGCCGGTATAGGCAATAGTCAGAGTTATGTTGCCTGTATAGTTGCCCCCCGTTTGGGATATTGTCGGCGAGACCCTTCCCCCGATCCAGGCGGTGAGTCCGCCTCCCGCACCGATTCGCAGAGTATTCATGATGTTAGGATTAATGACCCCCGCCGGAGCGGTCTGACCCCCGCCGGAGCCGTCGTCCCAAGAGGCGTCGCTACTGCTGAAGGAGGTCGTCAGATTGGCTACTCCGGACGTGAGGTTAGCGGGCAAAGTGAAGTCCAATGTGATCTCCGCGTTGGTGATACCCGAAATCGAGAATTCTCCGGCTGGTCCAACGTCGGCTTTGTCAACCGATTTGTTAACCCCCGGTGTTACTACTCCAAAATCGAGATTCGAAGAACCGGTAATCGACAGTGTCGAGACTACCGTAGCGACCGCCTGTATTGTGGCGCTTTCCTGAGCTCCCGAATCCGGCCCGAAAACCACCAGACCCACGAGAGCGACTAATATCGTCCTCAGGCCTTTTGCTATCATAACGGACCCCCTGGTTGAAGCGCAATATTTCTTTTCTGAAACATCTCAAGAGCAAGGGCAATGCCGTGACATCTTGACAGTGATAAGTGATTGGCTCGATGCGTGTTAGCTCGATCAGGGGCGGCTGCTTATGACGGAAAGCCGCGGCTTGTATGGGAACTACACCATACTTCAAGGACCACGCAGTTTGCTGCACTGCACCTACGATCCGGACTCGCGGGAGGGTGTCTCGCCCCACTATCCCGAGAGTGACTCTGTCCACCGGGATGAGTTCAAAAAAACATCCCGAGGTCGTCCTCAGGGCTCATGACGGTGCCGGCTGGCATCGTGCAAACGATCCAGTGGTACCGGAAAACAGCAGGCTCGTACCCTTGCCGCCTTATGGTCGGCGACCCAATGTGGCCGAGCATATATGTCATAAGATTCGCGAAAAGTAGTTCACAAATTTCGTCTTTGACAGTCCGGAGGGAATCGAGGGTCACCTGGTCGAAGCCCTTGCCACACTTGAGCGAGAAACGCGTCGCGTCCGAATAATCTCTGGTTTCGATAGAACATAAGCATATGCTTAAACGCGAATTAGTACGATGTTGCGAAACGCTTTAGTAAGTAACCATCCGCGCGTACGGCCACGAGATCGTCTTTGCTGTGCTCTCCACCGTGGTTGGTCTTGCTATGCGAAAGGCAACTTATCAACTGCGTCAGACAAATGATCCGGTGCTAATGTAGAGTACCTTAATTAACTTAACTTTTGGGCGTTGATGGTATACTCTTAAGACATGAACAGAACAGCGAAAGCCATCCCTCTTTCAGGTGAAGATCGTCGGGTCTTGGAGACGTGGCTCCGAGTCCACAGCACGGCCTAGCAAGTTGCCCTGCGCACCCGGATCATCTTAATGGCTGCCCAGGGAACTGCCAACTACCACATCGCAAAGAAGGTCGGTGTCAGTCGCCCGACGGTTATATTATGGCACCACCGATTTCTTACCGGAGGTTTGGAGGTGTTGACACAGATACGGCCTGGCCGGGGCCGAAAGCCCCAGGTTGGAGCACAAAAAGTACAGGCGATCGTAGCAGCCACCCTGCAGAGCACCCCAGAGAATGCTACCCATTGGAGCTGCAGGAGCATGGCGAAGGTGCAGGGTGTGAGTCACTCCACCCGCCTCGGGTGGGCGGATTTGGGACACTCACGGTCTTCAGCCGCATCGTGTCAAGACATTCAAACTGTCAAACGATCCGAAGTTTGTCGAAAAGCTCACGGATGTCGTTGGGTTGTACATGAATCCGCCCGATAAGGCGGTAGTTATTTGTGTGGATGAGAAAAGCCAGATTCAGGCCTTGAACCGAACTCAGCCGATACTGCCTTTGGGTTTGGGGTATCTCGAAGGGGTGACTCACGACTATGTTCGACATGGAACGACCACGTTGTTTGCGGCCTTCGATATCGCATCAGGACATGTGATCACCGCATGCAAGCCTCGTCATCGGCATCAGGAGTTTCTCCAGTTCCTGCGCCATATTGACGCCAATGTACCTAAGGATCTGAACCTCCATCTCGTTGTTGACAACTACGCCACTCACAAACCCACCTAGGCGGGCGGCGGTGGTTGGCAGCCTGTCCTCGGTATCATATTCACTACACGCCGGCTTATGCCTCCTGGCTTAACCAGGTTGAGATCTGGTTCAATATCATCACCCAAAAAGCGATTCGACGAGGCACCTTTCGTAGCGTTAGAGAGCTCGTATCGAATATCGAGCGTTTCGTTCAAAACTACAACACCAAGTCACAGCCTTTCGTTTAGACAGCGACGGCTGATTCGATCCTGCAGAAAATCAGCCGACTTTGTAAAGCTATTGCTGGGACGCGATACTAGGCAGCCACGGGCCACCGAGGAAGGGGTGCG
>Ga0114919_10003819_pt1 | contig 12108 bp, 14 predicted proteins | sample BlataG_FD_88682 | JGI IMG/M metagenome (GOLD analysis project Ga0114919, IMG submission 88682) | Deep subsurface microbial communities from Black Sea to uncover new lineages of life (NeLLi) - Black_00105 metaG | ecosystem: Environmental > Aquatic > Marine > Oceanic > Sediment | place: Atlantic... | reverse complement strand
GGGGGGGGCATAATTGCTTCCTTATCTAGGGTTTTAGCAGCTTATCCTTTGCGCCATTCCTCTTCTACACTTCACTTCCCTTTTTCCACTATTTACAGGCATAGCTGTGTGCATCATTATCTTCCCACATAAGAAACACAACTCCCAACTATTACTACCTACCTACCTACCTACCTAGGCAGCTACTACCTTTTCACCTACCACTCTTGCTACCTACCATCAAAAGGTCATGTAGGTCCCTAGATGCAATACTAGGGATACTATGCATCCTTAAGACCTCCTCAGTAGCTGCTTTGGCCTCCTTAGTATCCAATACCACGGACTCTTTATACTCAACATCAAACCTCATATATGGATCATTGCAATTCAACACCATCTCCGCCAAATGTCTTAAATTCCTCACCGCTTCCCCATTAAACCCCTTAACCTGCACATTAGACAGACCCTCATACCCTAGGGTAGCCTCAGTAGCAAGTACCTGCCCAATGACTACCACTTCTTGATCTCCAAAGCTCTTTTGCCTGTGAAACAATGCATCTAGTAGCTTGACTGGTGCATCGCTCTCAAAATCGCTGCCATACTCACTTTCCAAGTATGGTACCGTTACTACCGTAAACACTAGACCTCCTAGTACAAAGTAGGAAGGATCGGCTCCAGTTAGATGATGGGGTATTAACGGAGCTGGTTTCATCAGAGGAACATTCACAGTCACTTCCTTCCTATCCCTTAATACAAATACCTCCACCATGTCTCCCACAAATTTCTGAGAAGTCAGATATGAAAAGGCAATACGCTCCCCGGACCTAAATGGTACTGTACCATCATTTGCAAGCTCTACTCCGTCAAACCTCATGATAATGTCACCTTGTTGCAGGACACCAGCTGCATGACTGACTGGGAGGACGTCTCTGACAAGGACTCCTCTTTGTTCTGGCCTCATGCCCAGACTGCTTCTCAGTGCGTTACTTTCCATACGTTGCCAAGTGATTCCAAGAGCAGGGAACCCAGTAAACGTCCCACTTTTACGGTAATCATCCAGAAAATGATTAATAACAGGAGTAGGTATAACGTAGCCAATATTTTCTACATCCAGACCCGAATAGCTTTGGAATGCAATACCACACACTTCTCCATATTCATTAAACACAGGTCCACCGCTGTTTCCACTATTAATTGCAGCATCTATTTGAATACCAAGTAGTTCAGTAGCACCGTGGCTATAGGAGGTGACTTCTACACGACTGACTACACCACTGGTTACTGATATGGTCTCTCCTCCTACTGGGAACCCAACCACATATACCGAGTCTTGCAGCCGGGGAAGTGGACCAAAACGAAGAGGTTCCACTCCCCGCCAAAATTCATCATCTTCTACTGTCAGAAGGGCCACATCGCATTCAGTTCCTATAGCAAGGACTTTGGCTAGGAATTTCTTATCATCGTCCCTCCTCTTTACTTTGACTTGAGAGTGGTAGTCGACACTATGGGCATTGGTCAAGACCCAGCGTTCACCAGCTGGGCCCTGAGAGGCCAGCATGAAGCCTGATGAGTAGGAGCTGTATTGTCTCTCACGTTGCCAAGGCATGGAAAAGTTGGGTTCATTGTGATTGCAGAAGATTTTGACTACTGCATCGAAGATTTTGGCAGTGGCCTCGTCCGCAGCGGCTGCTGCTAGCTCAGCGGCTGTCAATTCAGCGTCGTCGTCGTCGTCATCGGCATCGTTATCTATAAGTGATTGAGGGGAAGTGGCAACAAGGTTCTTTGGAATGCCTGCTACTGTGGGTATGGGTTTTTTTTGTGGTTGCACTTGCTGTTTTTTGCGGTGATTAATGCTGGTATTGCTGGCTTTTTTGCAGTCTATAGAGAGGTGATGGCGACGAGCGACAGAGGAGCGATGGGTTTTGGTTGGGTCGGAAAATCTCGATAATTGAGATATTGACATGAACGACATGCTTGACTTGTGTTTATATGAGTGTTGATGGCTAGAATTGGGTAATTGTCCGATGCGCACGCTAAAAGGTTAAAGTCTTAAGCAAGTGATGCATAAATTTGGGGGGGTTGGGGCAACATGCGAGGCTGCCCGGTTTTAATTCAGTCACAAACGTCAAATGTTTCGAATTAATACAATGCAATCGAGTGATGTGGATGGTAAAGGACCCGTCTCCTTCTGTATTTTTGGACGACATCATCGAGCGTCGTTGAGCGAAGACGGGGGATGAATTAAAAGCCTTTGGAGGGCCCTAGATTCGTTCTTTTATTAATTATCTAGATCGTACATGTTTTGAGACATTAACTAAATCAAGTATGTATCATCTCGTCTAAGGCATTTTCTCCACTTTATGGCCAAGGGATCACTTGCCCATGGAGCTATTTGACGCTCATTGCCACTTACAGGTACACTATCTCTACTCTTTACGCCTTCATTTACATTCATCCACGTGATTTATATCAAAATCTAAGCCCATTCCGCCCATTCCTCAACACATATCACATATGCAGGACGACCGCCTCCCACCGACCGACCTCGACGACATCCTCGCACAGACAACATCCCACGGAATTCACCACTGTGCTGTCAATGGATGCTGGCAGAATGATTGGCAGCGTGTCTTGGATATGTGTTCTTCCCATCCAAGCACTCTCATCCCCAACTTGGGTCTCCATCCTTATTGGGTCCATAAAAGATCCCTCGACTGGCTAGACCAACTGCAATCCCTGCTCCAGGCCAACCCTGCAGCTGGTCTTGGAGAATGTGGCCTGGATAAAGGCCCCCATAGCACCTTATACGCACCCATGGAAGAACAAGAAGAAGTGTTTCTCCAACAGTTAGAACTCGCATGTCGGTTGAAAAGACCAGTGACCATCCATTGTGTGCAGGCATATGGTAAAGTGCTTCAAGCGCTCACCACAACCCAGCTCCCTTCTCCTGCTATTCTCCACTCATACACTGGATCTAAAGAGATGGTCAAATCATTCCTAGCATTGAAACCAACAATGGTATACTTTTCCTTATCAGGTCATATATTAAAGCTACCTCCAAACAAGGCAGTTTCATTAGTTAAAAGCATTCCCTTGAATCGGTTGTTGTTGGAATCCGATGCGCCTGATGCTTGCTTGACTCCCCTGCCAGACAGATGGATACAGGCTCTTCCTGATCTCATTCGTTTGAATGCACTAGATATTGAAAGGTATTCTGGACTGACAACTCCAGCGGTTGTGAGAGGAATGGTGACTTTGATTGCAGTCATGTTGAGTGGAGAAGAGAAGAGTCCATTTGAGGATGTTGAGGAGCAGGTGGCCAGGGCAACTGTAGAAAATGCAGAGAGAATATTCTTGCCTTTGTCGCCGCAGTGAAAGCCAACTGATGTGTCTGTGTGTGTGTATGACTTGGAAACTAGTGTATTATATTTTTACATGGGTGTTATTGTGAAAAAGCCTGCAGCTTTGATTTTGACGACGATATATGTAAACACATGCATGCACATCTTCCTTGTAGTAGTATTCCCCAAAAACCAACAACCACCTCTGGCTCGCTCACATTACTGTGGCCGGGCCAGAAGGAAGAAAGCGAGAGAAAGAGATCAAAAAGATGATCAGGATTTTTTTTTGGGTGGGGTGTGGGGGGCTGTTTGGAGAAGTGTGAAGATGGAAGGGGAAGAAAACCTGAAAAATGTGTGTGTGAGTGTGTGTGTAGAAAGAATATGTGATTTGGTAGCCTGACTATCTCGTATCCCATCTACCCTTGACCACACACACAACCAGAACGCATGTATACCAAACAAAAAAGCAAGACTTGTTTTGCACAATATAGTGTATTTTTTTTTTGGGGGGGGGACAAAGCCCCCCCCCCGCAACAAAAAAACAAAGGAAACAACAATAAAGAAAAAAAATGCATGTGCGTAAAGATTATACCAATGTATGAATGATTGGTTGTTCAGAACTAATACTTTCTGCATTTTGCTGTTGAACTAGCATGTAAATAAAGAGGGGGGTGAAGATCTCTCTCACCTAATCATTTCTTCTCCTCAAATATCCTCCTTCCTTCCCTCCCCTCTCCCTCTCTCCTTCTCATCATTACCACCTATGAAAGCTTTGCAGCTTTATTCTTCTTCTAAATCTCCAATCTTCTTTTGCAGTAAGAATGCAGGTATTATATATTGTCCAAAATTATAACTAAGTATGTAACTATTTAATGTGATTTTTTCCAGCAGCCAAGACTGTTCCTATAGAGCGTCTCAAGTACTAAAAACCACAAAACTGCTATTGCCGCCATTCTCCATCGCTGCTTCTAATTTCTACGTACTGTGTACTATATTGTATGTACAAGTACTACTACTGCCTGGGTCTATGCATTATGCCTCCACAAGGCTGGCATGTGGTTGAACCAGCTTAGCCACAGTGTGGAGCTTCTCATGTCCGAACTTTTTGTAGACTGCAGTGAGAGAGGCAGTGGGTGCCTTGCACTGGAGCTCAGCCAACCAACAGGCACACTCTCTAACCGCCTTTTCAGTGTAGCCAGAGTGACGGCCCAATTCAGTTGGGAATGCTTGACGTCCATGTGCCAAGTTGGAAGCATAGACAGCAGCTGCTGCAATCATGGAGTAGGGATAACGGAGCAGTCCATAGTCTGGGAGGGAGAGTTCTACCAAGTACTGAGCATAACTAACAGCCTGTCTGTCTTGAACAATGCCAGATGCCTTGACAAAGCGGTTGAGGAAGACCAATGGAGTGGGGACAGTGAGGTTGAAGCGAAGAACATTGAGCATGATCTTTTCCATGTTGAGGATCTGGTCACGAGTGTAGGCTCTGTCTGAGATGTAGACAAAATCACGGACTTCTGGAGCCCAAATTTCCTCATACTTGGAAGCAACGAGCATGGCAGTGACTCCAACAAGCTGGAGGTGCTTGCGAGAAACTTGTTTGGCTTCCAAGAAGCGGTCAATGAGGTTGACAGTAAGGTAGAGGGTCTCTGGCATGAGCTTGAATTTGAGGTGCACATCGACGAGCCAGTCGATGAGAATGGCACGCATCTTGTCGTTGATGTCGGCCTGGCGGGACATGTAGTCGGGGGTGATGCGAACAGCTGGCTCAACACGGCGGTAGTAGCCATAGATATCATTGACATACTCCACTGCGTGAAGGGGTTCATTCTTGTGTTGTTCATCTATCTCAGAAATGAGTTGGCTTGGCTTTAATTGAGGTTTGTCGTCAAAAACGGCAGCCTCACTGCGGGATTGGAGGAGCTGACTCATGCTGCGGCCTGTACTTGCCTTGCGATCAACTTGTGCAGCTGGAACATTGCTATCACGTGGTCTAAGACCATTGCGAGGCTTGGCTGCACCCCAGCTATCCACATTGCCACCCTGTAAATAGGAGAAAATTGGAAGGGGAGGAGTCAGGCTCAGCGGGAGAAATTCAACTTGGCAACGTCACAAACTTTCTGTCTGATGGATATGGGATTCTATCTTTGTTGTCTATGTTACCTGAGCATTTGCTGCAACTGGGTCAACGCCCTCTGCAGCAAGTTGAGCAGCAGCACGTCTGGTAAGTACTCCTTGCCTTCCCTACAAATTAAATGAAGAAGGGAAGCAGATCTCAAGAGTTAGTTGCAACTACACCTCCACATGATTATAGCAGTAACGATCGCTGGATAGTTAGAAGCCAAAAATGCCAAAAAAATAAGTTTTCAGGGAAAACCATGCTTACCTGAGCTGCAGCATCTTTGCCCACGTTGACAGCTTTAAATCCACCAACCAGGTTTCCAATGTCACCAAGAGCCCTGTATATTATAGTAGAGTGGTGTTAATGACTTTCTTATGCAGTGAGCGTGAAACAATGTGGAGCTGCAATGTAACAAGCAACAACTGTTGCTGATTTACTCCAAACTTGCTCTTCATTCCTTACCTTCTACTTCCTTGAGCAGTAAGCTTTCCAGCTTGAGGGTTCTCAGCGTCTGCTGCTTGATTTGTGTACCCTTGCATTTTATTAATTTCTAGTTTTTATTTTTATTTTAGCTGCAGGGCTATTTAGACGGCAAATACTAAGTATTGCCACTGATATGAACCTGCAGATGGAATTTAACTACCTATAACTATGCCGCAATCATTTCGACCTGACGCCTTAAGTTTGTTTTTTGGGGGAAGCGACCCTCGGGCCTGCTGACACCTCTCTCCCTCCCTCCCTCCTTCTTCAAACCGTTCCTTCATATTCCCGAGAAGCGCTTCATTATAGGCGTAAATGATGCTTAGGCATGATGTAACGTAAACCCATATGGTAACAAGCATTAAAGTTTTGTACATCGAAGCTTTGAATAGCCAAATCCCCGCCACACAACCGACAATCTTCCCTCCTCGCTGCTCCCCTTTCTTGCCCCCCAAAGCCCATCCCACAAATGCCCTCTCTTTCATTTCAAGCACATTTCCCTTACATTAGCATCATAATAACATAACTCAAAACCAAAACAAAAAACATCTACTTCTTCCCTCCAGCTTTACCTACAAAGGAGTCTTTCAACGTACATATTCTGTTCATCACCATCCCCCCCGTTTGCGAGTCGGTATCAACCGCAAAGTACCCCAACCTCTCCAGCTGAAACTTCGCTCCATGATTCCCAGCATCAGCAGCAAGTACCGGAGATGCCATTGCTCCTCTCACAACCTCCAAACTATCAGGATTCAGATCAGAGAGCCATTTATCTCCCAACCCAGACGGATTGGGACTATTAAACAACATCCCATACAGACGAGCTTCAAACTGCTCAGGCTCCACTCCAGGCTTGGACTGAGACACCCAATTCAACACCCCTTTAGGAGGCTTCTTACCTGCTGCGACACTTTCTCTATCACATTCAGCAGTCAGTTCCAGTGGTTGTCCCGTCACCCCATCTCGTCTAGACACACCAGTACATGTTATAGGGTAGGCGTACCGCAACATCACTGCCTTGTTAGGGGCCAGGCCATAGTACCCCTTCTCATCTTCCTCTCTGAAATCAGTCGTCTCAATATACACAACTCTAGTGAGTGGCAGTTTATATCCACCATCATCATCAGATTTACCTGGGAAGTGCTTCCCCTCGACCTCCTCGTAGTGATCCTCTGGCAGGTTGGTGATGACAATACGAAGTGGACGGAGAACAGCTAATCTACGAGCGGCTGCTTCCTCTAAATCAGTTCTTATAAAATAATCCAATCTGTGTAGTGGCATCTCACCCTCGCTCCTCGTCACTCCCATATCCTTGCAAAAGGCATTGATTGCCTCAGGACGGACGCCTCGTCTTCTCAGGCCGGAAAGGGTCAGCAGACGGGGATCATCCCAGCCACTCACAAACTCATCCTGCACCAGCTTTAGCAGTTTTCTCTTTGAAAGCACTGTGTTTGTTATATTAAGGCGTGAATATTCCCAGACAACTGGTTTGTACATCTCCAGTACGTGTAACAGCCAGAAGTAGGAGGCTCTTCTAGATTCAAATTCTAGAGTACACATGGAGTGGGTAATGTCCTCCAGTGAATCCACAATGCAGTGTGTGAAATCATATGATGGGTAAATACACCACTCATCTCCAGCCTTGGGGTGAGGAGTGAATTTGATTCTATACGCAATCAAATCAAACATGTTGTAATTTTCATTATTGGGATCCCCCTTCATACGCAGTACTGCTGCTCCTTCCTCCACCAACCCTTTCTTCATATCATCAAACAATTTCAGCGACTCTTCAATGGGTCTGTCTCTCCAAGGGCTGCCCTTTCTCTGCTCACGGTACTCTTTAATTTCATCTCCACTCTGATGACACACATATGCATTCCCAGTCTCTATCAGTTTAACTGCCAATTCATACAATTCCTGGAAGTAATCAGAGGAGTAAGTAATTTTAAATGGAGACCAGCCCAGCCAGGAGACAATCTCCTGAATATGGTCAATGTACTCCTGCTTCTCTGCTTCAGGGTTGGTATCGTCAAACCGAAGGTAGCAGCCGCCATTGTATCGCCTTGCCATGCCAAAATCGATAAACATAGCCTTGGCGTGACCAATGTGAAGGTAGCCATTGGGTTCTGGTGGGAAGCGGGTGATGACTTTGCCTTGAGTGGCAGCAAGGTGGCGCTCTAATTGCTCGGGGATGTTACTGATGTGGAGAGGGGGGCGTCCATCGCTCCAGTTGACGGTTGTGTGCACCTTGTTGTTGTCTTCTGGTCTGGGAAGGAAGGTAAATGGATCAGCTGGTGGCTCGTCAGCTGCAGCAACTGCTTGCGGTCCTGAAGCTGATTTAGAAGTGGCATCACCATTAGCATTAGCAGCTCCATCTTCCTTCTTCTTCTCGGCCTTCTTCTTCTTCTTCTTGTCAGGTGGAGGACCCATGTCTGCCTCTGTTTTAGGCCCCAGGAAGGCTTCAACTTGCTCTTCAAGAGTAGCCTTCACCAACATAGGATCTGCCCACTTCATTCCAGCAGCACTGCGTACTTGAGCTAGTAGAATATTAAGATTAGTATGATACCTCTCTTCTCTAAGTTTTTCCTCGTTGGCAGCAATGACACCTGCGACAGCTGGTAAAATGTCCTCTACTGGCACCACGACACCAACACCTGCAGCTTGCTCAAAGTTTTGGATATTGATTGGTTCAGCTGCAATATCAGCTAGGTATTCATGAGCACCCTCGACTTGGAGGTTGGATTTGATCTTCTCTGACGTGATGTAATCCAGCAAGAACTTTCTGTGAACAATGGCATTGTTGGGGAATTTTGATGCTACAGTGTTGAGGAGAGCGCCCATAGATTTAGGACATCCTGTAGACACACCTGCTTCTTCAATGACATCTAGAAGAGCTTTGCGAGTCTTTGGATTTCTAGCTGATGACCTGTTTGATATGGAGAAGAAAAAGAAGGAAGGGTAGAGGGAGGATGGTGTGAGAGCGAGGGGTAGGGTGGCTGATGGAAGGGGACAGCAACTCCAAGCAAGGTGCTGAGGTATTTGCATCGTTGATGGGTGTTGTGATACTTACTGTGCAGTCTGTGGAACAAAGCCAATGCTCTCGAAGACCTTGGCGGCTTCTGCCTCAATCTCTGCCTTGTCAGTCATCTGGTGATGAAAATATTTATTGGCTGACGTATACGGCCTTGGAAACTATACTAGTGGTATCAGTGCAATTCAAGTGCTATATTTTGGATTGTAAATGGCCGTAAAACATTGCATTCTGCATCTTCAACCCTTCCCCGGCTTTCGCTCGCGATCGACATTTCTAACCTTCCATTCAAATTTGCGTGATCAAACACCATCGTTCATCATTACAAACTTTGACTTTTGACTTTTTGAAAACAGACTGATTGTGATCGAGTAGATGTTTGGTATCTTTGGAAGCAGCTCATCCACGATGAAACTCACGATCAGGAGTCGCAATGGAGCACCTGTCTTATCCAAACCCCTCGAAGTACCTTCAAATGTACGTTTGATGCCTTCATCAATCTCTGCCGAACACCACCATTCATCGCTGCCTCTCACTCTTTCTCCTCTATCGACAACAACACAAATCGATACAGGCTACGGTCGACGACCTTCAGACCGCTTTCGCAGCTGCAAAACGTCGCTACGGCCCTGAACGCCAGCGTTTCACCCTCCCACCTAGAGAAGGCTCTCGCACCTCAGGAGAGGCACTAGCTCCAGGTAAACGCCTCTCAGAGTATGGCCTCAGAGACGGATCAGTATTGATCTTCAAAGACTTGGGCCCTCAAGTTGGCTATCGCACCGTCTTCTTCTGGGAATATGTCGGCCCTCTCGTCATCTACCCTCTGTTCTTCTTCTTCTCCAGCTACCTCTATCCCTCCAGCCTCCCAGCAGCACCCCCAAAGTCCTACGTACAGCAACTGGCACTAGCGTATTGGACTTTCCATTATACAAAGAGAATATTTGAGACATTCTTTGTACACACTTTTAGTCACGGAACAATGCCAGTTAGAAACCTCTTTAAAAACTGCAGCTACTATTGGTCATTTGCTGCCTATATATCCTACTTTGTCAACCATCCTCTATACAGCTCACCTCCAGAACAGAGAGCTGTGATAGCACTTGGGTTGAGCATGCTGTGTCAGCTGGCCAATGCAAAATGCCATGTCATCTTGTCAAATCTCAGGCCACCAGGAAGCAAAGCGTACGTCATGCCTACAGGGTTTTTATTCAGATTCATCACATGTGCAAACTATACATGTGAGATATACGGATGGGTTGGATTCACAGTGGCAACTCAGTGCTTGCCAGCTGGGTTGTTTACGCTGGCAGGAGCGCTGCAGATGGCGCAATGGGCAGCAGCAAAACATAAGAGATTGAGGAAGTTGTTTGATGGGAAGGATGGCAGGCCCAAGTATCCCCATCGATGGATTATGTTGCCTCCGTTCTTTTAAAACTTGCATCTAGTGTAATATATGAACTGAGAGAGAGAGAGAGAGAGAGTGTGGGAGTGTATACATATTTTGAATGATGATGGGAGAGAAAAGGAAGGGGTGTTGCGAGGCGGGAGTTGGGTGGTTGAAGAAGTGAGAGAAGAAATGAAAATGACGGCTTATCGTCAAGGAGTAAGTGTAAAAACGGTACATTAACACATTTTATAGACACTAAATCATAGATAAATTAATGAATCAGTCTTGTGCATTTTGAATAATAATAATCGCGGGTTGATCGCACAAAGATCGGCGTATTTCTTTTGACTCAGGCAAAGATGGGACAGCTTCTGTCTCGTGTCGGCACTGACAAGTACTTTGATAGTTATGACAAGACCTTGCAACGTCTCAAGGATGATGCAGATAGACTTCAGGTGGGAGTTTTCATCCCCGCTCTCCTTCCTTCCATCGTCCACCTCTCCACTTCTTTTCACCACCACCTCATCTCTCATTTCTCTCTCTCTCTCTCTTTACACAGGACCGCCGCACCACCCAACTCATCATGTGGAAACATGTCAGAAATCGCTTCTGGGCCACTTTCCTAGCCATCTACGCCATCATTATTGCTTATGGAGCCTGGGTCGCCCGACAGCCACCCGGTGTCTTCACCCCCTCTCAACATGCAGCACGAGTACTCCCTGTCTTCATAGCACCAGCACTAGCATATATAGTGTACCACTCCCTCTCTTACATATTCAAGCTTCTAGACAGATGGACTCTGAGAAAAATACACCACTCGGAAACGAGATTAAAAAAGGTACTCAATGAATTGAAAGATTCATCTCGGTATGACAAAACGTTGCAATTGCTCAAAAAATACGACCCCGACTATCTACCAGTCCCTCCACCCATTACCACTAATAATAGGAATAATAATAAGAGCATGAGCCTGCGTAAAATGGTGTTTAGAGGAGGAGGGAATAGTCCTATAGCCAACAATGGTCATGGCGGTACCATTACGGGAGCAGGAGGAAGCAGCCAATCACTGGCCAGTAAAGCGACAGCAGCAGCCTACGCCACAGTAGGCAGAGCCAGCTCCAAAGTAATGCCAGTTATGGCTCAGCTATGGAACCATGCAGCAGAGAACCTCATTGCAGACGATCCAGTAATGATGGAGCTGCTTCGAGAGGCCAAGGCCGAGAGTGAGATACTCAGGCACAGGTTGGGGGACGTTGAGACGGTAGCACAGCAGCTGGATATAGAAAATAAAAATCTGAGGAGACGCCTGGGTCTGCCCGTGAATAATTCCGTTGATTCATTATACATGGAGGATAGAGGTGGTACTGGAGGAGGACCAGGAAATGGAAATGGAGGAGGAGAGGGCGGAGGAGGAGGAGGTGGGGACGACGGGGAAGAAGAATCATCACAGAGTGATATTTCAGAAAGTCATAGACAGGCATTATTGATGGAATTACCTGCTGGAACACCAGCTGCTACTCCATCAGGGAGTCCAAGGGCAGCATCAGCTAGACGGAGGAGAGGGGAACCTTCAGGCTTTGGGAGTCCTATATAGAGAGGCGATTTGGTGGGGTCAGTAGTTTTGTATACATATACCACACCAACGTGTTGTCTCTATTTATAGATACAGAGTACTAAAGTAATGTAAATTTAAACGCAATCTCTCTCTCTCTCTCTCTCTCTCTCTCTCTCTCTCTCTCTCTCTCTCTCTCTCTCTCTCTTTTCCTTC
>Ga0114919_10003818_pt1 | contig 12108 bp, 7 predicted proteins | sample BlataG_FD_88682 | JGI IMG/M metagenome (GOLD analysis project Ga0114919, IMG submission 88682) | Deep subsurface microbial communities from Black Sea to uncover new lineages of life (NeLLi) - Black_00105 metaG | ecosystem: Environmental > Aquatic > Marine > Oceanic > Sediment | place: Atlantic... | reverse complement strand
CCTCTAAATATCATCGTCCACCCACGATATCCTCACCCCCCTCCCCTAAACAGCCCCCCAACTCCCCCTCCCCCCCCCCCCCCACCACCACCCCCCCCCCCCCCCCCCCCCCCCCACCAACAGAACATCCTCGTTTTCAATGACGAGTTCCAAGAACTTGCCAAATTATTCCACCAACAGGGCGATGCACCTCAATCAGAAGAAATCTTAGAAATGATGAGAGAAATGCTCGTCCTTGCCAACACCACTGCCAACCATTCCAAAGCTCTTGTACATCTCAAAGAAACCTATATAGCATCAGGCACCCCTACTAGCTTCGAAGAAACTGTCTTAACTGAAGCCCAAAAGATCAGTAGTAAATTCCCCTATGATCCAGCTGATTCTTGTGAATATAAGAATATATTAGCTTTTGTTCAAGGAGATGGCGGTGATAGAATGCAGCATATTGATGACGAAATTGCTATAGAAGGTGGTGATGGGTCCAATGCATTCAAGAATGAACATTGTCCAGTGACAAATCTTCCAGTGCTGGAGTTAGAAAACCCAGTAGAAGATGAGGCTGGATTCGTATATGAGAGAGATGCTGTGTATCAGATACTTGACAAGGAGCGAAATCAAAGGTATAAGTTCTTTATTGGCAGTGGTCATGTTACTATCAAGGAGAATCTGAAGCCAGCAAGGCTCGTTATAGCTGCTCAGAAGGCAGCTAAGAAGAACAGAAGACATGATAAGGGGCCAAGATAGATGATACTAATATGGGAGGAGAATGGAGAGGGAAGAGAAGAGAAAGGGGAGGGAGGGAGATGATGGGTGGATGACGCCCTCATTGTAATAACAGCAATAGCAGTGATATTATAATTACATATTATCTTGTAATCCAAGTACTACTATATATTTACAATGACTAACTGGTATATCAATTGACACAACAACAAATATCTAATCATACATATACACACCATCTTTCTAGCGTTGAACATCACAACATGGCACTCAAATCAGCAGCCTGTCCATTCCTCACTCCTCTAGCAATCAAAGCAGCATTACTTGACAATCTAGGATCACTCAAATATCCATGTTTATATAAATACTCCAAAACTGACTGAGCCATCTCTACAGGAGTAAGTCTGCGACCGTCACCATCAAGTGGAGTCACGACGACCTCTGCATTCAATGGCTCTTCATATGGATCATCAATGCCAGTGAAATTCTTAATAAGACCAGCTCTTGCCTTCTTGTACAGACCCTTGGGATCTCTCTCTTCACAAATAGAGATAGGTACGTCCATGTATATTTCTAAGAAATCACAAGGAGCCAATCTCTCTCTGATACTGTCTCTGTCTGCACGGTACGGGGAGATGAAGGAGGTGATGGTGACGATGCCGCTCTCAGCCATGATTTTAGCTACTTCTCCTATACGTCTGATGTTTTCTTTACGGTCATCTGGGGTGAAGCCAAGATTGGAACAGAGGCCATGCCGGATGTTGTCACCATCAAGGAGGGCCGTGTAGTGACCACGTTCGTTCAGCAATTGTTCTACAGAGCAGGCGACGGTTGATTTTCCAGAGCCTGAAAGACCTGTGAACCAAAGGATGCAGCCTTTCTGACCGAGGAGTTGTTCTTTTTCTGTTCTTGATACTGCTCCTTCATGCCACGCGATGTTGGTGCTCATTCCAACGTTAGTGGTGGCGAGCTTGCCGTCTTGTTGTTGGAGTTGGCATTGTGTGACGACGACATGATGTTTTTTTGATCGGCAGGTAGGCTTGGCAACGACTGAAATGACTGACCTTCTAGTGCAACAGTTCTCCCTCGGTAGTCTGCTTGCCGAAAAGCCGCTGTGAACATACATTGTTGGGTTTTCAGGGAAAAGTGGGGTAGGAATCTATTTAATCCCTACAACTCCGACAAAGTAGCGGGTTTGTTGGTATAGAAATCGAACAATCAAATCTAGGTGCTCTTCGTTTTCGATTAAATGTGACTTATAGGTCAAAGCTAGGCTATTTTATCTATGGGGGCACTATGCAGAAAACGGGGAATTGGTTCGAAGGGCCAGAGGGGATGGAAAATGGTTGGCACATGTGCCACTGAAAGCATTCAAATACAAGATTCCCGAGATCAACAACATCTCAAAGAGTGAGATCAGGGAGGAAATTGATCGTGAACCTGTAGACCTTAGCACAGATCAAATTTCGAAATTGGAGGATTTGCTAATACTAGAATTTTAGGCTAATTGTGGTGAAATGGATGATGAAGACTATGGAATAAATGATGACTATACATTGAGCAGGGTAGATGATGGTGAAGGGGCGAGTTTCATCCTCTCTTGGGTAGCTTCATACCTATTTGGAGAGGATTCCACACGAAAAGCTACGAGGAGAGTTTTATATGAAGTGAGTTGATGCACTGCTTGTTTGGTTTCAACGAATTTCGAGCGAGATGCCATACATTCCTTGTCTCGATCCAATTGGTTGATCGGTACCTCACCCCACAAGCCAACCACCTTCGTTTCCCATACCACTACCACTAACCACCACCCATTTCTCCTATCCCCTCCTTCCTCTTCTCCAACATCAGTTACTGTTCTTCTATATATTTGTATTCTTAGGATTTGTAGGTCTATACATAACATGGAGGTCTAATAAACAACTGAAAAAACTGAAGAGGAGCCTTCATGAAGTAGTAGTGAACCAAAAGGGAAGGAAATTCGAGCCAGCCGACTCTGCCAAACTATATGGCATGTTTTGATCACCAAATAACTTATTTATTTAATGTGACTTATATTGCATATTACATTCAACATATAAATTTGTATGGTCTACCTTCTCTAAACCCAAACGTAAGGAAATGCTGCCAAGCCTCTGCTCTGCTCAACTTGCCCAACTCTTCAGGAGCAACTGCAATATAGCTCTCAACATCAAAACAGTCAATTCCTCTCTTCTCTATCGTCGTCTTGACATACTGTTCTGCCATGTGTGTAAATGCATTGCTATTCACATACGTAGCATTGCCCTTGGGGTCATAATTAGACCATTGAGCATATTTGGCCGCTAGTTTGGTAGCAGGGTGCTCTGATATCATCATCCAGTGTTGAGATTTCACAAACATCACTTCCAGAGGGTTAACTTCTGTACCATCATATGCATGTACATAAAGAGGGTTGAACCCTTTATTGCATTCCCAGCTGTCTTTGTCTCTAAAATCAACACCCTTATATTTCAACATCATGCTGCCAATGTTGTAGCCAGCCTTGAATATGGCTTCAGAAGCTCCTAATTCTGAAAATCTAACTGCATGGAGATAACTTTGGTGGCAACCAAATACATTTACTCCCTCTGTTTCCTTTCTTAATATAGCTAGTCCAGTCTTATCTGTGGCTTGTAGATAGCCATGTACATGTGGCATGCTCACCTTTGGTGAGTTGGCATCAACTTGTACGCCTCCGCATGATATTGTTGATCCTACCAACTTGGTTTTTGCATCTAATTGTGATGTGAAGCGTCTATGCCATGGTGTATTATCGTTATCTAGATAGAGTGGTTTGAATGGGCCTTTAACTGATGAATCCATCCATATGAAGTACTTGTATGGGCTGAGATCAGTCTCTTTGTCTTTCAGGACGAGGCCAATGGTGCCGAAATTGTAACATCTACCGGTTGCTCTAATTATCTCTACATTGCTGGGCAAGTCTGATGGAAATTTCTCCGGATATACTTCTGGATAATCGTCAAATTCTACTGCTATAATGTAATGGGCTCCATCGTTGGGTTTAATACCGTGCTTGAAAAAGTAGTCAATGTTGACGGAGCCTTCTGGGTCGGTGTATCCAGCGACATAGATGACCAGAGTGTCAGGCTGGTCAATACTGCTAGACTTGAATAGTCTTGTCTGCGTTTTTATCATGCTCCAGCAGACAATAGCAGCTGCAGCAAGGACAAAGAGGAGTCCTTGGGGGATATTTGCAGCTTTTGATCGCTTTCTAGGGGTTTTCTTGTTTAATCGATGGCCATCAAGCGATGATTGCATCGTGTCAGTTGACTATGAAGCTATAGATGGTTACTAAGTAAGTGGATGTATATATAAACTTGAGGAGACAGGTAGTTTTAGGTGGAAGGATTTAAACGACAAATTATATATATATATATGAGTTTCAACAACTCTCAGCAGCTTTAATCGTCCAAATATGCCTTCTGCAGAGTTTTAATAATATAGTACTTATGAATTCAATTTCAGGATCGTCAATTTATGTACATGAGGACCGTAATTTAGCTTTGAAACCACAACCGACATCAATCACGACCTTCCTCCCGCCCTTGCTCCTTCTCTACTCCCACCTTCTTCAACCACCATCTCCTCTCCTCTCCTCCTTCTACTCATCTCCAATTCTTGGCTTCTTACTACTGGGACCCCCTACTATTACTACCACCTTATCATCACCTTCCTTACCAGCTGCATATGCAATCTTCATCTTCCCCGTATTCTCCTTGGACACCACACTATGATCCACAATAGGCAGGGGATAATCCTTGCCTATAATACACCTTGCTGCTTCCTGTACTGATCTAGGTGCAGTCCATGGCTCGTATATATACTTATCTGGCATATCTTTCAATACAGGCAGGAAATGACGGATATAAGTGCCTTTAGGGTCGTATTGCTTTCCAAATGCAATTGGAGAATATACTCGGAAGTATTGACTGAAAAATGCACTCGCACTCAACCATTGCCAATTGAAGCTATTAATAGCCCAGTCAGCATCCAACAGTAGCTTATCAAACACATCCCTTCCTTCCTCCCAACTACACCACAGATCGCCTCGTGTCAAAAAGCAAGCCACGCTGTGCCGAGCTAGATGATGCATCCACCCTTGTTTTTTCAGCTGAGTCATAATTGCATCAATCCAGGGGTAACCAGTTCTACCCTCTTCCCATGCTGTAAGGAGCTCTATGTTGTTTCTTTTCCAAGGAATCTGTCTGCATACTATATTGCCTTCCATACGATCAAAGTTTTTAATACTGGCTCCACATAGATAACTGAATTCTCTCCACAACAGCTGACCTCTCAGTGATACAGGTGGCACTGTATGTTTACCCTTCTTCTCAGCATAAATAGCAACCAACTGTGAGTGGAACAACCTTGGTGATAGACAGCCAAACTTGAGATAGGGGGAGAGAACTGTCGTTGCTGGTTTCACAAAATGAGCAGGGTTTCCTTTTGGTTTTTCAAACTTTGCTACCCAGTCCTTGTCTGACAACGAGTCTGCTAGACGGGCTAGTGCCACACTCTCCCCTCCTTTGAATGGAGTCGTAGCTTGGTCCGGTGGGTATCCTATATCTACCAGGCTGGGCACTCTGCTCTGTTTATTGCCATCGCCACAGTACTTGGCTCCAGGAGCAGGAGGAGGCAGCTTGCTAGGTGGATCTGGAGCAGGTGGTAGTGGGTTCCCCACACTATCTATCAACTTCTCAAACCCCTTCATAGTCAACGGTGCCTTACCACCTGGACTCTTAGCAACCAGCATATTCAAGTCGTACAATGTATGTGACACTGGGGTGTGTGTCTCTATACCATGAGCAGATGCCAGCTGTAATACCTCTGCATCTCTCTCCTTGGCGTACGGCTCTGTATCATATTCGAAACACAGTCTATTGATGCTCCAGTCTTTGAATATCTTGGGGAATATATCTGATGGTTTGCCTTGTAATACTATTAAGCTGGATCCTCTGGCTGTCAGGCTGGCATTTAGGTCGGTCAGTGATTCCAGGAGGAACTGCATTCGGTTGGTGCCTACTTTGTCTGGTTTGAGAAACCATGGATCTAGGATGAATATTGGGTAGAGATGGGTGCATCCTTCTATGGATTTAAGAAGAGCTGGGTTGTCGTGTAGCCTCAAGCCCTGAAAAGGAAGAAGAAGAGAAGGGAGAGGAAGAGGGGAAGAAGGGAAGGGAAGGCATCGTCAGTTTGTCGTCAAAGTCGTCGGGGAAGAAGAATAGTTGTTGTTGGGTCGGTGAATTGATAATGAGCGAGATTTAGCTTACTTTGCGGAACCATAGGATGGAATTGGACATATCAGAGCTACTACTGACGCAACGAATATGAATCTTTGATTTGAAACTTTTCGAAATTTGCAATCTTTTGCTAAAACAACGTATAGAAGGTGAAAGCATATATTGATCAAGGAGAGAGGTCCATCAATAGCGTGGTTATAAGTTTATAAAGTGTTAAGTCATCTACACAGGGTTGTTATAATTGTGGTCACTACCACACCTCTCTCTTTCTCTCACCAGTCTTCATCATACAGAGCAGGCTGCCTCCTGCCATCTCCTCCAGCATCAGGAAACCTTAACTCAGTTAAACCTTGACTATCAATATCATTATCATCCTCATATACACCATCTTCTGACGGGTAGTAGTAATCAGCCTCCACATACCCACCACCATCTCCCTGTTGTGGTTGTTGTTGCTGTTCATCTCCCGCTGCTGAATAGTAATAAGCGGGCTGTTGTTGCTGTCGATAGAAATCACTACTATTATTATCTTGCTGCTGCTGCTGCTGCTGCTGCCATTCATTCGAATCTGCTGCTGGTAGCTGGAATCCACCTCTTGGTGATGATGAAGGAGGAGGACCACCGTTATATGTATTCTGTAACGCCGCCTTTTCCTCATTCTCATACAATTCTGATCTCAATCGCAATGCCTCGACGGCAAAGCTCAATGCAGCTCCTGTTGTCATCAGCTGTCCAAAGAGCAATAAAGGATCTAATCTCCATCCTTGAAATATTAATATACCCCCTACCAATAATGATACACATGATACTACTACATCATAATCTTTACTGATCCATGGCTTTACTTGCCTGATTTGCCATAGCGACACGCCTGCTCCAATGAGGCCGACACCCAAGATGACTGACGGGCTGACGTCTACGTTGACCATACCTAGAGTAAACATTGGGGATAGAGCTGCTACTGCTGTGGATGTGGTAAGCATACTATTGGTGATGATTGTTGTTGGTGTTCTTCTTCGAGTGGCGGGGAGAAGACAGAGACGTCCACTCAAGCCCCTCATTATCGGAGACGACGGCACTGTTGGGTACAGTGGTCGTGTGCACCTTGAATGGACTATGTTCATTTGCCTCATGTTTCCCATATGAATGTGACAACTACGGTTGTCTCTAGGTCTCTGTGCGGCCAATTTATAAAGAATGCAATATTGGGTTTTCTTCTAAATTCTAGTGGTAGCAAACGTTTAAAGGGGAATATCACCGTTGTATATCGTGATATTCTTGCTCAAAGTTTCCTATTTGTGCATGAAATCTTGAAATGCATGTTTTCGGTGCATTTCCATGGTCTTTTGAAACCTTGACGACCCCGAAACTCTTTTGAGAATGGTGATCTTGGCTGTTCATCCTGCATTTTTTTGTCATATATATACTATGACCTATTATTTTAGAGGTGTGATATAAGGGAACTTGGTTTATAGAAGTGGTGGGGAAGTCATAGTAGCTACGTCCTGGATGGAAGGGAAGGCAGTATCTCCTTGTCGTTGTCGGAGTGCTTCCTGGTCGTAGGGAAACAATAAAAATGTCTGAAATCAAACGATTACTATTATTGGTGTCATTCAATTTGAATTAATTGCCCGTTGTTTGACTCGAGGATCCATCTAGCACATCAAGCATATCTACAGAACAACAGGAAAAGATATCACTCTGATTAGAAGACAAGAAATGGCACTGAGAAGAGGCGTAGCTCAATTTACCAGCCTATTCAGCTGGCTTCCAGAGTCCACTTTAGTTGGACGCCTAGTGAACCACAACCTATCTGCATTACCGTTGCATCTGCATCGATTCACTTCATCCCCGACGCCCCGACTGTCGGCCCAACCAGCACTCTCTTCAGAGGAGAGTTTAGAGCAAATTAGATCAAGGATTTTCGGCATACACATAGGTAATGGACTACGATCAGGTAGAAAGATACTAAGTAGACCATTGATAGGCCAGAAACTGTTGGAATACTATCCAAAGGATCTCATTAAGCAGGACCCTTTCATGCTTGATTTGCAACGAGAAGACCGGTTGGAGAAATTGGCCAAGTTACGTCGGCGAGGCAAGGGGCCTCCAAAGAAAGGGCAAGGTAGAAGAGCTAGGAAAGGGAAACGATAACTATGGATTTGGACCCATGTAATATCATTGCTATGCATATGGAACACAAAGTATTAATCACAACATAAAGGCGGCAAGTCGAAGGAGTGTCGTTGCAACCTAAAAGGTGTATGTTACATGTATCGAGGGTGATAAAGACAATACATTTACTGGACTCGCACTCTCAGCTACACGTTTGAAACAAAAGTCATCCAATGAGGACAAATATTTAAATATTCAATGAGTGAAACTCTGGACGACTAATGCCTCGATCTCAATATCACATCTCAGCAAATCACCTGCTCTAAACACCTGAACATCACGAACCCACCGGTGAGTTTTAACACCTCAGATCACATTTATCTCTTCACATTGCTACTCTTCTCCTCTTCTAACTCTCCATCTGCATCTCTCCCCAGGAGCTGGTGGTATACGTAGTGTTCTGCATACAATGACTGGACTCTGCCTTCCAAACATGAGGGAGACTATGGTAGCAAAAGGAAATGTACTAGGCCAGGGAGCTGCTTTGCATAGGCTACCAAGTCATTTTAGACAGTGGTTGGATTCCAAATTTTGCTCTTGGTGTAGATGGAGCTCAAGCAATAAAAGAACAGTTTTTCAAGCTGGCTGCTGTTTACGTTATCTACTGCCCTAATCATAACTTGGCATTGGCTGCTACTCTCAAATGTCTTCAACTACCATCAGGAGGAACGGGAGGTCAGCTTTCATCCTCAACAATAACAACACAGCAAGGCAGTCTTCATAGAGTAAAGTCATCAATAGAGGAAAATCTGTTCTACTGTACATTCAGCAGTCGCTTGTACCCTAGAGAAGGACTGGGAGGAAGAAGATGAAGAGCTAGAGAAGAGAGATGAGGAAGAAGAAGTGGCAGTAGAACAGCAGCTATCAGTAACGGTACCATCACAGCTCAAGATTTGACAGCAAAGCATTGATTATTATTGGAAAGTCAAAACAGGCAATGCCATCTGGACAAGTATTCAAGGCAGAGATGGTTATAATAAAATCAGAGCTCAAGTTTGGATGTTCTACTGGCTGGGTGTGTGTGGTCATGTCGGGAGTAGTATTCCCTATTAACAGTCATATTGTGCTGCTCCAAGGTTCTCTCAATCAATACCTTACGTAGAGATAATCGTAAGGAACAAGCACCGTGTGTCATACCTAGGTTATGGAATCCAGAATTGGCTTGTTCCAACAAACATTGCCCTCTTGAGAGGTCGGTAGAGTTGTGCAATCAAAAGGAATATCAAGTGGAGACTAGTGAACGCGGAAGATATTGCAAAGGATGCGAGTGCCCGACCCAAGAGACCGTCGCAGGTGGGGAAGAGATCTGGAGGCAGAAACCTTAAGAGAAGCCACGCGTTCACCTATCATAAGGATGAATTAAAATTTTTCGACCAGCTTTTGACAACCTAGAAGTATGTTACATGTATGCACTGAATATAGCCTGAAATCCACGCATTTACATTTAGTTAATTTTCTCACTTTGGAGAGAGTTTACTAGTTGTTCGTCATGTACATGTACAAAATATGTGCTTTCGTGGCATATTTCATATGCTCTATGAGTTACCACGCAGCGGCCATGTTTAAAGAGGCATCTTGCTCCCCATCCTTGACGTCCATCGTCGAGGCCAACGCTGAGCTGAGCCCTTGGAGACGCCCGACATGGGTAAAGGAAGCAGATTGTCCAGATGACCTGGGAAGCTTTACAGTGTTTGCTACTGAAAAGGATAACGTCATCGAAGCTGTTGAGAACGTTGGAACAACGTTTCCAGACAATACAGCGACCCAGGAAGAGTTACCCATTTGGCTCAGCTATGCCAACAGCAACCTCCTACTTGAAATGAAGGATATTAAAGGCAATGTATGCCCCATATCAGATGATATTAGTTCAGAGCAAGCAAATGCAGCATCTATATATATGCAGCTCGCTCAAGGCGCATTTTCACAAGATGATTTATTGAAGGTCAAATCATTGCCGACTGCCCTTGCACTGGCCATTGACAACAGCACCTATAGCTTGGAGTTTTTCAAGAATGATAAAAATCAGACATGCTTCACTGGTGCAGGTAATATAAATACATCACCAGCATGCATCACCAAATCGTATGTAGCATGCGATGGTATCCTCCACGTCATCGACACGGTGCCACTTCCAGTCACTCGGCCATTGGAAATGCCTACAACTCTCAAGACTGTGTATGACATATCTCCAGAGAAGAGACTCCAGGGTCTACCAGAGAATACTGAAGAGTGTAGTAGAACATTAATGGATGCCGTGGCTGAGAGACCAGACCTGCAATACTTTTCTGGTATTTCAAAGTCAGAGGAAGGGCAAGGCGGGCTGTATGACTTTCTAAACAGCGCCAACCTAGCCATCACAATGCTGGTTCCAACCGTCATTCTCGAACCAATAAATATTTTTAAAGTGCTGCCAGATGCGTATTGCCTGGATTCCTTGCTACAATTGGGCCAAGTCAACACTGCCTTAGGAGAATATCTTGGAAAGGAAAGCCCGCTACATTTTAGTCTAGACAGCGATGGCTTTGCGACTGTCACAAATGTACCCAAGAATAGAACAAGTCGTATCTTAGAGGCAGAAGTGGTATGTGGCTCAGTGTTGTACGTGATTGACAACCATCTTGGGGATCCTGAATCAACGAAAGAGGCCAGTGCTGGACAAATGGCTAGCGCCGAAGAGTTGCAGCCCATATTAGCCAAGGGCACTCCCCCTGGAAATAATTGTGGGTTTGAAAGGCAGCGTACATATGGTCGTTTCAGTGGACAGTTATTTGTGTCTCCAAATGCAGCACAGGTGCTATTGTTGGTATTGTAATTGGGTGCATTGCTGCTGTTGGAGTAGCTACTGCTGCCTTCTTTGTGGTTGAGACACGGCATAGAAAAAAGAGAGCACCAGGCAGCAATGGTAGTAGTAGAATAGAACCCATGAAAGCTCGCATTGAAGCTAGTGCATCATTTAATGATAGCAATCTAGGTTTTGTCAACCCCTTTGCTACTAAATCCGACTCAGATCTTGGCTGGAAGGAAGCTATGGCCCCATATTCAGCAGCAGCAAGCATGGTACCAAGTAATATGGAAGGAAGCCAAGTAGATGGTAGCACTTATCATTCCAAGACAGATTATCATTCCTGGAAACTTCGGCCAGAAGACATTACAATACAAAAAGATGCCAACGATGAGCAGGTAGTGTTAGGAAGTGGCACGTATGGCGATGTCTACAAAGGACGTCTGTATGGCCTTGACGAAGTTGCTATTAAAGTTATCAAGAATCCAGAGCTGCAAGTTGGTACCAGAGCATTCATACAGGAAGTAGAAATGTTGAAACGAATAAGTAGGTCACCCCATGTTGTTCAGTTTCTGGGAATGTGTGTGGATGGTACCAAACTAATGATTGCAACAGAACTGATGGGAGGCGGGGACTTGGCACAAGCACTTGAGAGAGACGTCCAAGGTGATCTCAACTGGAGCAAGTGTGGAAAGAAGATTGCGATTGATGTCGCTAGAGGTTTATGCTTCCTTCATGCCAATAACGTTATTCATAGAGATCTCAAGTCAAAGAATGTACTATTGACAGAGAATTATGTTGCTAAGATAGGTGATTTAGAGAGTGCTGTTGCAATGGCGGCCGGGAGTAGTAGTTTAAAGATTATTGATGTAGAAGCAGCGGGAACTATGCAGTATGCAGCTCCAGAGGTGTTGTTGAATGGGAAATGTACATCAAGGATAGATATCTGGTCGTTTGGAGTTGTACTTTGGGAGATGGCTACTAGAAAGAGACCAAAGAGAGGGTTCATGGACCTCCCTGAAGCATCCCCAGATTCTCCAGTAGAGCTCATACAATTGATTGACGACTGTCTGAAGACGGATGCAGCGGAGAGACCAGGTGCTCGAGAAGTGTTGGCAAGGTTGATTGCATGTCCTCCCCATAGTG
>Ga0114919_10003816_pt1 | contig 12111 bp, 12 predicted proteins | sample BlataG_FD_88682 | JGI IMG/M metagenome (GOLD analysis project Ga0114919, IMG submission 88682) | Deep subsurface microbial communities from Black Sea to uncover new lineages of life (NeLLi) - Black_00105 metaG | ecosystem: Environmental > Aquatic > Marine > Oceanic > Sediment | place: Atlantic... | reverse complement strand
TTGGTTTATGGAAGAAGATTCTATTGGTTTCGTTGCTTCACTAAGTCACGGAGTTCTCTGTGTATGTGTCCTTCATCAATGAATAGCATCCTCCGAACTTTACCTTTTTTCAGCCATCGAATCTTTGTCTTCGCAGAATGCATGCGAGCAATACAGAGGTCAAACAAGACACCTCCACCGATGACAAAAACAATTGGCAGTATCAGAAATAATGCGTAGATCTCTGTCCAAAACGACACAAAGAGAGTAAGGATAAACATGGGAATCATGAGAAGTTCAAAGAAGAACTCTGTTTCTATCCAAGACCCGAGAGGTATTCTGAGTCGATTTCCAGTAAGCTCACCTCTGACTTAGTAGAGCCATTTCTTTCGTCTCTTCGTGAACTCTTTATAGTCTTAAGTTCCTAGGAACTCTCTGCAGAATGGACAGAGATAGGATAAGCTTAGCATTTGGTAGGATTGAATCTCTCGATCTCTCTCCTTCTTTGATAACTGCTGAGCGATTTCTAGTTGATGACGAGAAAACTCCACTCAGTCCCCTCACTCGACCTAGAATAGGGAAAGCTGACTGATAAGGATTTCAAACCAACAAATGCACGCACATGGTTTAAAATTCTTGAGTTCTTTCTAACTTTATAATTTCTAACTAAAAGACAAAATAGAGATTTTAAAATTTTTAAATAATTAAAGTAGAAAGTTAGAAACTTTGTTGATGTATTATTAACTCCATTCTTCACCGTAGTTTTCACAAGCTATAACTATGTCAAATATGTCGATGTCTTTGTCACCGTCAATATCGCTGTTAGCATCGTATTTGGGGTCCGAGGCTACTAGGTTGTAGACACTTGCAATACGAACGATGTCAAAGATGTCAACTGCACTGTCTCCATCAACATCACCAGGAATAGTAACGAAAACCAAGAAACCATAAGCCTTTGTGTTGTCAACTGTGTCAGTTTCTCCTAAGACAGTGTCAGCTATGGCACTTATGGAGTAGTTGCCTTTAGCAACTCCCGTTGTATTCCATGTGAGAGATAGTGTTCTTTTTTCAAAGGGATTCAAGGTTACGTTCTGCCATTCAACTGCTGAACTATCGACAAAAATAGTCGTATTGAAAGCTTCCGTGTAGCCTCCTTGGTTTTCAACCGTTACGTTAATCTCTATAGGGTAACCTTCCCCCACCGTTTCTAAAGGCGAACAGCCTATCTTTGACGTTCTAATGTCTGTGATAGCTATGTCAGGTGTACGTGTGTAATCGATTGTGAGGTATGACGCAGCTGTGTAGTTTATCCACCACTCTGAACCTAGAGGCCAGCTATAGGGTCCTGCATAATATCCAGAATTGCTCAAAGCCCATAATCCCTCGAGCTCCCATGGCCAGTCAGGATCATACCACCACTCGCTTGGCGGAGGTTGTTCATAGCCTAGATTGCGGGCTGGCCTTGTTGTACAGTTTGGGAAGTGAACTATGACATTTTCGATACCAGCGGCTATGTAGCTGATCCAAGGCCAACCATTCAAGGTGTTATTTACACCGTCTACCCAGTGTTCATTAAGTATGGGGACATCGACTGGATTAAGTAGTTCAATGAGGCTGTCAGCTTCGTGCACTAAATAGTCTAATCCCTTAGTCAGTGTATATTTATACTCGTCGGGTGTGAATGGTAGACAGGTCACGTTGATCTCATTAATGGCACCAAAGGGATTCTCTGTTGTAAAGTTGCCAGTCCAATAAGGAACATCAAACCCGTTGAATGGATCATCAGTTCCAACGATTCTGCCGGGAAAACCGTAATTAGTCAATGCTTGTTGAGTGAAACTTGCAGGCCATATGTAGTCATCGGTTGAATTCGAGATTTGTCTAGAACTTAAACTTTGAGAGTGAACTTATGAGGGCTTCTCACATAATTGTGTGTTAGCAGGTTCAAAATTGACTCCTACTGCAACAACGCTTACTAACAACAGCGTTAGGATTGTGCTAGAAAAGCTGCACTCCATTAAATTCCTTCTCCACGAATAAAATAAGCCTTGAGCCTATTAGCTTTTTTGGAAAAGAATCCATTTACTCAAGTCAACTCATTATAATGCATGCATGTTGAATCAACTTTTTTCCAATGTTGATTATTGTCTTTTTGGTGAAATAATTGAAATTTGGATTTTTACAGTTTTTGTACAGTATTTTTTTTTACAAAAGACCATCAATTATCATCATTTGCATAAATACATGCATGCACTTTCATGTTTGAGCCAGCCAAAGCCATGTTTTGAGGTTGCTTAACATCTTGAACCATTAAAAGCAGAAGAAGTGCCTTGAGGACATGTATGATGTATGGTTGGCTCCATGATTGATCCTAAGGCAAGCCTTGATTACCTGACTTTTTCTGCTCCTCTTCCTTTATGTCGGAGCCCTCTTGACTTCTTCCCTGAACTCGTCAGCCCGCGGAAGACTCTTCCTTTGTGCACGTTGTTACAGATCCAATTGATGTCTTTATCTGCTTTTATAGATGGGTGTGCTGGGTCAACCATTATGATCTCGAACCATTTGAAGCGTCCGTCTTCTCCAACCCAGTAGGAATTGAGAACCTCCAAGTTTGGGAACCTGCTTGCAGCGCGTCCTTCAGCTATCAACTTCAAATTCTTTCCAAGTTTATACTTTGCTGACCCCATACGTTTCGGTTTTCGACCTGACTTAGGTCTGGGCCTATGCAATCCTCCCCGTCTAATTCTCACTCTTGTAATTACAAAACCCTGCTTCGCCTTATACCCTAACTTGCGTGCTCTATCAAGCCTTGTTGGTTTTTCAACTCTTACAATAGTTGGATGCTTCCGCCAGTCGATCAGCCGCTGCCACATCAACTCTTTCACAAATGAAGCTTCTGGCCTTCGCCAAGCTTTTGCAATATACTTGTATGCCATTTTTTGCTTTCTCCAGTTTTCGGTTCAACCCTTACGGGTTACATTCCAGCGGAGTTTGACTCCGCCAACAGTTTCTTACGTAACATCTAGAGAATCCTAATAAAGTTTTTCCGTCACAAGACCGTGTACGGCGATGGGTTTATTTGCTGAGGTTCTAGTAGCTTGAAACGAGAGAAGATGGAAGACTGGGATCTAGTCATCGTTGGCGGCGGACCAGCTGGATTAGCTGCTGGGATATATGCTGGAAGAAGCGGACTAAAAACTCTCATTGTAGAAGAGAAGACTGTGGGAGGTCAAGTGGCTGTTTCTCCTTGGATTGAGAACTACCCTGGCTTCGAAAGTATCACCGGCGTTGAATTAGTTGAGAAGATGGCTGAACATTGCAGAAAGTTTGGGGCACATATAAATGAGGTGGAGAAGGCCTACTCTATCACTTTCAATCATCAAGAGATACTTGTCAAAACTGATAAGACCACTTACACCTCAAAGACGCTAATAGTAGCCACGGGAACTCATCACAGACTCCTCAACGTGCCAGGAGAAAGCAAGTATCAAGGAAGAGGGGTCAGCTTCTGTGCCTTGTGTGATGGAGCTTTCTTCAAAGGCAAGAAGGTGATTGTTGTTGGAGGGGGGAACTCAGCAGCGGCATCTGCGCGTTACCTAGCTAACATAGCAGCAAATGTCAAGTTGGTTCATCGCAGGAACCATTTGAGAGCTGAGAAGGCTTCTATGGAGGCTTTGAAGCGCTTGAAAGTTGAGTTTCTCTGGGATTCAGAGGTATCCGAGATTAAAGGAAATGGGGTAGTGCAGGGCGTAACTCTAAGGAATAATAAGACTAATGAAGTTCGGGAAGTTAGTGTTGATGGTGTCTTCGTTCAAATAGGCGAAGTGCCAAACACCCAGCTTGCCAAGGATGCAGGTGTAGAACTTGATGAGAAGGAGTATGTCATTGTCGATGTCCGCCAGAGAACCAACATCCCAGGAGTATTCGCTGCTGGGGATGTAACTAACAGGTCAGTTAAACAGATTGGAACTGCTGTAGGCGAGGCTATAATTGCTGCAACTGAAGCTTTTGGCTATGCAAAACGTCCTTACTTCTACAAGGGCTAAGGTTTGCGATCAATATTTTGTAGGAGAGAGTTGTTTTCTCAGCCGAGTCAAATGCATGCATTGCATGTGTATAGTGTGTGCATGATTGGTTAGATTACGCGTACGTGGCTGGAAAAAACTAGAAGTGTGTACAATACGCGCGCGAGCGCAGCGCATTAACTATCATTGCTGAGATGCGCTCATGGTGAAGAAAACTATGCCTCCGAATTGGCTGATCCGCTTGCCTGCTGAGGTTTCCGCGTTGACTACTCTTGTCTTCACTTTTCTGTTCTTCGAGATCTGCAAAAGCCTATGAACCCTGTCCTTCTCCTTGCTGGAGGCGAGGTACTTGTCTGTGAGCAGCAGATGGCTCATTCTCAGGTTGTTCTGTCCTTTTGGGCCATATATCATGTCCTCGATTTCTCTTAGGGTGTATAGGACTACCGAGTTACTCTTGATTCCGAAAAGACGCTCAACCAATGCATCGACGATGTGATCAGCTTCTCCCGAGGTCGTCTCTGCGATTAATCTGCGAAATTCCTTGGTTTTCGCCAGCTCCGCCACGTTGTGAGACTGGTCAGCGGAGCCGACTAGCTCGGCGAAAGCTGCCCTATTCTGCCGCTTAGATCGAAGTAGATACGCGTGGTGTCTTTGCACATGGTCCATGAAGTCTGCGGCGTAAGTCGTTTTCATTGGAGCTGTGACTATGACGCTTCTTACTCCTTCCTCAAGCACTGGCCTCAACGCGTCGATCATAGATTCGTGAAAATTATACAGGGCCTTCTTGTCTGTCCTCCTTTCACCAATCTCCAATGTGAGGTGTTTTTTTAATACATTGCTGAATACCCGCCACAGAACCGCACGGTGCTCCTCAAAACCCACAAGCAGTGCCACTGAATACCCTCGTCTGTAACCTCGTTTCCTCTTCGGCCTTGTCACCTACTCTTTCACCCGTCACTTGAGGGCATACGCATGCATACACTGGCCAAAACGAGTATCCTCCTTTCAATGTGGGCTATCCGTCCTATAAAACGATGAGCGCTTCTGTATAGAGCTCTCTAAATATACGGTTTGGATGCTGCACCAAAGCATGCATGCAAGTTCCATTCTAGTTCACCTATCTCTCTGCTTTCCATTCTTCCCATCGAAGGCATGCATAGTTAACGCGCCTACGTATTCGTCTTACCAAACTCTTATGACAGTTTTTGATTTTAGACGGATTAAAACGATGTCACTGTTTTTCCATTCGGCAAGGTTGCTTTCTGCCTCCTCTTTCGTTTCGTAGCGATAAAGCATTCGACGAGTCACAGCGTGATCCATATCGTCTTCGATACTCAAATCACCTTGAATCATGTATCCGTCTTCATCTGCTATTCGCTCACCGCCAATAACGACTGCCCCCTTTGGGTTTGAAAGCACATTCTTGACCTTACGGTTGTTTCGGTCGCTTCCAAAGATGAGGTCATCGCCATCAAGCATGAAGTAGATTGGAACGATATGTGGGTAGCCATCCACTCCAATCGTGGCTAGCCGTGCTATTCGTGACTTTTGCAGGAATATTCTAACTTCACTAGTTAGCATATCTGGTTACCTTGATATCAAAGCCAGGTTTTTCTATAAAAATCTCCCTACTTATGCGCGTATACATGCATAATCTGCATGACCTTGTCGACCGCATGCATGCAAAATTAATGTCAATGTTTGGTTATGTAGTGGTTGGAGATGTAATTATGGAGATTGAGGTTCCTAATCAAGCAGGTAACAAATCGAAAGATTTTCTATTTCCATGTGTCGGCTTAATTGTTGTTTTAGCGATTGCTTCCATAACACTGTTTATGGACAATCGAAATCTTCAAGCAGAAATTGCGCGCTCGCAAGCAGAGATAGAAGGTTTAGAGTTTGAAGCTCGTTGGCTCGATGATGCATATGAATCTTATGTCGCCAGTCACGAATATTCTAATCAGCAATATGAACAAGCTAAGTTCCACTTCTACTATATAGCATCAAGTGAACAGGAATTTGGAGTCTCAGCTTTAGAGGACGAAATTCAGGGTAGAAAGTGGTTACGATCATATCAAGAAGGTGTTTTTGATTGTAGCGAAATGAGCGCGTATTTAGAATGGTATTTAGAGAATGAAGGTTGGAACGTAGACATAGTTATTGGTGTCAGTCCCTTTGGTTCTGGTAGACATGCATGGTTATTGGTTGAAACAAGTGAGGGGAAGTATATGCCTGTTGAAGCTACATCAATTAGCGTTGTACTATGGGCTGATCCTAATTTTGATAATTATTGGGAATATGATCAATTGTTTGAAGACATCCACGACGCCATCGCATATAATGAATCTGAATTTGACTGGTGGCAATTGTAACAACGCCTTTAACATCTTTTGAACACACACTGCTTGCGCATAAGTATTATAAGTTGTTAGAAAGAAAAATCGTTGATATGAATGCATCTTTTAGGTCAAATCATGCGAATTGGGAATTTTACAGTTTTTTTACAATTTTTTTACAAAAGACCAGCGTTTTACATCATTTGTGGTCATGCATGCATGCATGCATGAGTTGATTGGCGTGTGCTTTAAGCTTCTGCGATGTTCAGAAAGTATTTTGACAAAATTTTGTTTGCCTTGTTCACTGCTTGGTCATGCGGGAAACGCTCAGCCAACCTTTCAATCAATAGGTTAATAATCTCTTCAACTTGACCAACAAACAACTCGTTAGGAAAATAGTATTTTGCTATGATTACCTCGAGGTCTTTCAAGTCTCTTTCTCGCTCATTAGAAGAAAATGATGCTTTTTCTATTAATGTCGTCCTTCACAAAGTGATATATTCCGGTTTTCGATTGCATGCATGCATCATACTCTTTTTCTTCTACACACTAGGGCTCTAGTTACTGGCAAAATGAACAGTGTAAGAGGTATACCACAGGAGGTCATTTCTTTCCCCCAGTATGTCTCTTAGGAAGCCCACTATTCTTTTTCTGTTTACTCTTCATCTTCTTAACCCTTTGCAATTGTCTATGTTGCTCCCTGCCTGCAGCTTTCTCCTTCTTACTTCTCTTAGCCATATTCTGACCTCCACTTTTGCAGCATACCCTTGGATTCTCATTAAAAAACATTACCGAAAAATTCCAACCTACGTCTTCTGCTTCGGTTTTATGGCTTGTGGAAGAAACTCCAGCTATGGAAAAATGACCATGTAATTTCTTTGTGCTTAGTCAGACTTTGCTGTTTTTCTTCTTCTGCTGCAGAAACAACTTCTGTTTAGACTTTTTGAGCTGTAATCTTGACAATTTTAGAATACATACCATATCCGAAAGTTTCAATGCTCTTACCATATTTCTCCCATACTTGCTTGAAACCAAGCACTCTCTTGCCATATATATGTCTGGCAATTTGGATTCCCTCTTTAATCTCGACTTCTGCTTGGTTTGCAGTAAGCTTCTTACCAGTTAAGAATGCCTTTTCTTCGACCAATGTTACATTGTTTTCTCGAAGAATATCAAGATAGAACTTCTTTGGCATTGACTTGGCTCCAAAGATTTCTCCTTCAAACTCCACTGCAAGCCTCTGATCTTCAGTTTCCATGTCCTCAGGTGGGGTAATGCAAAGAACAACTTTCCCTCTTGGCTTAATAACCCTAACCATTTCCTCAACAGCTTTCTTGACACCCTCTTCTCCCCTAGTCATATGGATATCTCTCATACCAAGAAAACTACTGGCAAGGTCGAAATGATTGTCTGGAAACAACAATTCAGTAGCATCCATTTTCCGAAATGAGATAATGTTCTCAAGTTCAGCCTTATTGGCAAGCTTTCTTGCCTCCCTTATGTCTTCATAAATTATGTCTATCCCAATGATTTCACCATAGTTGAGTTGTCTTGCCATTTCCAGAGCAAACAAACCCCATCCAGTTCCCACATCAATAATCTTCATTCCATTCCGTAACCTTAGATCCTCAGCAATTTTGCCCCTCGCTCCACCAAGCCTGAACCAGTAGGTTCTATATTCTTCATCAGTGAGATAGTTTGAACTCAAAGACACCTTGGCTCTCCCTTGTCATAACCATTCTACTCTAGAGAGTGAGTTTTATGACTTGTGGAAGAAATGGTAGAATAGACCAGCTATTGTGAATATGCATGCATTGGAGTTTCTGTGTTTTCAACAAGAAAAGAATGGGGGGATGCTTATTTTTTGGCTAAGCCTAAAGCTCCGCCTATTATCCCTAGGATTAGTCCTATGAGGAAGCCGCCACCTATGATGATGCTAAGGATTGAAAAGATAATCACTAGAATGCCACCGATGGTTTCCTTTCCTGGCATGTAGATTAGAAATGCACCCATAATGACCAGAAGGGCGAAAATTAACCCTACAACCGCCAAGCCTGTGAAAATGTCCGCGACAAAACCCGGAATGATACCTCCCACTAACTCGATGAAATCTGCCAAGGAAACGAACATAACAGCATTTATCAGTATGATAATGCCCGCGATGAGCGATATGGCAGATCCTACTGTCGCTCTTCTTACTGCTTCTTCAGGTGCCATGATTTTTCCCTCACATTTACATACATCCATCTTATTTGATTTTAAGTCCTCCTAAGCCTTTAAATATACTTCAAGAAGCGTGCGTATACCACAAAAGATAGAAAAACGAGTTAGGAAATATTGAAAGAGAACAGTATGGTTGGGGGGGGGCTATAGATTCGAATAGTTAGAAGATTAATTTCAAAGTACAGAAGAGCCCTACTAATTATCCTGGCATTTTATGTCCTATTGCTCGGTTTAGTTGTTTATTTTACTTCGAGCGAGACTTACAGCGAAAGGGGTCCATATTTTACTCCGCTTATCCCAGGCAATGATCAATATGTCGAAGTGACGCTAATTCTCTTGGTGTTTGCCCCGATTTCGGCTTTGATTGGAGGATTAGTTGGCGGATACTTTCTGGCGCCAGTGTTTCTGTTCGTCCACAAAAATCTCCTTGGATCAAAGTTGCTTTACGGGATTCAAGACCGACCTCAACCCCAAGTATGCATGCATGCATCGTAGAAAAGGTTTGCGGGCAGTTCTTGAAATCAGTTTTCCTTTAATATGTACTCGTCGTATTCTCGTTCAAGCTTATTCTTGTGGCTTAGTTCTTCCTGTGCCAGCTTGCTGAATAAGGTGCCGACTTCTGTTCCCTCAAGCCCTAGTGCCAGTGATTTATAGTAGTCATATGTGCTCTTCTCTCGTTTCGCAGCATAGATCAATATTCTTTTATAATCAGCGTCATCGGATATGGTGGTTTCTCTCATGACATCAACTATCTTCAAGTCCTGAGTCTTGCTCGTTTGGAGGCCTAATTCTGAAATCTTCTTCTCATTATCCATTATGGATATGAGCTTCTCCTTGTGCATCACTTCTTCTTGCGCCAACTCCTCAAGGAACTTTTTCGACGACTGATACTTCACTTTTCCTTTAGCCATCTTGTACAACGCGTATGATTGTTCTTCAATCTTGATCGCCCATTCAAGAATCGTTCTCAAGTCGTCCTTAACCATCTCAGACTCTTCCAGAGGTTTTAATTTGCGCTTTCTTGAAACATAAATCTTTTTCTAAAGGATTTTTGGCAATTGATTTATTAATTCGCCTTATGTAGTAGGCTATTCTTACATGCATGAAAGACTCCTTGGATGGTCGGTATGTACAGAATTGTCGCCATGCAAACATTGGCTCCTCAGACAAAGTTGATTGAAATCTACGCCCCCGAGATTGCTGCAAAAGCTCATGCGGGGCAGTTCGTTATACTAAGAGTAGACGAAGAAGGCGAGAGAATCCCATTGACATTGGCTGACTGGAAACCCAAAGCCAACACGATCACTCTGATTTTCCAAGAAGTCGGTGTCTCAACCATAAAACTAGGCTCCCTCAATGTAAATGAAGAACTATGTGATGTAGTCGGTCCTTTGGGAAATCCAACTGACATCAGAAACTATGGAACAGTAGTCATTGTCGGCGGTGGCGTTGGCATAGCACCTTGTCTACCCATAGCTAAAGCGTTCAAGAAGGCAGGAAGCAGAGTAATCTCAATAATTGGCGCACGAAACGAGAAGCTGCTTATATTGGAAAGGGAAATGAGATGTATTTGCGACGAAGTTCACATTTCAACAGATGATGGTTCTAAAGGACACAAAGGGTTCGTCAGCGACGTACTCAACATTCTGATCAAGAAAGGGTATTCTATAGACATCGCATATGCTATAGGCCCCTCTGTGATGATGAGGGCAATCGCTGAGACCACACGTCCGCACAAAATAAAGACAGTCGTTAGCTTGAATCCAATAATGGTAGATGGAATGGGAATGTGCGGTGTCTGTCGAGTTTCAGTTGGTGGCAAAGTCAAGTTCGCATGTGTTGACGGTCCCGAGTTTGACGCCCACCAAGTAGATTTCGACCAGTTGATAAAGCGCCAACGAGCCTTTCTCGCTGAAGAGAGAACTGCCCTAGAACACTGGGAAAAACGCAGAGGCAACTAAGATGGAAAAGAAGCCCAAGTCGAAGATCTGCAAAGAAAGCATTCCAATGCCTAAGCAGAAACTTGAAGAAAGGATACACAATTTCAACGAAGTGGCGCTTGGCTACACCGAAGAACAAGCGGTTGCCGAAGCAAAAAGGTGTCTACAATGCCCCCAACCAAAATGCATAGAGGGATGCCCAGTGGATATAGACATTCAGGCCTTCATTAAATTGATCGCAGAACGCAAATTTGACGAAGCCATAGCGAAAGTTAAGGAAAAAAACAGTCTCCCGGCCATTTGCGGACGAGTCTGCCCTCAAGAAGAACAATGCCAAAACGCTTGCGTGATGGGCAAGGTTGGTGATCCAGTCAACATAGGAAGACTGGAAAGATTCGTGGCGGACTATGAGATGAAAAAAGGCGCAGAAACTCCGAGAAAGCAGGCACCCACTGGGAAAAGAGTAGCAGTAATCGGCTCTGGACCTGCAGGGCTTATTACCGCAGCAGACCTCGCTAAACTCGGGCACGAAGTTGTAGTTTTTGAGGCCCTTCACAAACTAGGTGGCGTGCTCACGTATGGAATACCCGAGTTTAGGCTGCCCAAAGAAATTGTGCAAGCCGAAGCAGACTATGTTAGAAAGCTTGGCGTAGAAATCAAACCAAATGCTCTGATTGGTCGACTACACACGATCCCTGAGCTTCTGAAGAAAGGATTTAACGCAGTTTTCATCGGAACAGGCGCAGGGCTTCCCACGTTCCTGGGACTTCCCAACGAAAACTTGGGAGGGATATACTCGGCAAACGAGTTCTTGATTCGTGTGAATTTGATGAAATCGTATGCTTTTCCAGACTATGATACACCTATCAGAGTTGGCGAGAAAGTGGCTGTGATCGGAGCTGGCAACGTGGCTATGGACTCCGCTCGTTGTGCTTTGAGGCTAGGAGCCAAAGAGGTTTGCATTGTGTATCGAAGGTCGAGGAATGAGATGCCTGCTAGAGCAGAGGAGATAGAGAACGCCGAAGAAGAAGGCATAATTTTGAAACTTCTCACAAATCCCACGAAGTTCTTCGGTGATGAACAAGGTTGGGTGAAGCAAATGGAGTGCATCAAGATGAGGCTTGGTGAACCCGATCAATCTGGACGTAGACGCCCGATTCCAATCAAAAGCTCAGAATTCATCATGAATGTAGACACTGTAGTCATCGCAATCGGGAGAACTCCAAACCCTATCATTCAACGTACAACTGAAAGATTGCAGACAACAAAGTGGGGCACAATAATTGTTGATGAAGAGACTGGGCAGACTAGTCTTGAAGGCGTGTATGCTGGAGGAGATATTGTAACTGGGGAAGCCACGGTGATAAGCGCCATGGGAGCGGGGAAAAAGGCTGCAAGAAGCATACACGATTATATCATGAATAAGTAGTGGATTTTTCCTGCGGCAAGAACAACAATCATCAAACTCGTAATCTTCGATGCCGACAAGACTTTGGTCACACCCTAATATCTCAGCTCTTACTTTTCCCTTCAAGCTTCTGGATAGGAATACCATATCAGACGCAAGGAAACAAACATGTCACCTCTTTGAAGGCATCAGGGAGCTGC
>Ga0114919_10003815_pt1 | contig 12113 bp, 2 predicted proteins | sample BlataG_FD_88682 | JGI IMG/M metagenome (GOLD analysis project Ga0114919, IMG submission 88682) | Deep subsurface microbial communities from Black Sea to uncover new lineages of life (NeLLi) - Black_00105 metaG | ecosystem: Environmental > Aquatic > Marine > Oceanic > Sediment | place: Atlantic... | reverse complement strand
TCCATGCCTCCCAGATTACATCTTCACGATATATTTTATCGTAAAGAGCCCCGAATTTCCTATCCAGCGACTGCTTCGCTGCATGGGACAGTTTGGACTGCAAGTCAGAAACCTTATTACGCACGTTAATAGCTCCTTGAGCACTCATGCCTTCTTACCGTTAACGGATAGAAGTGTAACTCGCTGAAATCTTCCACGCAATTCGAGATGGTTTCTTCTTAGCCTGTTGACCGTACCTTCTCCAACGGCAACAGTTGGGTTTTGATCACCGGGTGTCCCGCAAACCCGCACTTTATCCTTACGCGTAAATATCTCATCTGTTTCACACTTCAGCTCACAGCCTAAACACGGTCGAAGTATGGCCCCACGCTCAGGGCAGGTTATGTTGTCCTGCCTGTCATCGCTTCAAGGCCACTCCGACTTCCCTACGCCCGTCGCACGAATCTTGCCGGTTTCATCCGACTTGGAACGTGCTTACCACGCTCGGAGTAGCGTGGAGACGCTGGGATCTCAGGTCCTACCTCCGTTATCTTTCACCGCATGCCGCTGGCCATACCCCGGGTCCCCACCAGGTGCATCTACCCTTTCCTTCCCTGATGGCTCTGGCCTTCTCCCAATAAATAGAGGATCAGCGTATATCCCCGCTTAGCGGGGTTTATCCCTCAACCAGACTCTCCCAGCTATAGCCGTCCAGTCGTCATTTACGAAGCTGCACCATTCGTTTTATGCTACGGCCTGCGGTTTTGGCCGGCACCCCTGGCTGGGTAAGACCCGCTACTTCAGCGAGCCGCCTCGGTACCGTGTCGGGGCAAGTTTCCCGACTTGTCGGGATTACCACACGAACCCGCCCTCTGCCTACATATCCAAAAGGGCAATTGATATGATAACCTCCTTTCAGGTTACAAGATAACGGTCTCGCGACCTCGTACATTCATTTATGCCCGTCCCGTCCCCCCTTCCCCTCATTAGAAGTCAACCCAACCTCCTCTAAAAGGGAACACGTATATTTGATTACACGCTTCAGTGGAAAAGAACCAATGAAACCAAATTTATCAAGCTTATATAGCCGCATCTTCAACGTATCAACGAGCACGATATTGTTGCAATCACCCATCTGATAGCGCTGCTTTCGTGAGCCAACCTTTAGTATTGTGCTCTCATCATAACCGTTTTGTGAAATGATCAATGTTACTGTTATCGGAACTGTGAATCGATACCATCTTGATCTCATGCTTTTGAAGTTATCAGTAAAGCCACGAGCCAACGCATGCAGCCCAAGAACATATTGCAAACTTGGCCGCGACTCTGACGGAAGTTGAAAAACGTAGTAGTGTAGATAGTATGGTAGCAAACCATATCGAACCCTTTTGGAACCATAGAAATTCACTAATAATGGACCGAGAGAAATATTCTCTTCGCATGAGAAATCTTCTGACTGCATCTTGGCAAATAACTCTTTACCTAACTCGTAACCGCGCATCCTATCCCCTTTCAGCACAATATAGCTCAGAGCCTAAGGACAAGGATCTGGCTGCTTCTCTAATCCTAACTCCTCCCTAAGGTCCTCAGTGCGTTGCATTTGCTCATGAAGTGGTTTCACAAATTGTTTCTGTGTTTTTTCTATATTCTCTTCTGCACTCGTAACCACGTCGTAGATCTTTAAAATACCACCTATAATACCCACTCCGAACCCAGCCCCAACAACAACAGGGTTTCCTGTTATTAATCCATAAGTTACGATAATTCCACCGGCACCTAGAAGTGCTTCACCTGTAAGTTCAACCCAAACAGATGCGAATCCAAATGGATCGATCAGATTAACCGGATCATTCAGGCAATAAACAAATAGATTAATCCCCCCTATCAGCGCAACGGGATCCGGCCTTAAATACCTCCCCGTCCTTGGATCATAATACCGATGATAATTATAGTGCAACCCCGTCTCCTGATCAAAGTACTGCCCTGCAAACCTGAAGTTGTTAACAACTGTAGATAAGGGATGCACCTTGGCCTCACCAAAGGGCTTGTACGTCGCCTCCCATACGGCATTGTTATCCAAGTCTATTACAGCGAGCGGGGTGCCCAAATTGTCATTTAAAAAGAAATACACATCCTGAGTAGAAACGTCCACCATGGCAAGACGGTTCGTGCTTCTGTACAGGTACTCCCTCGTGAAACTCCCGTCCGGTTGGCTCTCTCCGATGATGTTCCCTTCAAAATCATAGTGAAAAACCGTTGTAACGCCATTGGCTGCCTTGATTACCCTCTGACCTATTCCATTATAGATGTATTCCCCTAAAATGTCACCATTTTCTTCAACCCTGATCAGCCGGTTGTTCTGGTTATAGATTAAGGTTTTAGTTCCGATACCGGTGATATTACCGTTGGCATCATAGGCAAATCCTACAGGATTTGAACCGGTAATCTGCTCAAGCTTATTGGTGCCGGGAAAATACATATATGTCTCAGTCGTGCTCCTGGTAGTCTTTTGGAGACGATTTCCCACCCTGTCATAGTAGTAGCGGTACTTGAACACACCATAGACACCATCGGCCTTTGTCAGACGGTTAAGGGCGTCGTATTCATATGTCCTGCTCTTCCAGGGCTCTTTTGTTACTGTTAGGGATTCCAGCTTGCCGTTGGCATCATAATCGTAGATACGCTCCTTGGGCTGACCCTGATTGGAGACAATCAGGCGGCCCGATTGATCATGGACGTTGTCCACTGTGTCACCTGCTCCCGTATTCATGCCTTTTGCACCACCAAAAGGACGGTAGGAGAGATTTTCCATAAGGGTTACGGTATTAGCGACATATGTGGTGTAGATGCCGTCAATATTGCATGCGCAGGTAGTCCGGACATAGTCAATGGTCCTGCCCGTGGGATATGTAAGGGAGCTTGTCCTGCTGCCCGGAGTGAAAGATTGAGATACTGTATAGGATTGACTGTTTATTATGCTTGTCTTCTCCACCAACCTTCCCCTGACATCATACCCGAATGTCATGCTTCCTGATGGATCAATCATGCCTGTGCGACGGCCCATACCGTTTGCCCCTGTGTCATAGGTATAGGTAATGTCCTGAGTGGAATCAGGGAAGTTGAGATCTGTGAGGCGGTTAAGTAGATCATACCCGTATCCCACTGTAATTCCCTTTGCATCTGTTTTGTTTACCGGGTTTCCCGCCTCATCGTATACGTAGGTCACGGTTCCGGTATCTGGTGAGGTAGTTGAGAGTAATCTCCCCATATCATCATATTCATGCGTGGTTGTGTGTGATTCGGCATCGGTCACTGTTTGGAGGTTGCCGTGGCCGTCATAGGTGTATGAAGTTACTACAGTGCCAGGCTGGGTGACCGTGATGAGACGGTTCAGGGGATCGTATTCATATGAGGTAGTATTGTTATTGGGATCTGTGATAGAGGCTACGTTTCCTTCAAGGTCATACCCGTACTTTGTAAAGGTGTCATCCGGGTTTATCTCCTTGTAGAGTTTCCCTGGCATGTTATGGGCAGGGTCTTGGTAAAGGTAACGCTTCCTGTTGGTGCGTACATCTAAAGGATCATAGTAACTCTTTTCAATCATGTTACCCTGTAGGTCATAATCATATGAGATATAATTTCCTACATGATCCGTGGTTCTGGCCAATCTGCCGTAGAGTGTATCATAGAGAAAGCTTTTAATAACTCCATCTTCATCTGTTCTTGAGTCAGGAAAACCAGCTGTGTTGTATATGACACTGTTAGTGCTTCCATCGGCATTATTGATAATGAGCGTAACTCTGCCCCTGCCGTCATATGTAAAGCCTTTTGACTGGTTGTTTACATCAGTAACGAGACCGACCTGTCCTGCGGCATCATAATTAGAGAAACTGGTGGCTCCAATGAGCGGCCTTGTGATTGTGAGAAGGTCTCCTGTGGTGGGATCATAGGTAAAAGAGGTTGTATCTCCGCTTCCCGGAATGGGCCCGTCAATAGAGAGCACCTGGCCCTTACTGGTATAGGTGAAGGCGGTAATATACTCATAGGAGACAATAGCGTTAAAGGCATCCTTTGTAAACCCTTTCTCAATGATACGGGATACCAAGCCGGTGGGGTCTTCATTGGGAATGGTATCATAGTTATTATCATAATCCCAGATGGTCTCTTTGGTGCCACTTCCCAGCACACTGGTCTCAATCCTGGTTAACGGCGCATTCATATTCGGGTGGCATGTATAGGTTATTGTCCTCTCTTCAGGAGTATTATAGGCAAGTATTATGGTGCCCGGATTTCCTTTTGTATCATAGTTCTGGTACTGGTTTATGGTGCCACCTGCATATTCAACCTCAGTGAGCCGCATATCTTCATCATAGACCCATCTGATTGCATTGCTGACACTGTAGGGCGCACTGCCGATACCTGTCATAGCGGTCACCCTTTTGCGGCCATCTACCATGCCCAATGTATAGCTGCGCAAAGTTCCGTAGGCATCTGTCACATTCACCTGACTTTCACTGACATAGCTAATACTAACTCCTTTGCCATTTACGCTGAAGTTGCTTATTGCCTGATCCTGGCTATTGTAGGCCCAGGTGTTTAATAGATGCCCTTCCTTATCCCGCTTTTCTGTAAGGTTGTGCACATCCTCCGTGTCGTTATAGGTGTAAGCAAACCCGGAGTCATCCGCATAGGTCACTGAGGTGAGGTTCTGATTATCGTCATAATCATAGGTTACCCAGATCCCTGAGGGAACGGCGGTTGTCGTTGGCCCGGAGATAGATTCCAGCCTATTGTCAGCATTATAATTAAACGTCAGCACACGGCCACTGGCATTATCCGTAACCGTCTCCACACGATTATTGGCGTCATATGTCAAATCAAGACGGTTTCCCTTTTCATCGTCAATACGAAGAAGCCGGCCCGAAGATGCAAAGCCATATCGGGTTCCGTCCAGCCGATACCAGACATAGCCACCTCCTTCGGCCTTAACATGGGAGCGTTCTTTGAAAACACCCATGTACACACCGGTTCCTTCCTCTAAAAAATAATATGCCCTTCCTGTTTGATCAATGGTCTTCACATAGGTCTTGCCTCCCATCTCAAACGAGGGATCAAGGGAAACCCCATAGGTGTGGGTCCAGCCGTACCCTAAAGACCCAAGGTCAGCAGACCGGCTGTTGTAGAAGGCCTGAAAGGGAAGCCCTAACCGATTGGGTGAGGAAAAGCGGAGGTCCGACCGGTATTCCACACCATTTCCATTCAGGATACGGATGGTTTCGCCAACCAATCCTCCCCCACCCTGTTGCTCATTCGTGTAAAGGCCATAATCTGTGCCTTCAGGAGAAGCGATACATACTACGACAGAATCCGTGGCTGTTCCTCCAGGGCCTGTAGCGGTGATGGTGTAGGTGGTGGTCTCTGAGGGAGACACTATGATTGTTCCACTAAGATCAACACTGCCTATACCTTGATCTATGGAAGCAGAATCCGCGTTGGTGGAACTCCATATCAGGGTGGAGGTCTCACCAACCTGAATAGTTGAAGGATCGGCACTGATAGATACGGTGGGTGGGGGATAGGTCACGGTAACTGTCACGCTGTCCATAGCAGTTCCTCCAGGTCCGTTAACCATGATCGTATAGGTTGTGGTTTCATCAGGCGAGACGCTGATTGAGCCGTTTACCGGGACATCCCCAATCCCTTGATTTATGGAAGCAGAATCAGCATTAGTAGAACTCCATGTCAGGGTGGAAGATTCGCCAACCAGAATGGTCTCAGGATCGGCACTTATGCTTACAGTGGGTGGGGGATAGGTCACGGTAACTGTCACGCTATCCGTGGCTGTACCTGCAGGCCCTGTAGCGGTGATGGTGTAGGTGGTGGTTTCCGTAGGCGATACAGTGATGGAGCCGTTTACAGGCACATCGCCAATACCATTGTCTATAGTGACAGAAGCGGCATTGGTTGTTGTCCATGTCAGGGTAGATGAACTCCCTTGTACGATAGTCTCAGGTGCGGCGCTGATGTTTACCGTGGGAGGCACATCCGGGTCTATCACATTGATGGCAACACTGTCTGTTGTCGTGCCACCAGGGCCTGTAGCGGTGATAGTATAGGTGGTGGTTTCTGTAGGTGATACCGTGATCGATCCATTCACATCAACGCTTCCGATACCTGGCTCGATTACACAGGAATCAGCATTGGTGGAGGTCCATGTAAGGGTGGAAGATTCGCCAATCAGAATACTTTCAGGATCAGCGCTTATGGTTACAGTGGGTGGGGGATAGGTCACTGTAACTGTCACACTGTCCGTGACTGTTCCTCCAGGCCCGTTAACCGTGATCGTATAGGTTGTGGTTTCATTAGGCGACACACTGATTGAACCATTTACCGGGACATCCCCGATCCCTTGATTTATGGAAGCAGAATCCGCGTTGGTGGAAGTCCATGTCAGGGTGGAGGTCTCTCCAACCTGAATGGTCTCAGGATTGGCACTTATACCTACTGTAAGAATTGAGTAAATATATGCTGAGCCTGAGATGTTTCCGGCATCATCGTCAAAAGGAGCACCCACGATGGCATAGTCTCCGCTTATGGATACGGAATGCCCGAAGTAATCATGTTCTGCCCTATCACTGGCAGTGAGTTTGTACTGTTCAGTCCAGATAGAACCTTCGCGCTTGAAAATGTGCGCTGCACCTGGCCCGCTTCCGAACTCCTCATGGGCACGAGCACCCACGATGACGTAGTCTCCGCTTATGGATACGGAACCACCAAAATAGTCATATTCTGCTGCATCGCTGGCAGTGAGTTTGGCCTGCTCAGTCCAGGTAGCACCTTCACGCTTGAAAACATATGATGAGCCTGGATATTCCCCGGCCTCGGGGTCACCTGGAGCACCAACAATTGCGTAGTTGCCGTCAACGGCTACGGACCATCCGAAATAGTCATATTCTGCTGCATCACTGGCGGTGAGTTTGGCCTGCTCAGTCCAGGTGGAGCCCTCACGCTTGAAAATGTACGCTGCACCTGTATAATTATCGCTACCATAAGCACCTACAATGGCGTAATCTCCATCGATTGACACGGAACGCCCGAAAAAATAATAACTTGCCCCATCACTGGCGGTGAGTTTGGCCTGCTCAGTCCAGGTAGAGCCCTCACGCTTGAAAATGTAAGCTGAACCTGAGGCGCTTCCAGCATCGTCATTACGAGAAGCACCTACAATGGCGTAGTCTCCATCGATTGATACGGGAGATCCAAAATGGTCACCTGCATCTGCATCACTGGCAGTGAGTTTGGCCTGCTCAGTCCAGGTAGAGCCCTCACGCTTGAAAATGTAAGCTGAACCTGAATAGCTTCCAGCATCGTCATTACCAGGAGCACCTACAATGGCGTAGTCTCCATCGATTGATACGTAATGAAAACTGTCATATTCTGCTGCATCACTGGCAGTGAGTTTGGCCTGCTCAGTCCAGGTAGAGTCTTCACGCTTGAAAATATATGCTGAGCCTGTATAATTATCGCTACCTAAAGCGCCCACGATGGCGTAGTCTCCGCTGATTGATACTGCCTCTGCAAAACGGTCATATGCTGCTGCATCACTGGCAGTGAGTTTGATTTCGATGAGCATAATTGATGAGACAATGACTGTAACGCTGTCTGTTGCTGTGCCGCCTGGGCCTGTAGCGGTGATAGTATAGGTGGTGGTCTCTGAGGGAGACACCATTGTCGTTCCACTAAGATCTACGCTGCCTATACCCTGATCGATACTTACGGAATCAGCATTAGTAGAACTCCATGTCAGGGTGGAAGACTGGCCTACCAGAATAGTTGAAGGATCAGCGCTTATGGTTACGGTTGGAGGATAGATTACAGTGACAGTGGCACTGTCCGTAGCCGTACCCGCAGGCCCTGTAGCGGTGATCGTGTAAGTAGTAGTTTCTGTAGGTGATACCGTGATCGAGCCATTCACCGGCACATCACCAATACCATTGTCTATAGTGACAGAAGCGGCATTAGTAGAACTCCATGTCAGGGTGGAAGATTCGCCAACAAGAATAGTTGCAGGATCAGCACTGATGGTTACCGTAGGGGGCACATCCGAGTCGATCACATTGATGATAACACTATCTGTTGCCGTGCCACCGGGTCCTGTAACTGTGATTGTGTATGTGGTTATAGAGTTAGGTGATATTGAAATCGATCCTGTGACGTCAACACTGCCAATTCCTTGATCGATAGAGGCGGAATCCGCATTGGTGGAGGTCCATGTAAGGGTGGATGACTCGCCAATCAGAATACTTTCGGGATCAGCGCTTATGGTTACAGTAGGTGCTTGTATGAAATCCTCATGTGAGTAAATATATGCTGAGCCTGATGCGCTTCCGGCATCATCATCAAAAAGAGCACCCACAATGGCATACCCACTGCTTATGGATACGGAACCTCCAAAATAGTCATATTCTGCCCCATCACTGGCAGTTAGTTTGTGCTGCTCAGTCCAGGTAGAACCCTCGCGTTTGAAAATGTACGCTGCACCTGGCCCGCTTCCGAACTCTACCTCAGTACGAGCACCTACAATGACGTAGTCTCCACTTATGGATACGGAACCCCCGAAAAGATCATAACTTGCCCCATCACTGGCAGTGAGTTTGGCCTGCTCATTCCAGGTAGAACCCTCGCGTTTAAATATGTAGGCTGAGCCTGAGGCGCTTCCGGCATCGTCATCCCAGGGAGAACCTACAATTGCATATTCTCCGCCTATGGCTACGAAATATCCATAGCCGTCATTATCTGCTGCATCACTGGGAGTGATTTTGGCCTGCTCAGTCCAGATAGAACCCTCACGTTTAAATACATAAGCAGATCCTGCCCCATCATTACTTTCATAGGCACCTACAATGGCATAGTCGACGTTTATAGAGACTGTGTGTCCAAAGAAGTCACCATCTGTTCCATCACTGGCACTGAGTATGGCATGCTCAGTCCAGGCAGAGCCTTCACGCTTGAAAATATAGGCTTCGCCTGGTCTTTCTCCCCATTCTGAGGGATCTTTACTGGCACCCACGATGATGTAGTCACCGCTTATTGCCACGGAGCGTCCGAAAAAGTACCATTCTGTTGCATTACTGGCTGTGAGTTTGGCCTGTTCAATCCAGGTGGAGCCTTCTCGCTTAAATACATAAGCAGCGCCGGAATCCCAATTTTTACCCTCAGCACCTACAATGGCATATTCTCCTTCAATTGATACGGAAGATCCGAAACTGTCCCCTGCATCTGCATCACTTGCAGTGATTTTGGTCTGTTCAACCCAATCAGAACCCTGACGTTTGAATATATAGGCCGATCCAGAATAATCTCCCCCATCGTCATCACCTGGGACTCCAACAATGGCATAGTCACCGCTTATGGCCACGGAACTCCCGAAATAGTCTCTTTCTGCTGCATCACTGGCAGTGAGTTTGATTTCGATGGGCATAGTTGATGAGATAGTGACCGTAGCACTGTCTGTAGCTGTGCCTCCGGGGCCTGTAGCGCTGATAGTGTAGGTGGTGGTTTCGGTTGGTGATACGGCTGTCGTTCCACTAAGATCAACGCTGCCAATACCCTGATCAATGCTTACGGAATCAGCATTTGTGGAGGTCCATGCCAGGGTGGAGGACTCGCCAACCTGAATGGTCTCAGGATCAGCGCTTATGGTTACGGTAGGTTGATCCGAGAGGTTTAAATCCACAATTGTCACCTGGTCCGCGTTGATCTGGACTAGATCGCTCCAGCGTTGGTCCCCTCCCTCGTCTGCGCGGAACTTGTAAGATCTCTCGGGGGTCTTGAACCAGGCCATGCCAGAGGCGTCCGTGATCTCGTACCAGCTTAAATAGGAGCCGTCCTCGGTAAAGAGATAGACATTGGCCCCTTGCACATCTGTACCGGAGCGGTGCACGTGGACTTCGGCCAACCCATTCGGAATCGTTACTGTGCTGTCCTGCCAGGTGAATACCTCTGACCAGAACTGCCGGCCCAGATAATCTGCCCGCACCTTATATGCCTGCTCAGGAAGGTTAAAGGTCACATGTCCGTTTTCATCTGTTACCTGATACTGTTTCAGATATGAACCGGATGGGGTGAAGAGATAGACGTTTATTCCCTCTTTGGGCTCAGGGGTGCCCTGGAACATTGCCTCCACGGTTATCACAACGTCCTGGTGGGCAATGGTAAAGTCATCTGATAGGGTAGCAGGCACCTCATAGAGATCTGTCCAGAACTGGTATCCCAGGTGATCCACCCTGATTTTGTAAATGCCATCTGCAAGTGCAAAGGAGACCTGGCCGCTGTTGTTGGTGGTTGCAGACATGCCAAGATAAGAGCCTGCCTCATTAAATACATAGCAGTTGACCCCAATGAGGGGATCGGTTTCACCTTTAAGGACCGTCAAGAGAAAATTCCCTCCACCAGTGGATATGGTGATGGGATTCACCTGGTCAGCCAATAACGTCTCCTCGCCACTCCAGTATTGGCTTCCCTGATAATCGGCCCGGAATTTATAAACACCGGCAGGCAGGCGGAAGGTCACCTGGCCCTCCGCGTTGGTTGTCTCATTGAGGTTCAGGTATGATCCAGCAGCAGAAAACACATACACGTTCACCCCTTCAAGGGGCTGGCCGCTGTCGGTCACCGTGATCTCGGCATCGGCCATGGGTATATTCACTGTGGTATCCTGCCAGGTGAATACCTCTGACCAGAACTGCCGGCCCAGATAATCTGCCCGCACCTTATATGCCTGCTCAGGCAGGTTAAAGGTCACATGTCCGTTTTCATCTGTTACCTGATACTGGTTCAGATATGAACCGGATGGGGTGAAGAGATAGACGTTTATTCCCTCTTTGAGTTCAGGGGTGCCCTGGTATATGCCCTGAACCGTGATCACAACGTCCTGATGGGCAATGGTTAGTGTAATGTCGGTGTTTTCATTCACCGTAGTGTCCTGGCTCCAGAACTGGATTCCCAAATAATCCGCCCTCACCTTGTAGGCGCCCTCTGGCACACTGAATTCTACTATTCCTGAAGAATCGGTCACCTGGGAGAGACCTAAATAGGTGTCAGATATGTTGAAGAGGTATGTATTGATCTCCTGCATGGGGATGCCCGGGCCCTTTTCCACGGTCACCTGGAGGATCCCACCACCTGCCTCCACAAGGACCTGGTTGGTGCTGCCGCCCGTGATGGTGACCACTTCACTCCAGTACTGGTTGCCCAGCATATCGGCCCTGAAGGTGAAGTCCCTGCCAACAGGAAGCTCAAAGGAGGCCTTGCCCTCTGAATCGGTCATATCGGACTGGTTCAGGTAGGAGCCGGTACCTGTGAAGAGGTAGACATTGATACCCCCGGCCGGTCCACTGGCTGTGGTAACCGTCACCACGGCGGTCTCCTCTTCGATCACCACATCAACGGTGGAGGTGCCGGGTAATGTAATCGCCTGGCTCCAGAACTGGTATCCCAGGTAGTCCACCCGGAACTTATAGTTCCCGTCCTGGAAATCCTCCGGGTCAAAGATGGCGGTACCATTCGTGTCTGTGGTTGCATTTGTGCCGGTGTAGGAGCCCGATTCTGTGAACGCATAGACATTCAGGCCGGAAAGGGCTATTCCCTTACTGGTCTCGACATTGACCTCAAGATTCTGCGGAGGATCATCAGCCCATACGGCATTTGTAAAGAAAAGAGCTGCAAGCAGTAATACAATTACCTGAGCGGCAAGTCTCAATACGTTATATTTTTTCAACATTTCCAGGCATACATTGTTAGTGACTTCATATAAATCGTCTGCGGCGGAAAAACTACCCAGGCACGGTATCTAATTTTATAGTCCAGGGACAAAAAGCCGGGTAACTATGTTCACCGCCCATTCATCCCGCTTTACGGGATTCATTCAAGACGCCGAGTACACAGAGAATTGTTAGTTTTTATTTACCATTCCATCCAAGGCTTCGCTTCATATGGTTTGTTTCTAATAAACTAATTGTCATATAGCATAACATCGTTAACCCTAAATTAGTGAAAAAGTTGTAGCAATACATCGTGAACTATTACTACTTATATTTCGGTAAAGCGTATTTAAATTCCTGAACAATTTCATC
>Ga0114919_10003812_pt1 | contig 12116 bp, 10 predicted proteins | sample BlataG_FD_88682 | JGI IMG/M metagenome (GOLD analysis project Ga0114919, IMG submission 88682) | Deep subsurface microbial communities from Black Sea to uncover new lineages of life (NeLLi) - Black_00105 metaG | ecosystem: Environmental > Aquatic > Marine > Oceanic > Sediment | place: Atlantic... | reverse complement strand
ATGGGGTTGAATCTTATATAATATCAGAAACCTCAGTAGCCCTAGGTTCCTCAAAATGCAATTCAATAGCCTCCTTCAAATTTTCCAAAGCCTTCTCCTTGGTCCTTCCCTGGCTGGCTACATCCACATCAAGACATTGAGCCACATACCATTCGCCTTCCTGCCAAACGCTTGCTTTGAAACTGGTCTTACTCATCTTTAAGTGACCTCCTCTAAGTTTTCTTTACAAAGATCGTAGCAGATGTTGGTTGGGATTTCAATTAGTAATCAGGATTGATAATTTTCCTAAAACCAATGGAACATATACGGCTTGTAGAGGGCGAACAGCTCTTTACTCCATTTTACTTTATTGAACCCCCTCCCCACCCCATCTCCCTCAATATCTCCTCGGCTACATCGGCATCCTTGTGGGGAATCTTGCCCTCGGCGGTGATGATATAGGGCTCGTGCCCCTTGCCGGCGATTAGCACCACATCGCCGTGTTCGGCTCTCCTGAGGGCTTCGGCGATTGCCTCCCTGCGGTCCAGGATGATGAGGTAGTCATCCCGTTCCTTGGCGCCGGCTTGTTCAGCGCCGGAGGCGATATCCAGGGCTATCTCCAGTGGGTCCTCGTCGTAGGGGTCATCGGTGGTGATTATCGCCAGATCCGCCAGGCGGGTGGCGACCTCTCCCATCTGCGGTCGCTTGCCCACATCCCGCCGACCGGTAGCCCCGAAGACGATTATAATGCGACGGGCGGAGGGAAGGGTGTCGGAGACGGTGGAGAGTAGAGTCTCCAGGCTGTCCGGGGCGTGGGCGTAGTCCACCAGCACGGTAAAGAGCTGGTGGAGATAGACGCTCTGGGTGCGACCGGGGGGAGCCGGGGCGTCCGCCAGGTAGCTGACTACCTTATTTAAGTCTATGCCCAGAGCAAGAGCCGAAGTTGCGGCGGCTAAGGCGTTGTAGAGGTTCATCAGCCCCAGGGCGGGAAGCTGGATATCTTCCTCCTTGTCCCCGAATACAAGCTTGGCACGGATGAGCCCGAAGGTTACGCGCACATCCACAGCCTGGAGTATGCCGGAGAGCGACCTGGACAGGTCCTTGTGCCCTCTAAGCGCCTTCTTCGGCTCGGTGGTGGTGAAACCGAGGCAGGGAAAAGCCCGGCAAGCGAGCGAGAGCATCTTTATGCCATATTCGTCGTCCAGATTGGCACAGACGAATGAATCCTTGCTCTTCAGCAGGCGGAGTATGTTTGTTTTGGCTTTGAAATACCCATCCATGTCCCGGTGTAGGTCCAGGTGGTCACGAGCCAGGTTGGTGAAGACAGCCCCATCAAGCCAGAGCCCCTCCACCCTCCCCAGAGACAGCCCGTGGGAGCTTATCTCCAGCACCGCATAGCTGGCTCCCTCATCCACAGCCCGGCGCAGGAAGCGTTGTAAGGAGGGTATCTCCGGAGTGGTGCGACCGGTATATTCCAGCTCGCTTGAGCCGATGCGCCGACCGACGGTGGTGGAGAGGACGGTGGGGCACCCATCACTTGCCAGGATTTTCTCCAGATAGAAGCAGGTGGTGGTCTTTCCCCCGGTTCCGGTCACCCCGATGGTGGTCATCTCCCGGCTGGGCAGACCCCAGAGAAGCTCGCTTATCCTCCCCAGAGCACTGCGCACCGAGGGGACGATTATCTGCTCGCAGTCAAGTTGGGGGAGAGGGCGCTCACAAAGCAGAGCAGTCGCTTTGGCGGTGAGCGCATCCGGGGCGAAGTGGTGACCGTCGTAGCGCTCGCCGGGGATGCAGGCGAAGAGGTCGCCACTTTCCACCTCCCGGCTGTCGGTAGCCAGGCCGGTTATCTTTGCCTTCCCTTTGCCTGCTAATTCAGCCCTATCCAGGGATTTGGCAATCTCGCCGGTGGTGTGGGGCTTGGTCGGTGGCATACCACTCCTTATTGCGGCGGTGTTCTATCGCTTACTTTTTGAATGAACCGTTTAAGGGATTTCTAATGTGGGGTCCAGCTCGTGGGCTTTTTGAAAGCATTGATCGGCTTCATTTGAGCGTCCCAGTTGCTTTAGCGCAATGCCTTTTTTGTAGTATGCTTTAGCATAATTGGGGTCAATATCCAGAACCCGGTCACAGTATTCTATCGCTTCTTCGTATTTTCCTAAATACATAAGCGAAAGACCGGTGTTGATGAGCGCTTTGATATTATCGGGGTCAATCCCTAAAACGCTCTCAAAACACTCTATCGCTTGCTGATATTTTCCTAAGGCGGAAAGAGCGATACCTTTGTTGTTGAATGCTTCTGCGTAATTGGGGTCAATCTCCAAAGCACTGTCAAAACACTCTATAGCTTCTGCATACTCGCCCAAAGATAAAAGAGCACTGCCTTTGTTCAAGTATGCATCCACAAAATTAGGGCTGTTCTCCAAAACCAGGTCATAACATTCTACCGCTTCCTCAAATCTGCCTAACGCAAGGAGATGGTTGCCTTTGTTGAAGTATTCTGCAATCTCTTTGAGGCTTAACTCCGCCTCGGAGTGGGCTATTGGTTGAAACGATATTTGAGCGAGAAGTATGCACAAAGTTGCAAGAGATAAGGATGCTAAGTTCTTCTTGAATGTGCTCATGTCCCTCCTCGGTGGGGCTGGAGAATCCTTTATAATATTAACATAATCTGCACCAGCGGTAATAGAAATTATACTTGACTTTTTTCGCTTTGAGGTTATAATCTTCAATAAGGATATCTTTCTGCAGTTTATCTTATATAGGGGGTTTGGATATGAAGAGGATTATGGTTTCTTTGGTGATTGTTCTTCTGGGTTTGCCTTGTGCTTCATCTGCTGAGGAGTGGGAACATAATAATTCTCCAATTAGGAATTTCTCATTTGAGATATACAGCCAGGAAACGGGGTCATTTGATAATTGGGTTTATGGTAATGAAGAGACTATGCACCCGGAGGATTTTGGTCAGGATTTGGCTTATAGCCTTCATTACAGCGCCAGTGCATATATAAAGGAGACAACAATTGGGGAGGGTCATGAAAGCTGTTATCTGCAGGCGGGGATTTTAGTTTCCCATGCGAACGATTGGTTTAAAGAAAAGCCCTGTTACCTTGTAGCATTTATCAAATGCAAGAATGTTGAGTCAACTAATGGCGGGGGTGCGTTTGCCGAGATAAGCTTTCCGCCAGGCGATATTGTGGTCACTTACACTTCCCAGATGCTGACCGGCGACCATAACTGGTGTAAGTTAATTGTTCCATTCACCTTCCCTCCTTTTGGGGGAAGGTTTGATGTTCGTGTAGGTCTTAAGGACGCAACCGGTGAGGTGTGGATGGACTATGTGCAGATAGTGCAGATGGATACCTTTCCTGAAGAGGGTGTGTTTACCAACCTGGATAACCCCAGCTTTGATTGTAGCGCCGATAATTTCAATGGCTGGGATGAGAATCCCGGAGATGACACGACCATAACCGCCGACGCCAACATCTCCATGAACGGTCCCTACTCCGCCAAGTTCTACTTTGACGTAGTCTCGCCTCCGAGCAACAGAACCTCATACCTTTACCAGAATATAAACACTACAACCGGTCCCTATACCTACTGCGCCTCAGCGTTCGTGCAGACGGGGAGTTTGCAATATGAGCAAAGCCCCCTCCATCCTGGGGCAAAGATACATGTTCTCTACGAGGATAAATTGGATTGGTATTCTCAGAGCGTAAACGGCACCAACACTTGGATAAAAATCCAGGGCATCTTTGATAAACCTAGAGGGACTTCCGACAGCTTGGAATTGAGGCTGGAGACCCTCGCCTCCTCGGGGACCGCCTGGTTTGACTGGGTGGCGCTCAAGCTGAACCCCATACAGAATCCACATTTCAATGATTGGAGCCCGACGGGAGAACCCAACTTATTTGTCTGGGATATAGAAGGCGATGGGGACGGAGGCTATTCTACTGATTATTTCAAATCCTCACCATCTTGCGGGAGGATATATAACAACTACACCGATTATGATACAGTTTTGAGGCAATTGTTTTGTTTGGATATCGCTCCCTCCCTGCGTGAGGGGGCGACCTACCTGCTGAGCGGCTGGGTCAAGACGATATCGGTGGTGCCGGATGTGGCTGGGCCCGTTGAAGCCGGGATTCCCAACGGGGCTTTTGTGGAGGTGGGCGTTTGGCAGGACAACGATTTCATCACTCTCGCTCGCTCCGAATGCCTGACCGGAACCAACGACTGGCAAAAATTCTCCCTATGGTTCTCTCTTCCTCTGGACTACTTCATGACCGAGAACGACGGCATAACCACCTTTGACGATTTTATGATTTACTGTCGTCTGCATAAAGCCAGCGGCAGCGCCTACTTTGACGATGTAAACATCACCGAGCTGGAATACACTGAGGATGTAGCAACAGTCGTCCCCCAGCCCCAAGCCGTTGAATACCGGGGCTACCACAGCGACCCCCTAGCCGGTTTTTTAATAACCAATGGCGGTCCATATACTACAACCATCTACTACACCCCCGATGCACTCCCTCATGTGGAACTGGGTGATACCTACTACTTCTCCGCCGAGAATCTGCGTCAGGAGCTCAACCGAGCCTTCTATGAGTGCCAGGGGGATGATTACGATTATGATAATACCGGATGGGAGGGGATTAAGTATGACTATCCAATTGAGGATAACAAAGTGGTAGCTTTAGACAGTAATTTTATTTCATCAGAATTAAACAAGCCCTGTATTGTGCTCGGTGACCCTGATAGGGATTTGTCCGTCAATCACCTCTTCCAGGCGGAGCTGGAGAAGCGGGGCATAGTCCTGCCCGAAGATTTTAACCCCGAGGGTTACATAATGGACATCGGTGAGGATATCATTCTCATCGCCGCCTCGGACCAGGATGGTGCGGGTTTAACCAAGGGCGCGGGGAGTTTCTACGGCACCCAGACCCTCCTGCAGTTGCTGGATATTGAGCACAGAGTTGATCGGGTAGTCATGGGGGAGACTTTTCACCGCAATACGGTGGTGGCGCCTGCCTGCTACATATACGACTTTCCGGATATGGAGTGGCGGGGGCAGATGACCATCATCGGGCATTGGCTGGAAGATGAGGAAACCGATGATTATCCCGGTTGGCGACTATATAAGGAGACAGGATTTCGTGCGGATACCGATAATGATGTGATTCGTAACCAGAAGCTGTTTGCCAAGAAGATGGCGAACTTCAAGATGAACCGACTTTCAGCATACTCCATGGTCTTCTTTTTCCTGGAATACGATGTTTTACCGCCTGTAGGTGGACAACAGGTTCCTTATGATAAGAACTATGAGTATCTAGAGAGCTTGTTTGACTACTGTCGGAAACTGCACATAGAACCTATACCCATGATGGGTGACTACTACTTCGCCCTCCTGCGGCACAACGGCAACTGTCTGGAGTATATGATCTATGACAGCGAGTATATAGACGATAACAATCTTCGTCCCGGTCAAGTTGATTATTATGACCCGGTTCCTGATCAGAATACCTATCCGGTTCCTATGCCCCAGCCTTCCTGGGAGTTTAAGATTGACGACAGACAGGTTCAACATTACTACTTTGAAGAACATGAGGTTAATGTGTGGGATGAGGATGTGGGAAATGGCGGGGGTCCGGGTTATGAGTTGAAATCCACTCTGGCCTATCGGGTCTGCAACAGGGAGGAGGATGGTGAGAATGTCTATCCGATAAGGGTGGAGGAGAAGGTTGACGGTGATTGGGTGGAGTTGGTTGAGGATGAGGATTACGACCTGCACAATGTGGGTTTGAACACCACTATGGGCGAGGGCGCAGACCAGATAGGAACCAGTTATTTACGGATAAGGCCGAGTGGTTTTTATGGGTATGAAGGTGATGAGAGGGCTTACATAACATTTACCGACCTTGAGGTGGGGACGGAGGTGAGAGTATCGTATGCGGCGCCGATAAAGTGGAGTTATATTTATACGAATTGGGAGGAGCTTGCGTATCCTCATCAGCTGGCTTACTGGACCTGTATGAGCTACTTTGACGATGATGGGGATGATATTCTGTATAATGATATACCTGGAGTGAGCAGTTACTCCGATCTTTCTGAGGAAGGGTTTGATAATACCGGCGCATGGACCAGCTGGGACGGTCGGGACATCTGGTATGTGGCATTGTATCAGATGATAAACAGGCTAAAGCCCCGGTATATAGACATACAGCACTGCGAGCAGTTTTTTATGCACACGGATGACAGGTGTCAGGTGGAGAGGAAGCATGGGGTGAGGGACGATTATTGTGAGGATGAGCAGTATCCGCATCGGCTGCTCAGCAAGTATCACAATGCGTTTATCTTAGGGAAGGAGATAGACTGGATGAGGAGGGCCATGGAGGAGATAGACGGCGAGGAGGGGACGGATACCCGGCTTATGATGTTCGGGGACCAGTTTAACAGCCACAATGGGACTTATTTTGAGGGGCGTTGCTGGTGGGATTGGTATGATGAGGAGGTGGACCCTTATCATCAACCTGATATAGATGACGAGAACTGGGAGGGGGATGAGCTGAGCCATGTATATTATCAGCCGGCTATGGGGGGTATGGGTGGCTGGACCTGGGATTCTTCCCAGATCAAGAATCCTCTGCTGATGGCATCCACATATATTGGGGGTAAGGATGATCTGGTGATCGCCGAGTGGGGTTATCAGTCGGGGATATTTGACGACCGGGAGGGGTTTGAGTATATAGAGTGGAGGGACAAGTATGAGCTGAGGTATGACGAGCTTATTGACCAGGGGTTTACCGATTTTGTGGGCATGTGCGCCGGGTATGCTTTTGAGAGTGAACAGTGGCAAAGGTTGAGGCTGGAATGTGAAGATTACACAGAAGAAGAAATTGTGTATTATAGTTCCTTTGAGCGGATTGATGGGACAAATTTAAACTGGGTGCAAATAAGCGGGGAAATGGAAAAGGCCGCCCAGGAGGAAATAGACATTGGTTTGTTTTTTAAAACATATACGCAGGATCCATCTGGGGGTGGCGCACATCTTGATGGTGAGGGTAAAGGATACCATGCAGGCACGGTTCAGGACGGCTTTGCCTATATGGATGATGTGGAGGTAAAGAACAATGAAACGCCTTTGCCGATTCTCAACAAAAGCTTTGAATTTGGCTTATCGGGCTGGGAACCATTTGGACCGGATTATATTACCTGGGAGCAGTCCGATGAGGAGAGTCACGGCGGAATGCATTCCTGCAAGCTGGAGATAGACCGAACGGGTTATTATTATAATACAGTAGGCACATACATTAACCAGGATTATTATGAAGCCCTTCAAAGTCAAACTGTGAATTTAGATTTCAGCGTTTATGTGAAGACCATCAAGCTGGATGCTCTGCGCCACCTGAACCCAAAGATATGGACGGACCTTACCGATGAGTATTATCAGGAGGATGAGATATTGGGGATGATGAGCACCTTCTGTGGTCATTGCAACAGGACGTTGTCCACCGAGACCAGCAGCGCCGACTGGATGTGGAGCCTGGAGTATCCCCCATCGCCGTTTCTAAATTGGATGTATTATGACCCCTATTTCTTGTTTGATAATTATGGTCATTATTTTGAAGAATATGATTTAGAACCATATTATGATTCACCCTATCCAAAGGATTACGAAGAGGAATTGGCAGAACTGGAATAGTTAAGATAGAAAAAAAGAGAGGTGAGAGGAATGGGCAAGATAATAGTTGCCATAATAGTCCTGCTGGCACCGCTTGGTGTATTCGGAAACGAGGTTACCATCCAGCCGGGTCCGGGAATAGGTCAGGATACTTATGGGTCTAGTTATGACCCAGATGAAAATTATGGAAATTTGATGACTATGCATGCTGCGAATAACGTCTTTGCTTTTCTTCGCTTTACCCAGTTGGACGAATACATAGGTTATGAGATTACCTCGGCGACATTAAGGGTTTATGTTAGTTGCCCAACCGCTGGTACCAGGTATTTTTGTCGTGTTTTGGAACCATGGGATGAGGACACATTGACCTGGAACAATAAGCCACAACATTCACATACCGACTATGTCTATAAGTATATAGGTTTAGTAGAAGGCACGATTAATATAGATGTAACCTGGATGGTGCAGAACTGGGTGGATGAGGAATGGGAGAATTTCGGCTGGTGCATAAATGATGTAGCAAAACTGGTGGCGTTTGCACCCAGTAAATTTCCTTTGGTGGCGTTTGTAACAAGTAATTCTACTGCACCTAGCAGTCGACCACGATTAATCTTAGAAGGACCCGACCTGCCACCTATTGGGGTTCAGCCCACATCGTTGGGGAAGATAAAGTCGCTCTTTACGCCTTAGTATGAGTATTCTGGCGGGGGTGGTCGTATCGGTCGCCCGGCGCCCCACAGGAGCTGGATGATGGGGCTCAGGGGGTGAGTTAGGGGAGGAAATATAGTATAATGTAGATGATGCGGATTATTCAGATTAGCGTGGCGATAGTCTTGATGATGCCGGTCTCCTCCCCCGCCTTTGGCCCCGCCTTTGGCCCCGCCTTTGGCGGGGTGGGGGAGACTGTTTATTGTTCGGGGTAAGAATGGTTAAGGAAAAAGAAGAGAGGTGAGAGGAATGGGCAAGATAATAATTATCAGCATAGTTTTGCTGGCACCGCTTGGTGTTTTCGGAAACGAGGTTACCATCCAGCCGGGTCCGGGAATAGGTCAGGATACTTATGGGTTTCAAATTTATCCAGATGAGAATTATGGAAATTTGGAGACCATGCATGCTGGGTCTATCAACTTTTCTTTCCTTCGCTTTACCCAGTTGGACGAATACATCGGCTATGAGATTACCTCGGCGACATTAAGGGTTTATGTTAGTTCCACAACCGCTGATACCAGGTATTTTTGTCGTGTTTTGGAACCCTGGGATGAGGACACATTGACCTGGAGCAATCAGCCGTCACATTCCAGCAGCGACTATGTCTATAAGTATATAGGTGTATTAGAAGGCACGATTAACATAGATGTTACCTGGATGGTGCAGAACTGGGTGGATGAGGAATGGGAGAATTTCGGCTGGTGCATAAATAATGTGGCAAAACTGGTGCCGTTTGCACCCAGTAAATTTCCTTTGGTGGCATTTTTAACAAGTAATTCGACTGACTATACCTCTTGGCCACGATTAATCTTAGAAGGACCCGACCTGCCGGAGGTTGGGGTTCAGCCCACATCTTTGGGGAAGATAAAGACGCTCTTTGGTCACTAGCGAGCGGCGTTTTCTTGAAAAGGTGGTGCCCGTTCTACTGCCGGTCCCCTCCCCCGCCTTTGGCCCCGCCTTTGGCGGGGTGGCGGGGGTGGTCGCATCGGTAGGCAGGCGCCCCGCAGGAGCTGGATGATGGGGCTCAGGGGGTGAGCACCTTCTGGGGGCATGGCAACAGGACATTTTCCACCGAGCCCACCAGCGCTGACTGGATGTGGAGCCGGGAGTATCCCCCATCGCCGTTTATCAAGTATTTGCACTACGACCCTTATTTCTTATTTGACACTTATAACTTTCATGATGTGGTCAACGAACCATATCTTGACGGACCATATCCTAAGGATTACGAAGAGGAATTGGCAGAACGGGAATAGTTAAGATAGAAAAAAAGAGAGGTGAGAGGAATGAGGAGGGTAATATTTGTGGTAATAGTTTTGCTGGCACCTTTTGGTGTTTTCGGAAATACAGTTACCATAGAGCCGGGTCCGGAGATAGGTCAGGATACTTTTGGGTGTGATGAATACCCCTATGAGAATTATGGTGATTGGCCAACTATGTATGCTGGGGAAACGCCAGATACTTACAACGCCTTTCTTCGCTTTACCCAGTTGGACGAATATATCGGCTATGAGATTACTCAAGCTCGCTTAAATATTCAAATTTCCGTTATGTATTCTTCAGTATGGCGTTTTCATCGTGTTTTGGAATCCTGGGATGAGGACACATTGACCTGGGCAAATCAGCCGAACCATTCAGATGGCGAATACTGCTCGGAAAGTGCATCTGTAGGTGATATTACTATGATAATAGATGTAACCTGGATGGTGCAGAACTGGGTGGATGAGGAATGGGAGAACTTCGGCTGGTGCATAAAGGGCGGATGGACCTTGGAAATATACACTAGTAATAGCGGCTGTGTTTGTCCAATACTTGTAATAGAAGGACCCGACCTGCCGGAGGTTGGGGTTCAGCCCACATCTTTGGGGAAGATAAAGTCGCTCTTTACGCCTCAGTTGGAGTATTCTGGTGGGGGTGGTCGCATCGGACGCCCGGCGCCCCACAGGAGCTGGATGATGGGGCTCAGGGGATGAGCACCTTCTGGGGGCATGGCAACAGGACATTTTCCACCAAGCCCAGCAGCGCCGATTGGATGTGGAGCCGGGAGTATCCGGCAATGCCGTTTCTAAATTGGATGTATTATGACCCCTATTTCTTTTTTAATACCTATAACTTTCATGATGTGGTCAACGAACCATATCTTGACGGACCATATCCAAAGGATTACGAAGAGGAATTGGCAGAACGGGAATAGGTAAGATAGAAACGAAGAGAGGTGAGAGGAATGAGGGAGATAATAGTTGTGGTAATAGTTTTGCTGGCACCGCTTGGTGTTTTCGGAAATACGGTGCACATAGAGCCGGGTCCGGAGATAGGTCAGGATACATATGGGGGTCAAACGTATCCCTATGAGAATTATGGTGATGAACCAGGGATGTGGGTAAGTAGTTCATGCCGCGCTTTTCTTCGCTTTACCCAGCTGGACGAATACATAGGCTATGAGATTACCCAAGCTCGCTTAAATATTCAAATTTACGTTGGGCTTACTTCCGTATGGCGTTTTCATCGTGTTTTAGAACCGTGGGATGAGGACACATTGACCTGGGCTAATCAGCCTGACCATTCAGATAGCGAATACTGCTCGGGAAGTGCATCTGAAGGTGATTATACTATGATAATAGATGTTACCTGGATGGTGCAAAACTGGGTGGATGAGGAGTGGGAGAACTTCGGCTGGTGCATAAAGGGCGGATGGAATTTATTAATATACACTTGTGAAAGCGGCTGTGCTTGTCCAGCACTTATAATGGAAGGACCCGACCTGCCACCTATCGGGGTTCAGCCCACATCTCTGGGGAAGATAAAGTCGCTCTTTACGCCCCAGTTGGAGTATTCTGGTGGGGGTGGTCGTATCGGTCGCCCGGCGCCCCACAGGAGCTGGATGATGGGGCTCAGGGGGTGAGCACCTTCTGGGGGCATGGCAACAGGACATTTTCCACCGAGCCCAGCAGCGCCGACTGGATGTGGAGCCGGGAATATCCCCCAATGCAGTTTCTAAATTGGATGTATTATGACCCCTATTTCTTGTTTAATACCTATAACTTTCATGATGTGGTCAACGAGACCTATCTTGACGGACCATATCCGAAGGATTACGAAGAGGAATTGGCAGAACGGGAATAGTTAAGATAGAAACGAAGAGAGGTGAGAGGAATGAGGAGGGTAATAGTTATCGTAATAGTTTTGCTGGCACCTATTGGTGTTTTCGGAAACGAGGTTACCATCCAGCCGGGTGCGGAGATAGGTCAGGATACGTATGTATCTCAAGCTCATCCTGATGAAAATTATGGAAATTTAGGATGGATGTCAGCCGGGATTACAGTATTCGCCTTTCTTCGCTTTGTCCAATTAGATGAATACATCGGCTATGAGATTACCTCGGCGACATTAAGGGTTTGGGTTACTTACTCAACCGCTGATACCAGGTATTTTTGTCGTGTTTTGGAACCCTGGGATGAGGACACCTTGACCTGGAACAATCAACCACAACATTCACATACCGACTATGTCTATGAGTATATAGATGTAGAAGGCACGATTATGATAGATGTAACGTGGATGGTGCAGGAATGGCTCAATGGTGATTGGGAGAACTTCGGCTGGTGCATAAACGATGTTGCAAAACTGATAGCATTTGCAACAAGTAATTCTACTGCACCTAGCATTCGACCACGATTAATCTTAGAAGGACCCGACCTGCCGGAGGTTGGGGTTCAGCCCACATCTTTGGGGAAGATAAAGTCGCTCT
>Ga0114919_10003811_pt1 | contig 12116 bp, 12 predicted proteins | sample BlataG_FD_88682 | JGI IMG/M metagenome (GOLD analysis project Ga0114919, IMG submission 88682) | Deep subsurface microbial communities from Black Sea to uncover new lineages of life (NeLLi) - Black_00105 metaG | ecosystem: Environmental > Aquatic > Marine > Oceanic > Sediment | place: Atlantic... | reverse complement strand
TGGTTATTTCGGCTGGCCCGACAAAGGCCCGTTCGATGCGATTATCGGCACTGCCGCTGCCGGGCGCATACCTGAGCCGCTGCTCGAGCAGCTAAAGCCGGGCGGACGAATGATTCTGCCTGTTGAGGGTAGTTTCGGTTTTCAGTATCTGGTCGTGCTCACCAAGGATAAAAAAGGCAATATCCAAAAGAAGAACGTGATGCCGGTCCGTTTTGTTCCGATGACGGGCGAGGTTAGAAAACCAGAAAAGAAGTCCAAAAAATAGCTCCGGCGGAGAGAAAGCGTCAGCAGGTAAGATGCATTGCGGCGGCGACGTTGGCGACCTGCCGGTGCGGGAGGTGAAGTCTGTGTGAGGGGTTTTTTGTATATTTGCTTTCCCAAGAGGCACCGCGGCAGTCGTCACTGTGCGGGGACGGCTTCGCTACTTATTGGTCTCATATTCCTCGTTGGTTAGAATAACGGGCTCGACTTTGTACTCCTTCTTGCCTGGCATCACCTCTATTGGTACTTCTGTCCATCTATATCTCTGATACTTGTCGCTGATTTGTTTTGCTTGCTCCTTGTTGAGCGGGTCGTTCCAGACACTTCCGCCTCCCCACATCACCAGCTTTAGTCCTTCTACGTTGGGAACCTCCGTAAACTTGCAATAGCCCTGCTTGTCCGTTCTCTGGGTGAGTTTTCTCTCAGCCGCCCATTGTGACGGAATAAGTGTTTTACCGCCTTTGCACCGGATCTCAGTGGGGAAATAGGGTAAAGTCTGGCCAGTACTGTCAACTACCCGAACCTCAATGACAAATTCTGGCCGCTCGGCCACCATCTTCACCTCATATTCCCTCACACCTTCCTGATAATCAACATCCACAACAACGTCCACATAGTACCGGTATGACATATATTTCTTACTTTCGTGGGGCGGCCAATGATTGCGAGAAAGTTCGGCCCTTACTTGAAAATCATCCCGAATCTCACAATCAACAAGCTTGAACCTGCCCTTCTCATCAGTTTTTGCTCGATACGAATTCACATAGACCTCACGATATTCCAGGTGTTCACCGTAGTTGTCAACCAGTATCCCGCTAACGGTTATCCCGGCATTACTAGACGCGTTTCCTTCGAACGCTGGCTCAGAACGAAACAGCAAAAGCACCGCGACCCCGACAGCCAAAATCACAATCAAGCCAACCAAAAACTTGATATTTTTCGTTCCCATCCGTCTCTTCACTCTTTGGCCTCCTTTCTATCTTTATAGGAATTCCCATTTACCCCTAGATTTTGCTGTGTTCCTTCAAATTCATTGTCTTATACTACCGAATTTGCTCGGGCAAGTTTCCATAGGGGCTCCGCCCCTCTGGCGTCGCTCGCAAGCTCGCTCCTGTCACCCCGACGATGTGGAAAAATTCTTTTTCCACACCTTTTGAGGGTTCGAATCGGTCCCATCGAGTAAGCTTACCTAACGGAGCAGGAGGGATTCGAACCCCCGGTGCCTTTCGGCACAACGGTTTTCAAGACCGTCGCCTTAAACCACTCGGCCACTGCTCCGGGTCATTGCTCACAAAGAGCGGTGCAAAAAGATGTTCTTTAAGCACACTTATCCACATTTTACAACCAGAGCGCTGTTTTGCAAGCGAATTCGGGACACGAAGGCACGAAGGCACAAAGTAGTTGGGCAGGATAGCGGGATTGTAACCACGGATTTCAAATTGTGTCGGGCACGGAGGGTTTTTTGGGCAGGATAGCGGGGTTCTGATTGGCTGCGAAAAGGGCCGTGGTTATCTTTACTTTGCATCCTGTGTCGCCGAGACAGAATCCGCTTAATCGGTGGTGAGGATTTCTGCTCCAAATCCAGTTGTGCAGTCCGTCCCATAAGCCGCGTTCTGGCCGGACTGTTTGCGAGAATTTCTGCGGTTTGGTGCAATTTATTTCGAGGAGAGACTGCAGTGTTTGGAGGGGGGCTGATTTGTAAAAAATCTTTTTCTGCCGGATATTTTCAAAGTGGTCTGCTTCGCTCACGGGTGGGTATTGCCCTGCGTGCCGGCATCAGGGATTTTATAGGAACGAAAATCACCGTTTTGGATTTTCTTGAAAATAGCACCTCAATATCTCTGCTGGCGTTTGGCCGGCAGGTGTTCTGTTTCATATATTTTAATTAGCGTTATTGGATTTGGGCCGCGTTTTCCGGTGTTCAGAGCCGGTGTAATGTTGCTGATTTAATGCAGGTATCGGCCTGGAATTCCGATGTATGCGGTGGTAAGTGCAGGGTGCCATTTTGCAGTGAACGAAGTAGGAAGAGCTGCGTCTGATATTGTTTTTCAGGTGAGATTTGTATGTTTGAACTCTTGAAAAGCCGTGCATATTCAATCGGTGTCGATATCGGCAATGACGGCGTGAGGCTGATTCAGCTTGCTAAAATCGGAAGGCATATAAAGCTGGTTGCGGGTCGAAACGAGGAACGGCCGGAAGATATTGAGCCCGGCAGCAGCGGTTGGCAACGATGGGCCATCGAGACGATACGCCGATTGACTGCAAACGGCGATTTTCAGGGCAAGGAGGTGATAGCGGCGATACCGGCAAACAAGGTGTTCATTGAGAACATAAGGATACCGAAGGCGAATAACGGCGAGCTGGAAGATGCCGTCTTTTCGAAGATAAAGCAGAAGCTGCCGTTCAAGGCCTCCAAAGACAATACTATGATACAGTGCATCCGAACCGGTGATGATTATGTGCTTGTGCTGGCCGCCGAGCGCAAGATTATTGACAGGCATCTGGCAATATACGAAGAGGCCAATCTGTGTATTAAGTCCATCGGCGTATGGCCTGTCGCGCTTGTAAACTGCTATACGAGTTTTTTCGGCAGGCGGCAATCCGATATCAAAGCTGTTGTTATGCTGATTTGTATCGAGATGGACTGCACGAATGTAGTGATTTGTCGTCATAAGAATATACTTTTTGCACGTTCGATATCGATGGGAGCAAAGCAGCTCGACGATGAGAAAGTAGTATCGAGACTGGCTTTGGAGTTGACGGCCTGCAGACGGCAGTTCAGCTCGCTGCACCGAAGCGTTCAAATGGAGCGTGTGATTTTTCTTTCCGGCCAGGCAGTTGACAGGGACATCTGCGCTGCAATAGCAAAGCAGCTGGAGATGCCTGCGCAAATGGGAGACTGTTTGGCGGCAGTGCAAATTAGCAGTCCCTATCATGTGGGGATAGACAGGAGGGCCGGCGAGTCTGCGGGAATGACAGAGACGCAGAATCTTCAGCAGGTTAACTGGGCTACGGCTTTTGGGCTCAGTTTGTCGTAAGGACGGAACAGTAAACGTGATAAGAGGTGTTAATGCACTCGACAATTAGGGGATGGGATTAGGAAATGCTTAAAATAAATTTTGTACCTGATGATTACATTCAAGACGGCGAATCGCGCAGAACAAACCTGATGTGCCTTGTTCTTTTAGTTATGGTAATGGTGGCATTGGTTGGTTCGTTTATGACAATAAAGATACGACAGCGTGCCTGCCATGCCAGGGAAGGGCTCGTTAACGTGAGGATGGCCCGGATACAAGAGGCCATCCAACAATTCGAAGAGCTTCAGGCAAAACGCAAGGAGATGATGAGGACGGCCCTTACAACTGCGGAATTGCTTGAGCCGGTGCCGAGGAGTGTTTTGCTGGCGTCGCTGACGAACAATTTGCCGGCAGGTGTTTCGCTGTCGAAACTCACCCTTGTTCAGAAGGAGCCGAAGAAAAGTTCAAGTAATGTTGCGGCAACAAGTAAATATAAGGCCGCACAGGTCAAGAAGACGGCAGTGACCGAGGCGAGGGTCTCACGAGAAAAACTATTGGAGACCCATATAGATATTGCGGGGATGGCACCGAGCGACCTTCAGGTTGCGGCGTATATCGAGAAGCTCAGCAGTTCCAGCCTGATGGACAATGTGACACTGGTTGAGTCGAAGGAGCACGCAATCGATGATACAACCTTCAGGCAATTCAAGCTCAAAGCGATGCTCAGGAAAGACGTCCACCTTACGAGTGACGACGTTGACCTGATAAGGGCCGGGGCCGAGGAGTCGGTGTATAACTTTTAGGAGTAGTAGCGCCGAGATATTGTGAGAAGGCAAGCCCAGCCCATCCTGAATGTGCGAGGATGGGCTGGGCAAGCCAAAACAGTTGACCCCGACGGTCGGGGTTGATAATAAGGTGAGGGCAAAATTATGACAGGCGGTTTAAGAAAAGCTGTGTTTTTCGCTCTGATGTTTAGTTTAGCGGTAGTTGGTTACCAATATATGATTAAGCCGGCCAACAAGCATTTGGCGGAGTCCAAGAGCCGGGTCGAGGCCAAAATGGCCAAATTGGTGGAATTTGAGAAAGCTACTGAGGCGGCAGAGGGGCTTACAAAGCAGCTTGAGCAGCTGCAGGAGGCCATAGTGTTTTTCGAGAGCAGGCTGCCACCAAAGAGTCAGATTTACGAAGTGCTTGAGCAGGTGACTGTGATTGCGCAGAAGGAAGGTCTCAAGCCGAAGACGATTCGAACGCTGTCGAAAAAGAATAACAGTGGCTATATAGAGCAGCCGTTGAGGATGGAATTGGTGGGGAATTTCAAAGCGTTTTATTCGTTTTTGTTGGAACTCGAAAAACTTCCCCGGATAATGAAAATCCGGGAGCTTGAGCTGGATAAGCAGGCGAACGACGAGGGCCAAATAGCAGCCGACTTTATAGTAAGTATATTTTTCCAGAATGAAACTGGTTGACTTTGGTTTTGATTTTTTGGCTTTCGGTCAGGCTCTCCGCAGGACGCCTATCGGCGGAAACTCGACAGATAAGAACTTAAAACTATTAACGGAGCTTAACAATGTTGTCATTTTTGCGTGAGCAAAATTATGAGGATTTACCGGCCCAAAAGGCCAGTGCCGCCACGGCTACAAAAGCGGGCGGAGGCAGCGAAGATGGGCAAGAGCAGGAATATCTTACCGTGGCGACTCACGAAGGTCGGGTTCGCAGGAGCACGACGCTGCTTGCTGTTTTGTTTGTCATCGGTCTGGTGTGCCTTTGGTTTATGATTAAAAAGAGCACGCCACAGGCAGCGGAGGCGCGGAGCCAGGCGGAAGAGGCCAAAATTGAGTTGGCCATTACCCGCCTTACCGGCTTTAAGTCAGAAATGTTCAGCCGAATGGATGAGATAGTTAACAAGTTCTATGAATTTTCTCAAGTGATGCAGATAAACGTTGATGAACTCGTAAAAAATCCATTTGAGCTTGAATTGTTCCTGGCCAGTCTTGGGGTGAGGGACGGTGCCGAAGAAAAAGCTGTTACAATTGACGTTGAGGCGATTCGGCGACGGCGGGCAAAAGAGGCGGCGAAGGAGCTTCAGCTTTTGAGCATTATGCAATCGGCCCAGGGTAGTTGCTGCATGATAAACGATAAGATTCTCTATGAAGCCGATTCGGTGGGAGATTTCAAGGTTCGACAGATAGGCAGTAATTTCGTAAAGCTTCAGTGGGACCCGAAGGACAAAACCAATCCTTTGGGAAGCAGTTCAGAGAACGTGGAAATAGTATTGAAATTATCAGAATGAATCCCGTTAGAAATCCTCTAACGGGAAATAAGATGATATAAAATTAGGAAATTTCTAACGGGATGAAAAATCCTTTCACATTTGGAAATAAGCGGGATTCGTCAGAGTCTCAGGAGAGCTTGCAAGGCAATTATGACAGCGTTGCTGCCGGGGAAGAGCTGCGCTGCGAACCGCAGCTGATGCAAGGGCTCAGTGAGCTTTATTCTCCGGAGAAGACCGGTGAATCACATCTGTACGATATCGCTGATACCCTAGTGGATATGGGCAGGATTAGCTCCGAGCAGCGTGCTCGCCTGCGGCAGCAGCAGAGAGAAGATGCGTCCTGTGATGTTGCCGATTTGCTGGCCAAGTCGGGGATGGTCGGTCCCGAGGATATTCTGGAGGCGAAAGCCCGGCTATATGGCCTGGAGTTTCGGCACATAGGGCCAATTGATATAGAAAAGGAGGCCTTCGAGAAGCTTGACATTGATTTTATGAAGAGCAGTTCTGTTTGTCCGATTGCAATAGAAGGTGACACTCTGGTAGTTGCGACAGGTGAGCCGGCAAATGTCTTTGCGATAGAGGACGTAAAAAGGCAGACGCAGATGGATGTGCGGGCTGTGGTCTGTGAGCCGCGGGACATTGAAGCAGTCTGGGATTCGTTCAAGGAAGAAGAAGGAGTTGATTACAATCTTGACGAAATTATCAATGATATGACGGACGTTGAGGTCGTCCAGGATGAACAGGAGGAGTCCGAAGACCTCGAAAGGATGGCAGGTCAGTCGCCTGTTATCAAATTTGTAAATTACGTGATAAGCAATGCGATACGTCAAGGCGCCAGCGACATTCATATAGAGCCGAAGGAAAAATCTATGAGGACAAGGTATCGCATAGACGGGGTGCTCTTCGAGACGATGCAGTCGCCGATTAAGATGCATCCGGCGATTGTCTCTCGTATCAAAATTATGTCCAATCTTGATATTTCGGAAAGGCGTCTTCCTCAGGACGGCAAGATTTCGGTCATTGTAGGCGGGCGGGCGATTGATTTGCGGATTTCGACACTGCCGACAAGTCACGGCGAGAAAGTGGTGGTTCGTGTACTGGACAGTAAATCGATTCTGCGGGGCCTGGAGCAGTTGGGTATGGAGCCCGAAGTGATGACGGCATTTAGCGAGCAGATAGCGCTTCCTCACGGGATTATGTTAGTCACGGGTCCTACGGGTTCCGGCAAGAGCACCACGCTATACTCGGCGCTGTGCCAGATGGACGGAGATAAGCTCAATATCTCGACGGTAGAGGACCCGGTTGAATACGGGCTTGATTTCTGCAATCAGGTTCAGACGAATGAGAAGATTGGTCTTGATTTTGCTCTGGCCCTGCGGAGTTTGCTGCGTCAGGACCCTGACGTGATAATGATTGGTGAGATTCGTGACAACGAGACGGCCCGTATAGCGGTTCAGGCGGCGCTGACAGGACATTTGGTTCTCTCGACCCTGCACACAAATGATGCGGCCAGTTGTATTACCAGACTGGTCAATATCGGCATAGATGCGTACCTTATAGCGGCTTCGTTGAATGCGGTACTTGCGCAGCGACTGGTAAGGAAGATTTGCTCGAACTGCAAGGAGGTTTACGAGGTTCCGGAGCATATGCGCGAATACGTAGAGAGAACAGGAGTTGAGCCCGGACAGCTCTTTCACGGTACCGGCTGTGAGCATTGCAGGGGCTCCGGTTATGCCGGCAGGGTGGGTATTTACGAGATGCTGGTTATCGATGACGTGTTCAGAGATATGATAAATGATGACCCCTCGGTCAGTAGTATGCGTCGGGTTTTTCACGAGAGCGGCCGACGGAGTATGTTTGATGACGGAATAATAAAAGTAAAACAGGGACTGACCACAATAGAAGAAGTGCTTAGAGTTACCGAAATCTATGGACGAAACGAACAAGAAGTTTTCGTCGAAAACGCCGGATGAGAAACAGTAAAGTGAGATACGAGTTTTTATGAGGGATGCGTGAGATGGCAACAGTAAAAACTATATTAGAGACGGCAATAGAAAACAGCGCAAGCGACGTGCATATTAACGTTGGTATGCCGCCGGTGTTGCGAAAGAATACGGAGTTGATGGAGCTGGACCTGCCTCCTGTAAGAGATGAGGATGCGAAGGAGATACTTATTTCTATAGTTGGGCCGGACAGATTCAAGAAATTCCAGGAAAACAAAGACCTTGATTTTTCTACAAGCATCGATGACGGCCATCGGTTTCGTGTTAACGCTCACTATCAGCGTGAAACAATCGCAATATCATTCAGAGTGATACCGAATCAGGTATTCTCGCTGGAAGATTTGCACCTGCCGCCGATAACAAAGGAGCTGACAGACCTGCCGAGAGGCCTGGTGCTTGTAACCGGCCATACCGGCTCCGGCAAGAGCACGACGCTGGCTGCAATGATAGGAGCGATAAACCAAAAGTACAGAAAGCGCGTTATTACTCTGGAAGACCCTATCGAGTATGCCATAGAAAACGAGAGCAGTATGATAGAGCAGCGAGAAATCGGTTCCGATTGTCCGACGTTTGCGTCGGGACTTCGGCATGTTCTGCGGCAGGACCCGGACATTATTATGGTTGGTGAAATGAGAGACCTGGAGACCACCAGCTTTACAATTACAGCCGCTGAAACCGGCCATCTTGTTTTCAGTACGCTGCACACGATTAACGCTGCTCAGAGTGTTGAGCGTATTATCGACATTTATCCGGCAACTCAGCAGAACCAAATTCGAACGATGCTTGCTAATACGCTGCAGGCGGTCATTTCACAGACACTCTTTAGGCGTATAGACGAGCCGGGCATGGTGCCGTGTACGGAAATATTGTTGTGTACGTCCGCTGCGAGAAACTGTATTCGTGAGAACAGAATCTACGAGATACCGAATATCATTGAGACTTCCCGCAGGGTGGGCATGCAGAATTTGGACAACAGTATTGCTGATATGTACTTCAAGGGCTACATAGACAGAGAAGAGGCGATTGCTCGCTCGAATAACCCCGGGAAGATGGATAAGGTGCTTATGCCTATGGGCGAGTTCGAAGTAGTACAGCGGCCCGAAGCAGTAAGCGCAAAGACATAAGGTGTGTAAATATGTTCGAGGAATCTTCACGAAATTACCGTGGTGGCACGGCTGTTGCTGAAAGCGCCGAACAAACTGAAGAGGTGCGGGAACCCCGACGGTCGGGGGAACAGGCACAGCGCAGTGCAGAGTCCGGCTCGCCTGTTAGTTATTCGTCCAGAGGGTTAGCCAAGGAAACTGTCTGGCAAAAGGTGCGGAATTTCAGGGTCGAGTTCGGGCCGAGCAGCAAGGATATTCTGAACTTCACGAACCAGCTTGCGGTTATGATACGGGCCGGCATAAGTCTTCAGGATTCGCTCGAGTCAATAGCCGAGCAGAACACAAGTGAGAAATTCAGAGTGGTTATCATCGACCTGAAAAATCGTATCGAAGCCGGACAGAGTTTTTCGCAGGCGCTTGGTGAGCATCCTCAGGTATTCAGCAACCTTTACATAAATATGGTGGCGGCAGCGGAAGTTTCCGGTTCGCTTAGCTCAATGCTGCAGAAACTGGCCGAGTATTTAGACTCCGAGGCCGAGACCCGCTCCCAGATCAAAGGCGCTATGGTTTATCCGATTATCATAGCAGTGATGGCGGTTGCGGTGACCATTTTCCTGTTGTGTTTTGTTTTGCCGAGGTTTACAGCGATATTTGCAGGCAAGGAGCATCTGTTGCCTATGCCCACTAAGGTATTAATGGCCAGCAGTGCGTTCTTGCGCGGCTTCTGGTACTTTGTTATCCCGGTCATTGGCGGTTTGGCCTGGGTTTTTTGGTACTTTATCGGGACCACTGCGGGCCGGCTCTGGTGGGACAAAACAAAGTTGGTGCTGCCCCTTATTAAGACGCTGTGCCGAAGTTTATATATAACAAGGTCTCTGCACACGATGGGGGTGCTCATAAGGGCCGGGGTGCCGATTTTGAATACTATTTCCATAACAGCCCAGATAGCCGGCAACGTGCTCTACAAGGCGATGTGGCTCGGGGTCTATGAGCAGGTGCGGCAGGGAAAGAAGATTGCTGAGAGTCTAAGAATGTATAATCTGATGCCAAACAATGTTGTGCAAATGATACGAAGCGGCGAAGATTCGGGGACGATGGGCGACGTGCTCAGGGATGTTTCGAATTACTACGCAAGAGAGCTAAAAACCGTTATCAAAACTGTTACTTCTATGATTGAACCCATAATGATTTGCATGATGGGTGTTTTGGTCGGCTTTATTGCGATGAGTATCATTCTGCCCATATTCAGAATGTCCAGTCTGGTTATGGGTAAATAGACGTAATCTTCGATTGTCAATGAGACAGCGGCATTTGGAGGTGGTCTGATGAAAAAGAACGGGTTTACACTGATTGAGGCGTTAATTGCAGTGCTGCTGGTGGGTCTTGCAATTGTGTCGCTGGTAGCAGCCAACAGCTCATTTACGAAGGCCAACGGTGCGGGGGCGGATTTGTCAACCGCCGAATTTCTTCTCGAACAGGTCAAAGAGCTTACTACAGTGCTGCCGGTAGTCGACCCTGAGACTGGCACTACGGTCTTTGGGCCGGAAGAAGGAGGGCTTGCCGCCTATGACGATGTGGACGATTTTGATAGTGCGAATTTCTCTCCGCCAATCAGTGTCGGCCGGGTCGTGCTGAATGATTTTGCTGCGTTTAGCCAGCAGGTTACGGTTGAGAATGTAAGTGCGTCGAATTTCGAGCAGGTTGTGGCCGACCATGGCAGCGATTTTATTCGGGTGACTGTGAGGGTTTTTTTGAACTCCAAGGAAATCAGCTCCGCCAGCTGGATTCGGGCCGCGTACTGAGAAGGCCTGATGCATATCTGGTTGATGCTTTAAGCAAATCCAGGGGTATGAGATGTTAGCAGCACAATATAAACTACGAAATACGAGGTACAAATCCGGTTTTACCATCGTTGAATTGCTGCTTGCGTTGGCGATAACAGCGATATTACTTGCCGCGGTAGCGGTTGCTTTCAATGCCTCGCTCATAAATTACCGCGAAAACGACGACATCTTCAAAGCAATCAACAGCGCCCGGCAGGCTCTGTTTCGGATGACGAGTCAGCTTCGGACGGCAGCGGCAGTTGACCCTGCCTCGCCGGCCAATGAGTGCACAATGATAACCGCGGACGGGGATGATATAACTTACCGATACGACAGTGCGGACGACACACTTTATCTGGTTACAAACGATGATTTGTCGGATGACGATTATGTGCTCTGTGAAAATGTTCCTGCTATGACCTTCACAACCGATACGGTCGTCCGAGAGTCGCAGACAATAGTCAAGAGTGTTCAGATTTCCATGACGGTTGCAAGCGGCGGCGTCCAGCGAAAGGTATCTGCGGCGGTGGTTGTCAGAAGAAACCTGGATTGATAACGATTAAAGTGCCTAAAGTTGAAAGTGCCTAAAGTTTGGAGCTCATTTTAGCTCACTTTAGCTCACTTTCCTGATATTATCCGCAGCAAAGACTCATCACAACTCAAGCCGGCAGCGAATCTTACATTCGCCGGCATAACTTCAGATTTATTTTGGGCGGTGGTTTTTGTTCAAAAATTCTTGATTTTTGAATCTTAGTTGACGATATTGTAGGCAAAGATACATCGGGGCGGTTAGCTCAGTTGGCTAGAGCGCCTGCTCGACACGCAGGAGGTCACTGGTTCAAGTCCAGTACCGCCCAATTCCCAAGCCCCTATCACCAAGGGGCTCCAGTTGACAGCTGTAGAAGAGGTAGTGCCAAGCTCTCCTATCTCGGTGAAAGAGTTGGCAAACCACGAGCGTCAAACTAAAACTCTTATACCTCGACGTGGAACTATCCACGACGCTGGTGGTGGATTATCTCACAAATGGATTATTTGCCACAGGCGTTATGTTGAAGGCAAGAGTGCTGATCAAATCGCTCGTGAAACCTATCACAGTCTCGAGGCGGTTGATCGCTACCTGGGACAGTTCGACCGTGTACGCCACTGCTTGCAGCAAGGACTCAGTACCATGGAGATAGCTCATATCTTAAACTGTGGCGTCTCGCTTGTTGAAGTGTATCGGCAAATCGATAAAGAATTAGAAGGTAAAAATGCTTGACATTAAGAGGAAATCCGTTTATGAAACGATAGTAACACGAGAGGTGCATCATGAATAAAGCCAGAAAGTAGTATGAATGCCCAGCTTGCCGGGAGCGTCGGTGGGGCTGAGCAGTTAGCCTGTGGGAGATGGAGCGATGCGAGATAACGGTAGAAGCGAGAAGGAACCAATTGAAGAAACTCAAGAGCTGCGAGGCGGTAAGGCGAAATTAGAGCGGCTCAGGCCGGTGAGAGATGACTGGAAGAAAGCAGAAGAGATATTAAGAACGCCTAACAAAATGAATGTCTGGACCAACTGTCATTCTGAGCGAAGCGAAGAATCTGGCTTTTGCTGCAAGTATCAAGCATTTCATTTCGTTCATTGCTGTAAATATCTCATT
>Ga0114919_10003810_pt1 | contig 12117 bp, 17 predicted proteins | sample BlataG_FD_88682 | JGI IMG/M metagenome (GOLD analysis project Ga0114919, IMG submission 88682) | Deep subsurface microbial communities from Black Sea to uncover new lineages of life (NeLLi) - Black_00105 metaG | ecosystem: Environmental > Aquatic > Marine > Oceanic > Sediment | place: Atlantic... | reverse complement strand
TTGCTTTGCCTATTCCAGGTATGGATGAGGTAATGGGTTTTAAGACGATGGTTGATCTCGTAGATGAAGCAATGTTTGATAAATATGTGGTGGATACCGCGCCTACCGGCCATGCTTTGAGGCTATTGACTTCACCCCGGTTATTAGATGACTGGGTGAAGGTGATGGCAAAGATGAGGTGGAAGTACAGGTATATGGTCGAGACGTTTGCCGGCAAATACGACCCTGATAAAGGCGATGATTTTTTGTTAGCTATGAAAAAAGCTGTGAAAAGGATAGAAGATTTACTTCAGGACCAAAGTCGAAGCGAGTTCATAGCAGTTACAATCCCGGAAGATATGGCAATTTCGGAAACTGAGAGATTGATAAGCCGCTTGGGCAAATACGGAATAATGGTAAGGCAGTTGGCAATAAATAATGTCTTGGGACCAAATGACTGTGAGTTCTGCAGAGAAAAAAGAAAAGAGCAACAGAAGTATATAAATCAAATAGCCAAGAAATTTAGCCATTTAAAAACGACAATTATCCCGTCGCAGCCTCGAGAAGTAAAAGGGCTAAAGGCATTGGAGAATTTCGAGGGGCATCTGTTTAATTAGCAATGAAAGGCACCAGTATTATGACATTGAAGGTAAAGGAAGCTCTGCCAAAAGACGTGGGCAGGGCTATTGCCAGGATAGACCCAGAAGATATGAAGAGCTTGGAAATTGAAGTGGGCCAAATAATAGAGGTAGAAGGCAAAAGGAAAACTGCCGCCAAGGTTATGCCTTGTTATGCCGGAGATAGAGGGAAAAAGATCGTTCAGATAGACGGGATCACAAGAGAAAACGCCAAAATAGGGCTTGATGAAAAAGTAAAGGTTCAAAAAGTAGAAAATAAACCTGCCAGGAAAATCACACTTTCTCCTTTAACTATAACAGGGGGCCTTCAGAAGGATAAAGATGCGAAGTACATCGGCTCTCTTATAGAGGGCCTTCCTTTGACCTCCGGTGATAAGATAAGAGCGAGATTATTTGCCACTAAAACCTGTGATTTTATAGTGGAAGACACAATACCGGATGGTGTGGTATCGGTCAGTTCTACAACCCTGATAAGGGTAAAATCAAAGAAAGGCAAAATTGAAAAAGCTAAAATATCCTATGAAGATATTGGCGGGCTTAGTACCCAGGTCCAAAGAATTAGGGAGATGATAGAGTTGCCCCTGAAATATCCTGAGGTTTTTGACAGGCTTGGCATTGAGGCACCTAAAGGCGTCCTTGTGTACGGTCCGCCAGGAACAGGAAAAACATTGACCGCCCGTGCTGTGGCAAATGAAACTGACGCCTACTTTACCAGCATAACCGGCCCCGAGATTATGGGTAAATTCTACGGAGAGTCTGAGGCACGATTGCGAAGTATCTTTGAGGATGCCGAGCGACACGCACCAGCCATAATCTTTATCGATGAGATAGATGCAATAGCACCCAAACGCGAAGATATGGGCGCCGAAAAACAGGTTGAGAGGCGCGTCGTGTCTCAGCTACTGGCTCTGCTGGATGGATTAGAGTCCCGGGGGCATGTTATAGTTATCGGGGCAACAAATATACCGAATACTATAGACCCGGCATTAAGAAGGCCCGGGCGGTTTGATAGAGAGATATCCATTCCCATACCCGATAAAAACGGACGATTAGAGATATTGGAGATTCACACAAGAGGCATGCCTTTGGCGGAAGATGTCAGTCTGGAGAAATTAGCTGAAATTACTCATGGCTTCGTAGGGGCGGATTTAGAAGCATTGGCAAGAGAAGCAGCTATGTCAGCTCTTAGAAAAATACTGCCGAAAATCGATTTTGAAATGTCGGACATTCCTTACGAAACCTTACTTAAGTTAGAAGTGACAATGGATAATTTTCTTGAGGCGATGAAGGAGATCGAGCCATCTGCCATTAGAGAAGTATTTGTTGAGGTGCCAGATGTAAAGTGGAGTGACGTAGGTGGTCTTGAGAATATTAAGCAAGAACTCAAAGAGGCGATTGAATGGCCACTTAAATATCCGGATGTTTTTAGAAAGGCCAACACCAATCCTCCTAAGGGGATTTTACTCTATGGCAAACCTGGAACGGGCAAGACACTTATAGCCAAGGCGGTGGCTAATGAAAGCGGGGTCAATTTTATCTCAATCAAAGGCCCGCAGCTTATCAGCCGGTACGTAGGAGAGTCAGAACGAGGTGTGAGGGAAACATTTAGAAAGGCAAAGCATGCTGCCCCAACAATACTTTTCCTGGATGAGATAGATAGTCTCATACCCAGAAGAGGGTCAAGCTCTACGGACGCTCATGTAACCGAGAGGGTGATAAGCCAGTTTCTAGCTGAAATGGATGGGATTGAAGAGCTCAAGGGAGTCGTGGTTTTAGCTGCCACGAATAGGCTCGATCTAGTTGACCCTGCCATACTTCGGAGTGGTAGATTCGACCTGCTGTTCAAGCTGCCTGCACCAGATGAGAAAACCAGAGAAGAGATTTTCAAAATACATACCAAAAATAAGCCTCTCGATAAGGATGTCGATTTGAAGAGACTGGCTAAAGATACTGAGGGTAGGGTCGGTTCGGATATTGAATTTGTTTGTCGAAAGGCCTCGATGTTTGCAGTAAGAGAATATATCGAGCACAATTCAGCGAAAAAGAAAATAAGTGCAGACGGAGAACTCAAAGTTTCAAAACAGCATTTTGACGAGGCTATTAAGATACTAAAAGAGCAAAACGGTAAGTAGAAATAAAGGGGATTCAAAATGTTGGCTATTGTTGAGAAAGTTAAGAACGTGTTTTCTGGTGATTTTGTACGCAAAATCATACGGCGGGAAAAATCTACACAGATACATGAGGAAACAAAGAGGGAGGCAGAGCCCGAAGAACAAACTCAGACCTCTGAAAGCGATGCCTGTGAATAGGTAAATATAGAATGGTTTCTTTCTTCTTTGCTTTTTTAATAAAGCGCCTTAGGGAAAGGACGGCTTTACCTTTCCCTAAGGTGCAAAATGAGCGAAAAGCTGAAAGGTATATTATGGACAAGATAGGCAAATACATTTATGGAATTATAAACTCCAACGGGGAAAAATCCTTTGATCTGGATGAAGTTGTGGCCTTTGAGGATGTATACCCTGTCAGAAGCCCCGCAGAGGTTGTAGAGAGTAGCGAAACTTATAACAAAGCCTATACCGTTCCCTTCCAGGATATATCCGCAGTTGTAAGCGATGCAGAATTAGTCGACTACAGCCATATGCCCAAGGACACCTTAGCCAGACTGCTCATCAGGCACCAGCAAACAGTCGAGAAAGTGATGGCTGAACATACGATTATTCCTATGAGGCTGGGGACTTTTGCTCATGACGACAGAGAAGTCAGAGAAATTTTAGCTCGTGGCTACAGGACAATTAAGGATATATTCGCCAGGGCCAGGGACAGCATAGAGATTGACGTAGTCGCAACGTTAAATGATTTTAATTCTTTTCTCCAGGAGGTCTCGGCCGGAGAAGAGATGAAGACACTCAAACAATCACTTTTAGGTAAAAAAAGTGGTGTTACAGTAGACGACCAGATGAGGTTGGGCATTTTGGTCAAAAAGTATTCAGACAAGAAAAAAACCGAATATGCTGACCTGGTACAAAGCGCCCTAAGCGAAGTTACTCAGGATTTCAAAGCCCATGACCTTATGGATGACAAGATGGTGCTTAACACAGCGTTTCTTATGGACAAGAACAGGCAGAAAGATTTCGAGCGGAAGGTAGATGAGGTCAACAATAAATTTGAGGAGAAATTGAATTTTAGATGTGTAGGTCCGCTGCCTCCATACAGTTTCTATACCCTCGAAGTTAAAAAACCACAATTTGAAGAAATAGACTGGGCAAAGAAAAAATTAGGACTTGAAAAGGATTTTATAACCGCTATTGAAATCAAAAAAGCCCATCGCAGAACCGCTATGACCTGTCATCCTGATAAAAACCCAAATACGCCGAACATAGAACAGAAATTTGACGAGATGACCAGGGCTTACAGGATACTCCTCGATTATTACCGGGCTTCCAGTCAGTCTGAACACAATGAGGGCTGCTACTTTAACAAGCAGGCATTCGAAAAGAACGCTGTGCTGGTTATGACAATGGCCTAATATGGAAAAAGAAGGAAAATATATTTACTGCATTACTGAGACGAAGCAGGAAAGAAACTTTGGCCCCATTGGTATTGGCCAAAGGGACGATGAGGTTTTAACTATTGGCTATGATGACCTGAGCATGGTAGTGAGCAACTATCCTATAACCAGAATCACGGCAAACAAAGAGAATATGTTAGCTCATCAGAAGGTAAGCGAAGAAGTGATGAAGGAATTTGACAGTGTTCTTCCAGTTCAGTTTGGCACAATTGCTTCAAGTGCTGACGAAATAAGAAACCTGTTGGATAGAAGATATAGGGAGTTCAAGAGTACCCTAACAGACATGGATCACAAAATAGAATTGGGCGTCAAAGGTATATGGAAAAATATGGATGTTATTTTTAACGAGATTGTGGAAGAAAACGAAACAATAAAAAACCTAAAAAACGCTGTAGAAGAAAAAGATAGCCGCAATGCTCAGGCTAAAATGGAGGTTGGCCGCTTAGTGAAACAGGCATTGGATAAAAAGAAAGAGAAACAGGCGGAAGAAATTGTAGATGGGCTAAGACGGACATCTTATGAACACAAACTCAATAAGACTATTGGCGATGAGATGTTTATGAATGCCGCCTTTTTGGTGGACAAAGGAAGAGAAAAAGAATTCGACAATATTATGGATGATTTAGGTGCTGAGTATGAAAACACAGTGAAGTTTATGTATGCCGGCCCCTTACCGGTATTTAACTTTGTCAATATTGTCATTTATCCAGAGGAATGGGAAAAATAGCGATGGATGTGGCAACAAAGGAAGGTAAGTACATATATTGTGTCATAGAGTCAAATCAGCCTCAGTCGTTCGGCCCATTAGGAATTGGTGGTCGAGGCGATGAATTGCATACAATTTGTTTCGACGGTATCGCCGCTGTAGTTAGCAATTCACCGATTAAGAAATATCGTGCTTCAAGGGAAAATATGCTCGCCCATGAGAAAGCAATTGAGGAGGTGATGACCGAGCATGCCGTCTTGCCGGTTCGCTTTGGCACAATCGCTGAGGATGAAGGAGATGAGGGGAAGGTGAAAAGGATTTTAGAAAAGGAACATGATAAATTCGAAGATTTGTTAAACAAGATGGAAGGCAAAAAAGAACTGAATCTAAAAGCGATGTTTCACGAGGATGTTATCTATAGGGACATCCTGCAAAAGTATGAAGATATAAGGTCATTAAAAGAAAAAGCTGCAGCCAATCCTTCTGCAAGGACAAATTTTCAACTTATGCAAATAGGAGAGATGGTGGAGCAGGCCTTAGAGACAGAAAAGGAAAAACATAAAGACCAGATTCTGGGTACCTTGCGGCCTTTGGCGGAAGAGGTGAAGGCCAATGATACATATGGTGAACTAATGATTGTTAATGCAGCCTTTTTGGTGGAGAAAGAAAGGGAACCAGAATTTGACTGGGAGGTTGAGGGACTTGCGGACAAATATGGCGAAAAAATAAAATTTAGGTACGTGGGGACACTGCCGCCGTTTAATTTTGTTAATCTCGTAATTGAGACGGGAAACTATTAAAGATGTTCTTACTTGATGATATTTTGCTGGCGCCCTTAAAAGGTGTTATATGGCTGGGCAAAAAGGTTAACGAGGTAGGCGAAAAGAAACTGTACGACGAGGGGGGAATAAAAGAAGAGCTTATGGCATTGCAATTACGGTTCGAGTTGGATGAGATAAGTGAGCAGGAATATGACAAACAGGAGAAAGAGCTCCTGGCGAGATTGGATGCCGTTACAAAAGAAAAGGAGATATGAAAATGGCTGATTTAGAAGGAACCAGAGAAGCGGTTATTGAGTTTCTGAAGAAAATCCTCGATGTGAAAGATGTAAAGGTAATTGGGGCGACGAAAGTCGATAATGGCTGGGAGATGGAGGCTGAAGTTTATGAGGAAAGTTCTTTTATAAAGTCCCTCGGTCTTCCCACCAGGGTGCAGGATAGAAATATCTATAGAGTGAAGCTAACTGATAGCCTGGAAATCGAATCTTACGAGCGCCAGGAGCATCCGGTGCTGACCGAGTAATTCATCATGAAAGATATGCAAATAGCACAAGAACAGCTTGTCTGCTTGTATTGTGTCACACGAAAAGAGCCGAAGCTGAGAGAAATGCTCGGCTTAGCAAATAACCTATATTGCGTATACTATGAAGACCTTTGTGCGGTAGCTCGTAAAGTTGAAGAAAGCGAATTTGGTGAGGAAAACCTAAAAAAGAATCTGGCTGATTTAGAATGGGTTAAGGCTGCCGCCAGTACGCATGAAAGGATAATAGAGCAGGTTATGACTAATACCGACGTAATTCCCTTCAAGTTTGGAACCTTGTTCAATACAGACGATAGTCTCAAGGCGATGCTTAAAGAATATGGTGAGGAATTCAAGGCAATTCTCAAGAGATTAGAAAATAAGCAGGAGTGGGGACTCAAGATTTATTGTGACACAGAGAGGCTAAAACAGAGCTTCATTAATGGCGAAACAGAGCTTTTGGAAATCGAGAATGAAATCAACTCCTCTTCTGTTGGGAAAGTCTATTTTCTTAAAAAGAAAAAAGACGAACTGATAAAAGATACGCTAAAGAGGAAGATCAATGAATGTGGTCAGGAAACTTTCGAACTATTGAAAGAATTAAGTTTCGAAGCCCGCGTAAACAGGCTGCTACCGAAAGAAGTGACCGAGAGAAAGGAGGACATGGTCTTAAATTCGGCTTTCTTGGTCGGCAAAGATGAAGCGGACGATTTTATTAACATGGTAGATACTTTAAAAATGCACTACGAAAGTAAAGGACTTTTCCTCGATAGTAGCGGTCCCTGGCCACCGTACAACTTCTGTGGGCTTCTAAAGGAAAAAGTGCAACATGGATAGCGTCATAACAAAGTCGAAAGATGTAACCCTCTTAGAAATCTTGGACAGGGTTTTGGATAAGGGTGTGGTTGTATCCGGAGATATGGTTATCTCCGTGGCAGACGTAGACCTTATATATTTAGGATTGAAAGTTCTGCTCAGCTCAGTGGAAACTATGGAGAAATTAAGAGGTTCGCCATTTATTGGACCAACGCAGGAGCCAACATAGCAATGAAACTATATTTATACGGCATAATAAATTCAAGTGACCAGATAAAGGAATCAATTTACGGATTAGAAGGTTCTGGCGTTTATAACATCCCCCTCTGCGATATAGGGGCGGTTGTAAGTGAAATTAGCCAGCCGATCCGAGGTGTAACTAAAGGTGCTGTTTTAGAACATGAGGCAGTCGTAGAAAAGCTTATGGAGAATTTCACCATTTTGCCTGTGAGGTTTCAGACTATTATCGATGGCAGAGATAATCTGCTTTCTATGATGCAGAGTTACTACAAGGATTTTAAAGATAATCTGGAGAGACTCCATAATAAGCTCGAGTTTGGTATTAAGGTCATCTGGCCTGCAGATAAGGTAAAAGAAAACATCATCAAGGCTCTTAAGAAAGGCGGGCAGAGGATGCCAGAGTCAGATAGCTCGGTGAGTAAGAGATTTATAAAGGAAAAATTTGAAAAATACGAGATAGACAAAGAATTCGAAGCAAAAGCCGATAGATTTATTAAAGTTATGGACATATTTTTCAGCAAGTTTGCTGCAGAAAAGAAACTTGGAAAACTAAAGACCGAAAATCTGCTTTTAGACGCAGTTTATTTAGTTGAAAAAGATAGGCAAAATGATTTTAGGGAGGCTTTTGAGCATATAAAAAACGCGCACACCGGTCTTAAGTATTTGTTCAGCGGTCCCTGGCCTCCATATAACTTTGTTGTTTTGTCGAAAAAGTCTGGTCTTCTCAGAGATTCTGAACAAGCTGACCTCTTTGACAAAGTAACCCAGTGTCAAACCTTGGTAGGAGCTGATAGTATATGATAGCAAGCGGAATAGTCGAAACTGATTCACCTGAAGAATTTATCGAAGAAATAGAAAAATCACAGGATGTTCTCCCTAGAAAAATTGATGCCAACCCCAAAAATGTGGAGAAAGGGTTGGCAAAGCTTGTGCTCACCCTCATAGAGCTGATAAGAAAGCTGTTAGAAAAACAGGCTATGAGAAGAGTAGAAGCCGGCTCTCTATCCGAGGACGAAATAGAAAGGGTAGGCGAAACTTTAATAAAGTTAGAAAATAAAATGAATGAGCTGAAACAAATATTCGGTCTTAAAGACGAAGAGCTGAACCTGAATTTAGGGCCTTTAGGAGAGTTGATGTAGGAGAAACAATGTCAAAACAAGATGCCAAAATAAACTGCCTGACATTTCAAAAGCAAGAGGCGGTGATAGAAGATATCACCGCCCAGATAAATAACGCCAAGGACGTCTCACAAAAAGCGGAATTTGCACAGAAGTTGCAAGAAGAAGTAGACGTTCTTCTTTCTTGCCCGGATTACAATCAGAAAAATAAAGACTGCAGTAATTGCCGTTTTATTACAAATGTGCGTAAGAAGACGGCAGATTTAGTCATAAGGGCCAAGAAATTAACGTAATCAGAGAATTGAGGAATAAACGATGGCAGAACAAAAAATGGTCCACGCCATAGAGGCAACTAATTTAGCCGATATTCTGGAAAGAGTGCTGGATAAAGGGGATTGTCATTGCCGGGGATATTAAGATTCAACTTGCTGATATTGACCTTCTGAATATCAAAATAAGGCTCTTGGTCGCCTCCGTGGATAAAGCTATGGAAATGGGAATAAATTGGTGGCAACAGGACGCATACCTGTCTTCCACTGCAAGAAAAGCAGACCTTAAACAGGAAAATAGGGAGCTCAAGAAAAGGTTAGAGCGCAATGAGGAGCTCAAGAAGAGATTAGAGCGAGCAGAAGCCAAGGCAACATAGGTGGGCCTATGAGAACATTGATTTATGTGCCTGTTATACATACCAGTGCTGACCTTGGTTCAATAGCAAAGGATGTGAACGCCAGAGGCATTAGAAGCCTGGGAGAAGAAATTTGGGCAAAGCATAGAAAGACAGTTGAAGGCTTCTGGGACGCCATATCACGTTATTTCGATTCTATAGATGTAAAAACGGCTAAGATATACCAGGATGGAATGGTTGCCGAGGGCGAAGTGGGTGAGAAAATAGTTGAAGAAACAGCTAAAGCTGGAAGTAAGAATTACCAGTTAGTATTAAGGCTCCTTGAGCGAGGGGCTTTTTTAGTCAAGACGGAGGATTTTAAGCTGGTTAAGGAAGAGTACGATAGATTACTTGCCATAACACAAGCCAAATCAATCACACGGAAAATAACAGCATATATAAAATATAAGTTAGTAAAAACTATACTTTTGAATAAAAGAGACGCCTTTATTGCCAAAAGAATCGCCCAAACCTTGAAGCCTGACGAAAAGGCGATCTTGTTCATTGGGGCCTTTCACAAGATCAAAAAGAGGCTTCCTAAGAGTATTCGAGTCAGAGAATTAAAGGATCCAGAAAAGGTAAGAAAATATCAAAGGTTACTGCCTTTCTATAACAAGTATAGAAAACAATTTGAAAAATTGGGCGCATACATTGTTTCAGAAGTAACTTATTGCTCTTTGAAAAATTAAAAGAACGCAGCACAATTAGCCGAAATTACGGGTATGAGACCCGTAGGAACAACCAAACAATTGGAGCAGCGGCGGCGAAAAGCCATCGCACGGCTGGAACAAGGACACAGGGTTCGAGAAACCGCCAGGCTAATCGGAGCCAGTCCATCAACGGTAACTGAATGGCGAAAAGCCTATGAGAAGTTCGGCGAACAGGCATTTGAGGCTCATAGCCCGCCGGGGCGTACCCCAGGTTTATCACAGAAGCAGAAGAATCGACTGGGAAAGCTGCTGCTGAAAGGTGCTTCTCGACATGGTTATCCCACCGAGTTGTGGACGCTGCAAAGAGTCGCCGAAGTAATCGAGACTCACTTCGGTATTCGCTACGAGTTGTCCAGGGTCTGGCATATCCTGAAGGGCATGGGGTGGAGTTGTCAGAAGCCCGAACGGCGGGCCAGAGAACGCGATGAAAAAGCCATAGCCCTCTGGCGAAAGAAGGATTGGCCGCGTATAAAAAAAAGCCCGAAGAAGCGGTAAAACCATCGTATTTGCCGACGAAAGCGGGTTTATGCTTCAGCCGACGGTACGTCGGACATGGGCACCAAAAGGCCAAACCCCCATCCATTACAGTTGGGACCGTCGCGACAGATTGTCTGCTATCTCTGCGATAAGTGTTTCGCCGAGACGACACCAATTGAGCCTTTACTTTGCGATACAAGATACAAATGTGCATGCGGACGACTTCGAGGAATTTGTTTCGCAAATTCTGACTCATTTTTGCAAAGGAATCATCGTGGTTATCGACCGTTGGATGGTGCATCGTTCGGCCGCGAGGAAGTTGCGTTTGCGATTCAGTCGCGTGGATGTGGAATGGCTGCCTGCGTATGCTCCTGACCTCAACCCTGTCGAACAGGTTTGGAATCGCAGCAAGTACGTGGAGCTGGCCAACTTTATCCCTAACGATGTTGAAGTATTGGCCAAGGCAGTCGGTGATTCGCTGCGTGGCCAGATCGGTCAAAAGAATCTGTTGCGTTCGTTTTTCCATCATGCAAAATTACGAATATGATTCGTTCGGTTATTTATTCAAAACTCAATAGAAATTGATGCGAGCCGCGGTGATTTTACCGGCGACACTTATACCCCCAGTGGTCTGAGTCTATCAAATGGAGGCGATTGGGTACAAGCTGAGTTTGATGGGGATACAGACCGTGCCGTCGTTACGAACTTCAGATGCGACGTAACCTCCGCCGATATTTGTCAGGACAAGATTCACGTGAACCTTGAGCCTTCTGGTCTGTCGGGTACACTGAAATTGGAGCTAACCGGGCCGGGAGGCTCTCACACTATACGAGAGGAAACAAGGTCTTCAGGAAGTTATGACGAGACGTTTGATCTTCCGAACCTCAGCATAGGAGAATACACCAAAGTCAAGGCCACGTGGACCGTTGGGGGTGCTCCCTGTATTGATGAGTATGATTATCACATAAAAGTATTAGGAGCATACGATCATACATGCTATAATACGCCGGATGAATCGGGGTGTACCGGCTCACTGGAATGGTTCTCTTATGTTATTGCGAATCCTGTGAATCCCTGTGGCCCAGCCCCTCCTTGCAATTGGATAAATGCTCAAGGGAAATCTGGCTGGCTCAACGCAATATTCGACCCAAAAGCCGGAACCGGTTCCGGTAAAGATGTGAGCAAGTATATCTATTCAAGAGAGTGGTATTGTACCGGCAGCGATTACCCTCGCAGGCTAAGAAGAACCGGCTGTGCCTGTGGTAGCTGTGAATATGATTGTATATCAGTGGGTGACGTCGCCATTAATTCAGGTAACGAGGATTTGGAATGTGGTGAGACAGTGTGTGTCCATCAACACGGCACGCACACCGTTCGGGACACAGGTGACCTAGCTATGGACCAACTCGATCATTACTACGGAGTCTCGGACTGCGGGTACTGTCCGTCCATTGGAGACGATATAATGACAATAAAGGTTTACTGAGTTATGAAAAAGGAGATATCTATAATGAACTTAACAATAGCTTTAATAAGTACCAGGCGTTATGTTTTCGCGTTTTTTTTGACTTGGGTTTGGTTTTCGGGGTTTTGCAACATTGCCTGGACGAAAGAAGATGCAAACACTCCACTCATCATTTCAAATGATAAGTATCAAGTTTCATTTGCTGGTGAAAAACCTCTCAAAGACCCCCCCGGTCGAAACAACTATATCTTCGAAATATTCGACAAGGAGACAGGGAAAGTCAACCAGTTTGTCCTTGACTATCCGTGCAAACCAATAGAGGAAACGCATCTGAAGATGCGTATTCTAGAAAATAATAGATTAATCATAGAACTAAAATGGAAAAAACGACGGAGGGCATCAACCGGCATCCATATAGTTGATGCCAAGAGAAATGA
>Ga0114919_10003809_pt1 | contig 12118 bp, 6 predicted proteins | sample BlataG_FD_88682 | JGI IMG/M metagenome (GOLD analysis project Ga0114919, IMG submission 88682) | Deep subsurface microbial communities from Black Sea to uncover new lineages of life (NeLLi) - Black_00105 metaG | ecosystem: Environmental > Aquatic > Marine > Oceanic > Sediment | place: Atlantic... | reverse complement strand
CGGGCATTGGATCATTCAGCCCCCCATTGCCAACATAGTTCGACGTTGCAGGTTCAAAGTTACTTGGGCAATTGTCACAGTCGAAGAGCCGATTGTATTGTGGCCCATTATTATCTCCTCCCGGCAGCGTCGGTGGCGTGAGGTCACTAGGGCAACGAAACAATCCTATTGATGTCCTTAGTAATGGCCTAAGTGTGGGATCACCGATGGCGTCACGAAGCGTTGCGCTGGACACGTTGAGTGAGTCATACAAAACCGGCTGCTCAAGCATTGGGAGGATTTGTGTGGGCCAGCCCCACTCAGCCTTCCGGGAACCGCCTGGCTGCCATCCAACGGGAAACTCTCTTCGTGCGTTTTCATATACATGAAGGGCAACTCCGATCTGATGCAGGTTATTCACACAAGCGACTCTTCTGCCACTTTCACGAGCCGACTGCACCGCAGGGAGAAGCAACCCAACTAAGACACCAATAATGGCGATGACTACCAGCAGTTCAATGAGTGTAAAGGCTCGTCCAACCTGCCTCTTCATCAACTTGTTCTGCGAGGTGGTTGTTGTTTCAGTGGTGAAGGTGTTCATAAGCCTTGTTCCCTTATCTCCCTTTACGTCTTCAGCGTCAAAGATGCCAATCAAATTATCGCTCATTGGTGATGAGAAGAAAACCCGTTTGTTCTCTATCTCCTACGAATCGTGATTTGAAACGACATACAGTGCGACGGCGGTGGTCATACAGAGTGCGGCAATCAGGCGTCTAAAAAAAACATGCCGCTCGACTCGGCTTTCGAGTTGATGCCAACCCTGACCAGATAATATCGCACCAAGAATAACAGACATAATACCACGGGTTGATTGCAAGATTGTACTCAGTATGACACCTACGTAGCCAATACATGCATAGAGCCCAAACATTGCCAGAAGCCATGCCGCGGAGTATTCAGCCGCAGCTCGCCAGTCGCGAATGGTTGGGCACGGCTGCCGAGCATACTCAAAGAGTGTCAACGGCGAAACGATGAGTCCGATAAATACATACGTTAAAAGGAGTGCAAGACAGCCTGCTGAGAAGCGGCTCAGGGAAAGACTGGTCTGTATGGCATTAATCATTTCCACAATTCCGAGATCAGCAATCGCAAAGCAGATGCAGCCGCACGATAGGAGTATCAGTGATTGCACAGGCAGGCCCGACCCTCCCTGCTGAAGAAGAATTGCCGCGGCCGCGCACAGCATCACTGCAAACCACTGCTCAATGGACAGTGTCTGACCAAAAACCAGGGAGACTATCAGCCCCAGAGCGATTATTTTCAGACCGAGTAGCGGCGACAGACGAGACGCATCAGCCCTCGTGAGTACGCGGAAGACAGCAGATGTTCCGAACAAGTAGGTTCCAGTTGACACAACGCAAGGCAGCCAAATGCTCCAGTGCCAGATTCCAGAAAGAAGCGTATCCGCCGAGTAGGTCGACCAAGCGGCTGTCCCGCAGATGAATCCCATAAGTACATGAGCAAAGATAAGGAGTCGCCTGCTGGCATGTTTCTCACGAGTGCCATGGTGCCGAGAAACCAAATATGACACAGAACTGAAAAAAGCTGCTGTTAGGCCAGCAACAATGCCAAAGAAAAGAGTATTCACAACGTTTGAACCGGGCGGGGTGGACGGCAATATGTGGCCCGCGGGCACCAGACTTTACCCACTCGGTACAGCCGGTGCGACCGTTGCTTCTGTTTCGTCTTCAAAGCGGCCGATCGGACGACCTGCAATTTATACGGCGGGTAGAGTTGAGGGAAGAAGTCTTTCAGCACCTAGGAAAATACTCACATGGCCAGTGCCAACCAGCGGATTGCCGGTGGGGTAGCCCAGCGTCTTGCAAACGGTGACTATATTATCGACCCCGATGTTCCACATCGAGTGGGTGTCAGCCGTTTGCGACAAATCCTCGCGATCGTCCTCGTACCGGTTGTCGTTTTTATTTCAATGGCACTCGTCAGTTTCGATCCAGCTGACCCACCCGCAAGCCGGGGCTTTCCGCCTCGTATCGAGCCAGTAAATCTATGTGGGCATTTAGGATCCACAGTCGCAACCTTTATTTACCAATCAACTGGTGTTGCTGGATGGCTTGGGGTCGTGTTCATCGGCGGACTCGCCGTCGGACTCTTTCGTCATCAGCGTTTTCAGGACCTACCATGGCGTGCAGCTGGTGCAGTCCTATCGATTGCCGGCCTTGCCACCCTCTGCACCCTTTTCCTGCCGGCCTTCATACCCCGTCCCGTGTGGGGACCAGGTGGGCTTGCTGGACTGTTATTTGCAGACCTTGCAACCCGTTATCTGGCAAATGCTGGCGCGGCAATAGCAGCGGCTACCATCCTTGGTTTAGGTCTCTTTCTCGCGGCTGATCAGGTGATGTTTCAATGTGGTAGTTGCTTCACACGTCTGCTCACTCGACTTGGTGACTGCAGTATCACGCTCATTCAATCCCTTCTCTCTGGAGTCGGCATTCTTCCCAGGGAATCTACAGAAGAAGCCGAAGACCTTGCGTGGTGGCAAAGACGCCGCCAAGCCGCAAAGGTGGCCGTTAAATCTGAAGAGAACAACACAGGTGATCTTGCGATCCGTGTCCGGGGACGGAAACAAAAAGAAGAAATAGTCGATGAAGAATATGAGGAGTATGAAGAGGAAGAAGAGGACTACGAAGAGGAACCCGAGGAGGTAACCCAACCGGTTGCCTCAATTGTTCCTATCAAAAACCGACAAACCCGGCCGACCCGACAACTTGAGCTGGATATTTCCCCGGATCCGGAAGGGAATTACGAATTGCCTTCACTGGAGTTGCTACTACCTCCGGAGGAACTGGAGCTTGATGAACAAGAGGCTGAAGTCCGCAAGCGGGCAAAGATTCTGGAGAAAACATTTGCCAATTTCGGCTTTAAGGTACGAGTTGTTGAGGTGGAGACCGGCCCAGTTATTTCGCAATACGAGATCGAGCTTGAGGCTGGGCTGCGGCTCGCGAAAATCACGAATCTTGCCGATGACCTAGCAATTGCTTTGCGGGTTCCAAGTGTTCGGATTGTCGCACCCATTCCAGGAAAGAATTCGGTTGGTGTTGAAGTCCCGAATACCGATCGGCAGATGGTGCGACTGCGTGAGGTCATGGAAGAGACCCACGCAAAAAGTCGAAGTATGAAAATTCCCATTTACCTAGGGAAAGATGTTGGTGGAAATCCAATGGCAGTTGACCTTGCGACGATGCCTCATCTTCTGATTGCCGGCCGAACTGGGACAGGTAAAAGTGTCTGTCTCAATTCTATTATTGTTTCGATGTTGATGACCCGGCGGCCTGATGAGGTCCGTATGCTGATGATCGACCCGAAAATGGTCGAACTGACACCTTATAAGTCACTGCCTCATCTGATGCATCCGGTCGTGACTGACATGAAAAAGGCTGAAGCAATCCTCGCCTGGGCAGTCGACAAGATGGAACAACGGTACACCCTGCTAGCGCGCGCGGGCGTCCGTCATCTGACGCAATACAATTCCCTTGGCCGGGATGAAATTTTGAAGCGTATTCAGCCCGAGAGTGAGGAGGAGGCTGATGCAATTCCAACAACAATGCCATTTATTGTGATGATTGCCGATGAGATTGCTGACATGATGATGACAGCCGGCAAAGAGATTGAGCAGTATATCATTCGCCTTGCGCAGAAAAGCCGCGCTGTTGGCATCCATCTTATTCTTGCCACCCAAAAGCCAACAGTGGATGTAATCACTGGCCTTATCAAGAGTAACCTGCCTGCCCGAATTGCATTCCAGGTCGCCAGTCGTACCGATAGTCGGGTGGTACTTGATGAATGTGGTGCAGAAAGGCTTCTTGGCAACGGTGATATGTTGTTCCTCTCACCCGGAACGAGTCTTACCCAGCGTGGACAAGGAACATTTGTCAGTGACGATGAAATTGGGCGCGTCATGGCGACGGTAGGCACAGCCGAACCTCAATACGCAAAAGAACTAGTGAATCTGCAACCAGCGCCGTCCGGTGATTCAGCCACAAAAGGCCCTGTAGTTAAGGATCGTGACGAACTCTATGCGGCAGCCGTCGAAGTGGTGATCCGAGAGGGCCGTGGAAGTGTGTCCCTGTTACAGCGAGCGCTGGGTGTTGGATACGGCCGTGGTGCCCGAATGATTGATTTCATGGCTGAAGATGGGATCGTAGGTCAATATGCTGGCAGTCAGGCTCGTGAGGTGCTCATGACCATGGACGAATGGGCGGCAGCACAAGGAGAAGAGCCCATCCCACCAGATCCACCGCCCCGCAGGCTCAAAATCAACCCGCATGCAGAGGAAACTGCAGATGATGACTCTGTAGAAGAGGAATCAACGCCAGACGACGAGGAGCCTTCCCTGATCGCTGAAGCTGATGATGATTATGAGGATGAAGACGTTGACGAGGATGCCGAGTCCGAAGAAGAGGACGGCGATGATGAGGATGAATACGAGTACGTCTACGAAGATGAAGAGGAAACTGATGAAAAAGAAGGTGAATACGAGGAGGACGAAGAAGAAGACGAGTAACTTCTCGGTGCTTTCCTTGCTCTTTTGAATCAATGTGGCGGGGGCACGGAAGCAACAATCTGTCTGTGTTTCTCTAAAAAGTCTATCTCAAGGGGTTTTCATATGCAGTGGTGGTTCGTTGGGGCGGCGGCCCTCGCCGGTTCTTGTATAGCAATCCAGGCAGCAGCAAATAGTGCGCTTCGCGATACATTAGAAAGTCCTTGGTATGCAGCTTTTTTGTCTATTACCGGAACAATGGTCTGCGCCCTTCTCTTTCTAGGGTGCACACGCCCCACCCTTCCCACGGGCGACATGTTGCGAACCACCGCCTGGTGGAATTGGATTGGTGGACCGCTGGGCGCGGCATTTGTCCTCTCTGGGACTCTCCTTGTTCCACGACTCGGTACGGCAACATTCTTAGCAGCAGTTGTTGCCGGGCAACTAGCCTGTTCACTTGCGATTGATCACTTTGGCCTAATGAATATTACCCAGCACTCCATCTCACCTGGAAGACTTCTGGGTGCACTTCTGGTTTTTACCGGGGTTCTCGCAGTGAAATATCTCTAAGACGGAGAGCAGGACCTTTGCAACATACGGCATACCCTGACAAAAGATGGTAGTCCGCCGCTGGGTGGCTTTCGAGTCATTGCAAACGACGGTATTCTGGTATTTGACGATTTCCACAAGAGATTGGTATTCCATGCGTACGATTGAAATCTATGACACAACGCTCCGTGATGGTTCTCAGGGGGAAGGTGTAAACTTTTCGCTTGAAGACAAGCTATCGATCGCCAAACGACTCGATGAAGCAGGCGTGAACTTTATTGAAGGTGGATATCCCCTTTCCAATCCAAAGGATTCACAATTTTTCAGTCGAGCTGCCAACCTCGAACTAAAGAATGCACAACTGTGCGCTTTTGGTATGACTCGGCGACGGGGTATGGAAGCACACCTTGACCCTGGAATGAAAGCGCTGCTTCAGGCAGGCACTCCCGTCGTGACCATTGTCGGGAAGACCTCGTGTTTTCATGTTGAAACCGTGCTTGGTGTCAGTCTCGAAGAGAACCTTGACATGATTCGTGACACGGTTGCCTACCTCACATCAGAAGCACGTGAAGTATTTTACGATGCCGAGCATTTCTTTGACGGCTGGAAACTCGACTCACACTACTCACTGGAGACACTCCGTGCCGCAGTGCAAGGTGGTGCGACCCGCCTTATTCTCTGCGACACCAATGGGGGTACTCTTCCAACGGAAGTTGCAACAATCGTAGCAGAGGTCACCCACACTCTCGCGACACCCCTTGGAATTCACTGTCATAATGATTGTGATGTGGCTGTTGCCAACACGCTCAGTGCTATTAGTGCTGGCTGCATTCAGGCTCAGGGAACCATCAACGGGATTGGTGAGCGTTGTGGCAATGCTGACATTATTTCTATTGCAGCTAATCTCGCTTTGAAAGTCCCTGAAACCATGGTGCTTGCCAAAGCGCACGGTGAATCTGGTGGTGTCTCACACCTCACAGAACTATCACGATTTGTGTATGAAACCGCGAATATGTCATATCGTCCTGGTCAGCCATATGTTGGGGCGAGTGCTTTTGCTCATAAGGGCGGAATGCATGTTCACGCAATTGCCAAGTCGACCAAGTCGTATGAGCATATTACTCCAGAATTGGTGGGTAATTCTCGTCGGGTGCTCGTAAGCGAACTCTCTGGACGTTCAAATATCGCCGCGATGGTCAACCGTCCGGATGTCAAAGATGACCGCGCTCTTTTGGACAAGGTTTTGCAAGAGGTCTGTCGGTTGGAAAACGAGGGCTGGCAATTTGAGGCCGCTGATGCCTCATTTGATCTGTTAGTCGATCGATCTGCGGGCACCTTTTGTCCGCAGTTTCAGAAACTTGCATATAACGTTGAGGTTGAAAGCTCGGGGCACGAGGATGGCTATATACGAACCGAAGCAACCGTCAAATTGGCTGTTGGTCAAGATGTCCGTCATGAGGTTGCCGAAGGTGATGGTCCCGTGAACGCACTCGACGCTGCTCTGCGGAAAGCCCTTGCGACAATATTTCCCCACCTCAACCGAATGCACCTGCTCGATTACAAAGTTCGCGTGATCAACGCGCAAGAAGGAACTGCAGCGCGTGTGCGTGTATCAATTCAAAGTACTGATGGCGAACGAGTGTGGGGAACTGTTGGCGTGAGTGAAAATGTTATCGAAGCAAGCTGGCTCGCTCTTGCCGATTCGTTCCACTTTTATCTAGGGACGGGGGCCAAAAAGCCATCCAGCACACCTCAACAAAACCACCCGGTGCAGTCGTGACTACACAAAGTCACCGTAGAATCCGTCTCGCTGTAACGATGGGGGATCCTGCGGGAATTGGGCCTGAGCTATGCATTCGGCTCCTTCACGAGTCTGAAAAAAGCGGCAGCACAGAATATGTCCCCCTCATCTATGGTGATGCGGCGATTCTGGAAAAAGTGAGTGCCTGTATTGGCGTACCAATCGTTGCGCCTGTGGTGTCTCCTGGGACGGCAATTGAAAAACCGGCTATCGTCCATTGCGCAACTGCAAATCTCAATGAAATTGTCCCGGGCCGAGTGCAGGCCCCGTGTGGTGAGGCTTCACTCCACTATTGCCTCGAGGCTATCGCCCAGGCAAAGCAAGGCGAACTTGAAGCGATTGTCACCTGTCCAATTAGTTAAGAGGCTCTTGCTCTGGCAGGGCATACATACCCGGGCCATACAGAGTTATTCTCGGAACATTTTGCGAAGTCTGAAACCTGCATGATGCAGTATGCACCCGACATCGCATGCAGTTTTGTGACCACACATATCGGCTATGTCGAGGTGGCCCAGCACCTGACCACCGAGCGAATAGCCGCCGTCCTTCAACTCACGCATACCGCCTTGCGTACCATCCGTGGCACCGTTCCGCGGCTCCTCGTCTGCGGGCTAAATCCGCACGCCGGTGAGCATGGACTTTTTGGAAATGCTGAAGAAGAGAAAATTATTGCACCAGCGGTTGTGCAGGCGAGACAGCTAGGACTTGATGTCACTTGACCACTCCCAGCCGACACAGCATTCACACCACAGTCTCGAGCTCGCTTTGATGCTATGGTGCGTATGTATCATGACCAAGGGCATATCCCAATAAAAATGGTTGCCTTTGACCGTGCCGTCAATATTACCCTTGGGTTGTCAACGATACGAACAAGTGTCGACCATGGCACTGCCTTTGACATCGCATGGAGGGGCACAGCTGATCCCGGCAGTCTTTTCCAAGCTGTTCAGCTCGCATCAATGCTGGCAAACAAGAAGCTGTCAGAACCTCTAGCGGGCCCCACGGATGAAACCTGACTCCTTCAGAGTAACCCTGTAGGTAGGCTCTGACGCGCTGCACTTGAGGAATTCCAGCCGTCCACTCTATTCTTTGGGTCGGGGTGGCAGCCTTTTTATGTTTCTCTCGCTCATTGGACCTTGGTTTATTTATCCTCCGATAGATTCCGGCACTGCCGCCACACAACGCAGCCCCTTTGCACACTTGGAGATAATCGATGAATTTTGCTCGTGGGAAATTAATGCTCGCAAGTTTTCTGACGCTTGTTGCATCTGGCGTTGGTTTTGCTACGCGAACTGCCGCTGGCGGTGACTGGGAAAGAGAATTCAATATTGGTGGTGCCGAATTCGGTGCAATTCTCGGGGCTGGTTTTCTTGGCTTTGGTTTGATGATTTTTTTCGGTGGCATCCTGGTTGAAAAGTTTGGCTATAAAAAGTTGCTCCTGCTTGCCTGTGTTTTCCACCTCGTCAGTGCTGGCATGCTGTTTCTCGCAAATCCGCTCTTCGATTCATGGAGGCAGACCGATCCTGAACTCGCCACCGCCAGAGTTTTCAAGGTGCTGTTCTGGAGCGCGTTCATTTTTTCAATCTGCCAAGGACTTTATGAAGCAGTCATTAATCCGCTCATTGCGCAGTTGTATCCAGACAACAAAACACACTACCTCAACATTCTTCACGCCGGTTGGCCAGCAGGCATGATTATCGGCGGCCTTTTTGCGGCTGGCTTTATTGGAGAGAATGCATGGTTTGTCCAGTTGCCGTGGCAGTGGGTCCTTGCGAGTTTTTCTGTCGTGGTGGTCGGCTATGGAATTATGGTTCTGCCTGAGAAGTTTCCAGAAACAGTTGGCGAGTCGTCCGGAAATTTTGCGACTGTTTTTTCCTGTTTTGTATCAATCCCATTCCTTGTACTCATCGTGCTTCATGGGCTTGTTGGATACATGGAGTTAGGTGTGGATTCATGGATGACCAAACTCATGGAAAACCTGCTGCCGAACTCCATACTGATTCTTGTATACACATCACTCTTAATGTTTATCCTACGATTCTTCGCAGGACCTATTGTCCATAAGGTCAATCCAATTGGTCTGCTTTTCGGTAGTAGTATCATTGCATGCCTTGGTCTGCTTTGGCTGGGATCTCCGATCCAGAGCGTATTTATGATTTTCGTCGCCGCTACATTTTACTCTTTTGGGAAGGCATTCCTCTGGCCAACCATGCTTGGTGTTGCAGGTGAGCGATATCCGCAGAGTGGGTCCGTTGCAATGGGGGCACTCGGTGCTGCTGGCATGATCTGTGTAGGACAGATCGCTGGCCCACGGATCGGCACGCAGCAGGGTTTCGAGATGAGCCAGCGTCTTGAGCAGACTGCTCCTGATACCTTCAGCCGTTACGCTGCGACAGATGTCACACAGTCTTGGGGCTACGAATACCGGGCACTCGACGCTGCTAAATTGAATGCTGCCAATGGCACAGAACTCGTGGATGGGAAGCCACAGTCGACTGATGCAATTACAAACGCAGCACTCATCCCGGACAGTGAAAAGAACACGCTCGTCAAGAACGCATCAACTGATTTTAAAGCTGTCCAAGACTCATACTTATTTGGTGGACGCCAAGCTCTGAGATTGACGAGTTATGTTCCTGGTGCGATGGCCATCGGTTTTCTTGGCCTGCTTATCTATTTTCGTGCCATAGGTGGCTATAAGGTGATTCATCTCGATGGAACTGAAGAATCCCATGAGGGTGCCACGGGTGAAGAAGCCCCGGATGGCACAGGACCAGAAGACATCCCGGCTGCAAGTGAATATTGACGTTTCACCCGGGCCTCATCTGACCTGACTACCACTGAACGCCGATGGATACGGCGTGACTCTAGCCGGAGTTACGCCGTATCTGTTTAATCGAAGGGGACTGCCGCACCCACGACACGAAATTTAGTCGACCCCAAGAGCGTCGAACCGCACTGAAATACACGTTTTTCAGAAAATTATGCACGAATTACCAAAACATTATGATCATGCCGCAGCCCAGACTCGCTGCCAGACACTCTGGGATTCCAAACGCTACTGGCACGCCGACCCAGACCAACAAGGCGAAGTCTTCTCTGTGGTCATCCCTCCGCCAAATGTCACTGGGGCCCTTCACCTGGGACACGCGCTGAACAACACACTTCAAGACATCCTTGTCCGCACAAAGCGTATGCAGGGGTTCGTCACGCTTTGGATGCCTGGAACAGATCATGCTGGAATCGCCACACAGGCCGTTGTTGAGCGACGACTGCTGGAAGAAGAAGGAGTCTCACGGCATGATCTCGGGCGCGAGAAACTCGTTGAACGCATCTGGGACTGGAAAGAGCAATACGAAAAACGGATCCTCGGCCAACTCAGGGATATCGGCGCAAGTTGTGACTGGGACAGAACCCGGTTCACTCTCGATGCCCAGTGCGAAAAAGCCGTACGGGAAACCTTCTTCCGTCTTTTCAAAAAAGGACTTGTACGTCGTGGGAAGCGGCTGGTGAACTGGGATACGTTCCTCCAGACTGCTGTCAGTGACGATGAGGTTTTTCATGAGGAAGTAAAGGGGTATTTCTGGCACATACGATACACAGTGATCGATCCACAACCTGGTGAACCAACAGAGGTCACTGTTGCGACCACGCGGCCAGAAACGCTCCTCGGTGATACTGCCGTAGCAGTTCATCCAAACCCGGTGGCAGCGATGCAGTCGGTGCTCGTTGAACTTCACGAAAAACTGGACCAGGCACCAGATAAAGAAAAAGCTGAGATTGAACTGACGATTAATTCTCTCCAGAGCCGCTGTAAAAGTGTTCTACCGGGTCTCAAAAAACTCGCAGATATGGCCGCCGATGGACGCCACGTGAGAGTGCCGTTACTTGATCGTTCTATTCCAATTGTTACAGATGAATGGGCAAAACCAGACATGGGCTCTGGCTGTGTGAAGATTACACCAGCCCACGATCCAAATGATTATGAAGTTGGAATTCGACAAGACCTGCCGATGATCAACATTCTCAATCCGGATGGCACATTAAATCAGGCAGCGGGGCAGTACGAAGGCTTACCAATGAAGAAGGCCCGTACACGCGTTGTGGCTGATCTTGAAACGGCCGGCCTTCTTCTTCAGGTGGAAGACAGGGTGATTGAACTAGCCCACTCCGACAGATCGAAAACACCCATCGAACCCTATTTGGCCGATCAATGGTTTATCAGCATGGCTGACCTCGCTGAACCGGCACTGAGGGTTGTCCGCGAAAAAAAAATCCAGATACACCCCGAACGATATGCAAAAAGTTATCTTGACTGGCTAGGAGAAAAACGAGATTGGCCAGTCAGTCGTCAACTCTGGTGGGGCCATCAGATTCCAATATGGCATGTTTCCGACGTAACCCGCCAAGAGATCGAAGACACCTTCTCTAACGATACGGCAGTGGCATGGACACCTGACGGTGATGACTCTGATGATCGTCATCCAAGAGGATGGTTTGTATGTTCGGCTAATGAAAATCTTGGGGTCGACGCAATCAATGGCAAGCCTCTTGTGCGTGATCCCGATGTCCTCGACACCTGGTTTTCATCGGCTCTTTGGCCTCATTCGACTCTTGGCTGGCCAACAGAAACCGAGTTACTGAAGCGGTTCTATCCCACGAGCACGTTGGTTACCAGCCGGGATATTATTACCCTCTGGGTGGCTCGGATGGTCATTCTTGGAATTTTCAATACTGGTGAAATTCCATTTCATCATGTTTCAATTCATCCAAAGATTCTCGACCGATACGGCGAGACGATGAGCAAAAGTAAAGGAAATGGCGTTGATCCGCTTGACGTTATTTCACTCCTTGGGGCAGATGCACTCCGCTTTGGTATGGCAACGATGGCCACTGAGACACAGGATGTCCGTATGCCAGTTGAATTCCAATGCCCAACGTGCACAGCGAGGATTGATCAGACAACTCAAAACCGCACAAAACCGAGAATTACGTGCCCAAAATGCAATCAGGCCTTCCGGACACAGTGGGCAACTGATGAGGCGGACCTGGCACTGCCCCGTGGTGCCGCAGTAAGTGAACGCTTTGAGGCAGGGCGGAATTTTTCGAATAAGCTCTGGAATGCAACACGGTTTGTCCTCATGCATCTTCAGGACAGCGGTCTCTCAGCAGGTCTGCCTAAACTCGATACCATCACAGAGTTTCCACTCGAAGATCGCTGGTTATTGAGT
>Ga0114919_10003808_pt1 | contig 12118 bp, 15 predicted proteins | sample BlataG_FD_88682 | JGI IMG/M metagenome (GOLD analysis project Ga0114919, IMG submission 88682) | Deep subsurface microbial communities from Black Sea to uncover new lineages of life (NeLLi) - Black_00105 metaG | ecosystem: Environmental > Aquatic > Marine > Oceanic > Sediment | place: Atlantic... | reverse complement strand
TTCTTCGTTTTCCCGCAGCGCTTCCTCCGCCTTCGTTGGCTCAGTGGTGTCGCCGAAGATACCCTGAAGAACTGGCTTGCCTAGTATGTGAACCATTTGTGGCAATATTTCAACTTCATTAATAAGCTGTTCTCTTGTCTTATCTTCATGTTTCATTTTGTGTACCCCTGGCAACAGGCAGCAATTTTACCTGACAGCCATGCATAGGCACTGGGATTTTGGCTAATCTACTCCCTTTAAAGAATACTACTGGCTATATTTTTTGTCAATTCTGTAGCCTGTTGGCACGCTACCGGCGTTAACAGCGGGAAATACTTGCCGTTTTAACTTGGGTCTGTCATTGCCCAATCTCATCATCAAGTATTCCAGAGTGTTGTTTTTCGCCTTGTTGTTTATATCTACGCCTGTTTTTGTTTTTAGGCGCCCTGTTGTGTATTGACATACTGTACTTGGTTAGGAATTCAGCGAAGTCCTCCCTGTGTATCCGATAGTGACCGTCAGGGAGCCTAAACGCTGGCAGGCGCCCTTTTCCAATCCACCGTAGCACGGTTGCGTTACTGACCCCTCAGCACTCGGCAACAAAACCGGTAGTAATATATTCTGGACACCACTGTTCAAACTGGTTTGGCAAGTTAATCTCCCGTAGTATGACGACTATTATCTAAAGTCGATTGAATTAACCCTCAAGTTTAGCTGTGAACAGCCGACTAAGCTTGACGTCTTATTTGGTGCTCTATTGGTACTTCTCTTCAGGTTGGTAATCGTAGCGTATTCAATGCTATTAACGATTGTTCTATTTGAAGAGTAGGTGAATTGAATCACAACGACATCAAAAAATGCGGTCAAAATCTCACAAGAATATCACAAAACGGAGTGCCAAAATGCACGGATGGTGGAAGTACGCTGCCAATTTAGTAGGAAATGTGTATGACAGAGAAAAACAATTCATCTCTATGGTGGGCGGTAGAGGACTTGAACCTCTGACCTCCTGCGTGTAAAGCAGGCGCTCTAACCAACTGAGCTAACCGCCCACGAGTGGCGCGCTTGGCGGGGCTTGAACCCACGACCTCAGCCTCCGCAGGGCTGTGCTCTATCCTACTGAGCTACAAGCGCCAGAGTGGTTCATGGTGCCGAAGGGGAGATTTGAACTCCCACGCCCTTACGGACACTACGCCCTGAACGTAGCGCGTCTGCCATTCCGCCACTTCGGCCGGTTGCTTGTCTCTTTTGAGTAAATAAATTATACTTAGCTTAGGTTTCACTGTCAATGTGAATAGCTTTATAGCTATTAAGGAGCTTAGCCGATGAGAGTTATTTTGTTTACCGGTAAGGGAGGGGTGGGAAAGACCACTGTAGCCGCGGCTACTGCACTGCGCTCGGCGGAGTTGGGCTACCGGACCATCGTTCTCAGCACCGATGCCGCTCATAGCCTCTCTGATTCCTTTGAAGTTTCCTTGGGCAACGAGCCGCAGCTTATCGCCCCCAATCTCTGGGGGCAGGAGCCTGAGTTTTTCAAGACGATGGAGATTCAGTGGAAAACTATCCAGAGGTATATATCAGCCCTGCTGGCTTGGCGGGGGATGGATGAGATGGCGGCTGAAGAAATGGCTGCTCTCCCCGGAATGGAGGAATTAGCTAATCTGCTATACATTATTCATTATGAAGGTCAATACGACGTCATTATTATGGACTGTGCCCCTACTGGGGAAACATTGCGCCTGCTTAGCTTTCCCGAGGTGCTACACTGGTGGATGACAAGGATGTTTCCTATTGGGCGGAAGGTTGCCATTATGGCGCATCCCTTGGCAAGGGCTTTGATGAATATGCCTCTTCCCGATAGCAAGGTCTTCGACTCGGTTGAGGAACTCTACTCTGAGCTTGATAGGATACATACCTTACTTACTGATGCTGAAAAAACCTCAGTGCGCTTGGTGGTTAATCCGGAGAAAATGGTGATTAAGGAAGCCCAGCGCACTTTTACCTATCTCAATCTCTATGGTTATGCCACCGACCTCGTTATCTGTAATCGTCTCATCCCTGACCGGGTTGAGGAGCAATATTTTCAAGCCTGGAAGGACACCCAGAGGAAATATCACCAGTTAATTGAGGAGGGCTTCGCTCCTCTACCTATTTCCGATGTCCCCCTAATGGAGCAAGAAGTAGTCGGCATACCCATGCTGAGGGTTATGGCTGGGGCACTCTACAGCGAGAATGACCCGACGGCAGTCTTCTTTCAGGGGCGAGTTCAGGATATCCATAAAGAGAACAAGCACTATGTCCTCACCCTTCCCTTGCCCTTCACTAGTAAGGAAAAAATCTCCTTAATGCAGAGCGGTGATGAGCTTACCATCCAGGTGGCGAATTTCAGGCGGAATGTTATCCTTCCTCGCCCTCTTATTGGCTTGGCGGTGAGTGAAGCCAAGCTGGAGGAGGGTAAGCTAAAGATTAAATTTGACGAGGGGAGGACAGCCAAGCTAAAATAAAATAGATGAAATTTTAGGGAATAGGAGGTGAGAATATGAGTGGCAGTATTTTTGAGGTGGAGCATCGCCCTGGAGAGGAAATAGTGCTGCGCTTCAAATCACCAAAGTTTCGGGGGTTACCCGATTCTACCCGGCAGCATCTGCTAACAGCAACAGAGGAAATGTTATTGGCTCTACGCAGCATGCTGGATAGGGCGATTGAGAGAACCGAAGAGACCAAAGAGGCCAAGCGGAAAAAGCGAACCAAGATTGAGGTTCGGTGAAGTAGCTCACCCTCATTACTGGCGAGGTCTTACTAAGGCTTCTCCATAATGGTAAACCGGGTCGGGAATCCCGAGCTTCTTCAAGATACCATACAATGTTGCCGAGAGACTTGATATAACCGGTTTGCCTATTTCTTTCTCTAACGTATCCACCGTGGGTACTATATTACTCATTATACAAGTAACAAATACGCAATCGGCGCCTGGCGCGGCTTTGGCACCATCTTTGGCAATTCCGTAGCACATATACGGGTTTATGTAGTAGTTCCAGTATTCGGTTACTTTGGAAAATCCCAATCCTTTCACGGCAAGGGTGTCAATGCCATTCGCCTTTAAAAATTTCACCTGGACATCAAATATTGAATCTATATAAGGACCGACCAGGGCTATTTTCTTAATGCCCATATCTCTGAAAATCTCCAGCATGCAGGTAGCGGTGGTGGTTGCTGGCGTATCGGTGGCTTTTTCAATTTTTTCAATTAGCATCTGGTCGTAGCCTGGTCCCCCTATGAAGGAACCGGCGGTGCAACCAAAGCAGATCAGGTCTTTTTTACAGCCCAGGGTAAGTTTCTTAGCCTCGTCCTCAATTATCCCGACCATCTGCTTGAGACCTTCGGGGGTAACTTGTCTCATTCCCAATGTTACGTCGGAGAATCTAATTCCCTCCGAAGCCACCATTCCCCACTCCCGGTACATTCCAGATAACGGAGCTATCATACCTACTTCCGCCCTCCAATCATGAATCGACTGAGCCTGTGGTTCTGCCATAGCTACCTCCTTTTATTTCTAGTAGCTATTTTAATTACTCTACGGGATAGGGTCAAGGGGCTGTTCTAATCCTTTCGTATTGTATGTCTCAGCGTCTTGAGCAATGTGATAAAATATCTTGGAAGATTATGAAGGGTAGAGTTATTGGTGTTGTTTTCGGGCTGATAGCTTTGGGGATAATATTGTGTTTTGTTGTCCCCCATATAGTTGGTAACTTATTTTCCTCAGTCTCGCCTCCAGAAGAACCGGGTAAAGGCATTACCGGATTAACCACGGGTTCTACTGAAACCAATCGGGGTGGGGTTATCACCTGTAGCTATACTTGGGATTATGATAATAATGAGTGGACTTGGGAGTTCCAGGTACCGGAAGAGTTTTACCATTATTATAAAGAAATGCCCAGGTCGGCGACTAACATTTACTCTGTCTATGTTACCCATCCTTTGGATGACGAATACTTAAGGCAATTGGCAGTGGCAATTAAAGATGCGGCTGATAAGAATAGGTATAGTAAGTATAAAACTATAGGGTTGGCGGCGTCCTTTGTACAGAATCTTCCCTATAATTCTGACTCGGAAACGACGCCTTACGATGAATACCCCAGATACCCCATTGAAACCCTAGTAGATAATGGGGGTGACTGTGAGGATACCTCAATATTACTGGCATCAATACTGGATAGTATGGGCTATAGTGTTGTTCTGCTCAATCCTTCTGCTCACTGGGCAGTAGGGGTTCGGCGTGGGGAATGTGTACTCGGGCGTTATTATCCGTATAAGGGAGGTAATTATCATTACCTGGAGACGACTAATCCGGGATGGCGGGTGGGACAACTCCCGCATAATTATAGATTTGTTCCGGCACATGTTTATGGGATTGAGCCGGTGCCGGTGCTTACCCATAGTTGGAAAACAAAGATACAGGATGATTCAGTTATATTAGATGTTACTGTAGAAAATTCAGGAGCTATCGCTGCCGATGATGTTTGTGTGTGGGTCGGCTTTGATACCGGTGAGGGGCAATGGTTGAATTCGGAGACAAGCGGCTACCTCGAGCTTCCTCCCGGCTCTTCTACGACGGTTAGGTTAACGCTAAAAATTCCTCCTAATAAGCATACTCGCCTGTTAGTCCAGATAATAGACGATGGCTGGGCAGTAGATTCAAGCCAATCTTACTGGTTTGACACCTAACAGCTTGCCGTTTACCCCGGAAAATGAATATCTTGCGCCTGTACCAAAAGCCGTTGGGCTTCCTGCAAGGCAACCTCGGCATCTTCTTGGCTAATTTCGTCCTCGTCAGGGTTAGCCAGATACTGGTCGTGCCGCTGCTGAATATTCTCCAGATGGAGTATCTTCATGATGTGTCTTGTTGACGGGGCGTAGTGACCCTTGGCGATAAGAAGGGCGTCTCCCAGAAGCCTTATCGCCCATGATGCTCTCAGAAAGGCACCGGTGTAATCGCCCCTTTTGAAGTCTAGCTGAGCATATTCTAAGGTTTCTGAGGAGCGCTGCTGGTAAAGTGATATAATTTGTTTCATATTTGCCGAAAGCTATTAGATTATGGTTAATATCAGGCTGGGGAGCACGAGATACCAATGGACTAAAATGGGACTAGCTATTTTTTCAGTATAGCAACAAAATCATCGAGGGTCATCGCCGCCAGGGTCGTGGTTTGGAGAGTTCCTCTGGCACCTAATTGAATGCTCACGTTGGCTACAGCTTCATTACTCGGCGCGTCAAGAATATTGATAAAATCATACTGACCCAGAAGGGCATACTGAGCCAGTATTTTGACCCCCATACTCTCTACCTCTTTATTAACCTCCTTAATCCTCTCCGGCTTTTCTTTGATGGTTTTCCTTCCTTCATCGGTAAGGGTAGTGAACATAACATAGATAGGCATGGCTACCTCCTCTTAGTCGGATTTTTCATGGTATTGTTGTGTCTCTTATTGCTCCCGCAGCCCCACGAATTTACCTGTTTCTAGGCTTGTCTCATATATTGGGACTCGAGTTTAATCTTTATTGGCATGGTTGTCAATAATCCCGAAATACCGACATAAACCGGTGTGCCTGCGAAATGTAATTACGGCTTTGGAGAGGGAAGTGGTGTTGGCAGGGGCGAGGAATCCCCTTTCTTTCAAGTAGGCAAAGCTACTGGCTGCCCGTGATTTCTTTGTGAGGGTTAATGCCTCTCTTGTGACGTAGTTGTGAGCCGGCCTCCCTAGACTTTGAGGTAGAGCAAATAAGTAGGTCGACAGTGAGAAAGAAAACGATAAAAGGAGATTTGCCAGAAATGAAGGGGCGTCCATACGTCATGGTGGTAGATGACGACCAGGAGATGCTGAGGATGCTTAATCGCACCCTTGAGCTGGAGGGGTGTAGCGTTGCCATAGTTGCCGATGGCAGCTCAGCGCTGGCTCTTCTAGAGGAGCGCAGGCTAGACTTGGTTATTCTAGATATTATGATGCCTGAGCTTGATGGCTTTCAGGTTCTTGAGCTTATACGACAACGCTGTAGCGTTCCCGTCATAATACTCACCGCAAGGAGTGAAGTAAACCCGTTACGGAAGGCTCTGGTTGCCGGTGCCGGTGACTATGTGAGCATGCCATTCCAGACGAGGGAACTTGTGGCCAATGTTAAAGCGAAGCTGAGATGCACTGTGCCGAGAAATCTTAGACAAAGCCTAGCCGGCAAAGTAGGAAGGAGACAGACAACGAGCTTCATCAGCTAATCCAGGCAGGCTACGGAGTGGTGCTTTGTTCCTGAAGAGAAGTACATCATCCTTTAGCGTTTTGGTCAAGAAGCACAAGGCCAGTGAACTTTTCCCTAAGGCATACCCTGTCTTGGTTCCAGCCCACAAACAACCGACCACTTCAGAACGGGCAGGAGGATAAAGATGGCAATGATATGGAACGATAGAAGGGGGTGGGGTCATGAAGGCGAGATGGTAAACAAAATACACAGTAAACAGACAAAAGTTGGCAAACTTGATATCCATTATCTTACTGGTGGACAGGGTGACCCGCTGGTTGTAATCCATGGTGGTGGTGCCGGTGCCAGGGCATGGCTACAAAGTCTGGAGGAGTTCTCTAGGTATTATACGGTATATGTTCCGGACCTTCCCGGCTTCGGGCGTAGTCAACCGATGGCTGATAGTTTTCATATATCGGATTTTGTCGAGTTCCTGAGAGGCTTCTCACATGATTTGGAACTTAAACGCTTCCATTTAATAGGGCATTCGATTGGCGGGGGCATTGCTCTTCACTACGCACTCAAATTCCCTCATGAAGTAGAGAAGCTGGTCTTGGTAAACAGCATGTTTCTGGGCAAGGAAATTGCCTTGTGGATTAGGTTTCTGTCTTCTCCAGTTTTTTGCCAGTCTGTCGGCGAAGCTGCCCTCGCCATCCTGAAGGCTGTAGGATGGCTAGTTAGTTTATTCTTTACTCCCTTTGAATTTGTCAGCCCTCTTTCCCGGGTTAGGATAGATTTGGGAAAGAGCATCACTACACTCAGAGGGCAGACCACCGTACTGCTGAACCGACTTTCTGAACTAGTGATGCCGACATTGTTAGTCTGGGGAGCCAAGGACAGTATTGTACCAGTTAGCCATGCTTATGCCGCCGCGCAGCTAATCCCCGATTGTCAGTTACATATCTTCGAATGTTGTGGCCATAGTATCCATACCCAGAAGATTCAGGAGTTTTCTCAACTGTTGGTAGGATTCCTGGGCTAAAAATGTCCCTTTTCGGCAAAAATCAGCGAAATCGCCTATAGCTCACCTTGCACCAGCGTAGTAGTATCCTGAACACCCTGGATACTGCGCACCTCGCCAACGGTTATCCTGGCTAGCTCAAAAAGGTTCTTAGCTTCGGCTATGGCTACTGCGTCCCACTGTCCGAACACGAGGTTTACATCTACGATTCCGGGAATGACACTAATCTGGGACAGAGCATTAGATTCCAACCCTGGAACCAACTTGATGAGAAGATAGCCCTTTACCATTTGGTGGTATTATATTCCCCCTCGGGTTTATTGGCAAGTGGATGGGATGTTCTCCAGTTGCTGGGACTAGCTGCGAGAATCCCTGGACGTGTGGAAGGTAGTTACAACTTTGGAGAAGGAGGTGATGGGTCGTTACTAGTCTATGTAACTCATAGCTTGATTTCTCGTGCCTGTGGTGTCACCAGTATGTCTCTACAATTTGCACATGTTGCATCGGCTCCCAAATAGTGCCAATCTCATCCTCCATTTCTTCTATTCGTTCAAGCCATGCATCTAATTGTGATTGGGAGTATGTTCTCCCACCAGCATTATATTCATTTATGGCTCTATTATATTCTTTTAGTTCGTCCCTGTACCTTTCCACGTTTTGCTGATGGGCTACGTAGCAGTCATATGTGAAGCACGTAGCTGCACTTAGGTTGACCCGACCATATACTTTACCCATTTCCACATAACCGACCGTATCGTAATCCCCCGATTCCTTCCCACCGGTGCAATCTATGTAAACTAGCCCCTTATCCGTTGTCTGGAAGGCATTTACCGCATGACCGCCTCCTTCGTACCACCCTATTTCCACAAAAGCTGCTCTTATACCCTCTTGCCGAGCATTATCCCTGAGGGCCATAGCAAAACCAGTGCAATCAAATTCGCCCGACCTGTAAATCCCCTTATCCGTTTTGTCTCTCTGTAAGAACTCTTTCAGCTCTGCCCAGGTGGGGTTCCTGAGTTTAGAAGAGGTTGTAAGCGCAGTATAATGCTTCTCTAGCTCCTCATAATCGAGCCTTAACGATTGAAGCTCCTCAGCCAAGGCTGTGTTTTCTGCCTGCAAAGATTCATATTCAGAGCTTGATACACATCCCGTTAACCAGGTTACGCTCAACAAGCAAGTTATTATACTTACTACTAACCAGGTTAAATGCTTTTTCTTCATTTCTTCGTCCCCCTTTTGCGCTAGCCTAACGTTACTTGGCATGTTTTGACTTTTAAGTTAGCCCTCATTTATGTGATTGTCAATACCCAGAAAGGGTAATAAACTCCCGTGCGTACGGAAGGTAGTTACGACTTTGGAGAGGGATGTGACTTGTCATATAGTAAGGCTAAAATGGTTATGATATTATAAAGTGACCAAGGCGCTCGAGAACGGCGAGTTGGAATATCCCCGGGTACAAATACTCAACAAAGGAGGAATTGAGCATGAATCTTACTGAAGTAGAAGAGGCTATGGCATCTGGGGAGTATGGTCCTGGCATAGAAAAATGTATGAGCATCCTCATTAGGTTGGGAGAGGCTTTTGGTGCGGAACGGATGGTAAGAATTGCTAGCGCCCATACCATGCCTAAGGAACCTCCTGACCTGCTGGATGAGATGGCGGAAGGCGTAACTCAAACCGGTGTCCCTACCACGCTTCACTCTTTGATGTCTGCCTTTGACCCCCACTGCTGGCAAAAGATGGGGATTCCTGAGGAGTTTGCTTTGCAAGAGCTTTCTAACTACAAGAGAAGGCTGGATATTTATCGTCGCATAGGTTTTTATCAAACCTACACCTGCTTGCCAATACTGGTAGGAAACCTGCCTTTAAAAGGGAGTTATGTTTCCTGGATTGGCTCGGGGGCGCAGCTCCTTGCCAATTCTCTCATAGGGGCTCGAACCAATAGAGATGGGACCGTAGCCAATCTAGCAACGGCGATTACTGGCCGGGCACCCTATACTGGGCTTTTTTTAGATGAAAACCGTCACGCTGAGGTTCTAGTGGCGCTGGATAGATTAGACCCATACCAGCTCACCCACACCGATTTTGGTGCCATTGGATATTATGTGGGGGGCATAGCCCAGAATAGGAATATCGTCATAGACGGATTACCCAGAGAATTAGATTTCGATCAATTAAAGTATCTCATGGCGCCTCTGTCAACATCGGGGTCAGTGAGCATCTGCCATATTGTGGGCTTGACACCCGAGGCACCAAATTTGCCGCAAGCCCTTGGGAATCGTAAGCCGTCTGAAGTCATTAAGGTTGGCAAGGAGGAGATAAAGCAGACCAAGGCGCTATATGCTGAAGGGAAGAGCGATAAAGTAGATATGGCCGTTTTTGGTTGTCCCCATTGCACCGTTGCCGAATTAAAAACGATGGCGTCCCGTTTAGATGGGAAAAAGGTAGGGAATAACCAAAGACTGTGGGTCGGCATGCCGTATCAAATGTACTATTTGGCCCAAACTATGGGATATACCGAGGTTATAGAAAATGCCGGTGGGGTTATCTCAAGCGGTTGCATGGCGATGATTCCTGATTCGCCAGTACCTTACGGGGTAAAAGTGGTAGCCACCAACTCCTTTAAAGCAGCTCATTATATCTCCAGATTAACCAAGGGTCAGGTTAAGCTGCTGATTGGAGATATGGAGACGTGTATTGATGCTGTTACTGGTGGCGAATGGAAAGGAGGCAATCCATGAAGTTAAAGGGTCGGGTCATCAATGGCGGCGATGCCAAAGGTGAGGCGTTGGTTTTGGATGTGCCGTTTTCATTTATCGGGGATTTTGACCCAGATACAGGGAAATTAGCTATTCAAGGACATCCCCTTTTTGGGGAAAGCTTGGCTAACAAAATCTTGGTTTGTCCTTCTGGAAAAGGAGGTACGATTGCTCCTTTTATTGCCTACCAGGCCTGGCAGAAGGGGAATGCTCCAGCCGCTATTCTTTGCACAAAGGCGGAGCCACTCCTTTGCGAGTCTGCCATAACTATCAACATACCGATATTGGATAATTTTAACCAGAATCCTGTCGAGAGGATAAAAACAGGCCAGTTTATATCCATTAATAAGGATGAGGTCACTGTGGAAGAATAACCACATTAAGGGCTTCATTCGATATTAGAGCCCTTAGCATTGTTTTCCCGGAGGTATAATTGAAAGTTCTGGGGATTATGGGTAGCCCGAGGATAGAAGGTAATACTGACCTATTGCTGGATGAGGCGTTGAGGGGGGCACAAAGTCAGGGGGCAGAGGTGGAGAAGATACTAGTGGATAGGCTCAATATAGCCCCCTGCCGGGAATACTGTGGCTGCCTGAAGGATGGCAATTGCGTCATAAGAGACGACATGGATGACATATATCTCAAGCTCCTTGATGCCGACAGGGTAATAGTCGCCTCACCGATATTTTTCTACGGGCTGACCAGTCAGATTAAGGCGCTCATCGACCGTTGCCAGGCGCTGTGGGCGAGAAGATACATTCTCAAGCAGAACCCGCCCGATTCGGGGAGAAGGGGTGCGTTTATCGCGGTGGGGGCGACCAGAGGTAAGCAATTGTTTGACGGGTCGATATTAACCGTGAAATACTTCTTCCAGTCCATTGGCGTCAGGTATGTTGACGAGCTTCTCGTCCGGGGCGTAGATAAGAAGGGAGAAATTAAGCAGCACCCAACGGCACTATCGGACGCATTTGAACTGGGCAGGAGGCTGGCTCAAGCATAGAGTCCTTCTCTATTTCACCCTAGGGCATAGGTTCTCCGATTATAGGAATTTCCTCTCCACAGTAAGGGCAGTGTTTATCTAGAGTGATTTCGTATCTGGTTATAGTGAAACCATAGCGCTCTATCAATGAGTGGTTACAGCCGGGACAGAAGGTGTTTTCATAAGGGTGTCCGGGCACATTCCCAGCATATACATATTTCAATCCTTCGTCCCTACCTATGTCCCTTGCCTTCTCTAGAGTGGTGACCGGGGTGGGGGGAACATAGAACTCGTTTCTAAACTTGTATGCTGGATAATAGCTAGAAAGGTGCCAGGGAGTGTTATCGCCTAACTCCGCCTTTATTCTCCTGGCTACCCTTCTTAGCCCCTCTTCGGTATCATTTACCCCGGGTATAACCAGCGTAGTCAGCTCTACCCAGACCCCCTGCCTCTTGGCACCAACGGCATTTCGCCAGACTATGTCCACATCGGCGGTGCAGAACTTTCTGACCGCTTCCGCCTCGCCTTTCATGTCGATGTTCATTGCCTCCAAGCCATAGGCTATTAGTAAATCCAGCGCTTTAGTGCTCATGTATCCATTAGTGACATAGGTATTGTAGTAGCCCTCCTTCCTCGCCAGAGCAAAGATGTCCAGCGAGTACTCAAAGAGCAGGGTTGGCTCATTAAAGGAGACGCTAGTGCCCTGGCAGTGGTATTTTCTGACCAGTTTAACAAACGTCTCCGGGCTTATATACTGCCCCTTGCCTATGCTTTGGGGTGATTTGCTTATATCATAGTTTTGACACCAGGGGCAGGTGAAATTACATGACCAGCTGCCAATAGTCAGGGCTTTGCTTCCGGGATGGAAGTGGAAGAAAGGCTTCTTCTCAATGGGGTTAGCGCTGATAGAGGAAATGTCGCCATATTCCAGAGTATAAAGCTGCCCGTTAACATTTTTTCGGGTAGAACAAAAGCCTAATTCCCCCTCAGGGATGACGCAGCGCCTTTCACAGGTATGGCACTGGACTTTGTTGCCCCGACGTTCATAAAGCCGCGCTTCTCTAATCCGGTCTTCACTCATACTCTAGCTCATTGTAGCCCCAATAAGTCGGTGGTGGCAAGCTGGCGAGACCGATGCCAGAAGCTTCTCTTT
>Ga0114919_10003805_pt1 | contig 12126 bp, 10 predicted proteins | sample BlataG_FD_88682 | JGI IMG/M metagenome (GOLD analysis project Ga0114919, IMG submission 88682) | Deep subsurface microbial communities from Black Sea to uncover new lineages of life (NeLLi) - Black_00105 metaG | ecosystem: Environmental > Aquatic > Marine > Oceanic > Sediment | place: Atlantic... | reverse complement strand
AGATAAAATCACCTATCGTAGGGACTTTCTATGTCACACCGAGCCCTGATTCCGAGCCTTATGTTGAACTCGGCTCGGTGGTTAGGTCGCAGACGGTCGTTTGTATAATCGAGGCAATGAAGGTGATGAACGAAATAAAAGCTGAGACCAGCGGAACAATAGTCGAGATACTGGTGACCAACGGCCAGGCCGTTGAATATGGTCAGGTGCTTTTCAGGGTCAAACCAGACTAATTCGTGGTGCGTCGTGCGTCGTGCGTCGTGCGTCGTGCGTAATACGCAATATGATATACGCAATACGAGATACGAAAAGATGTTTTCAAGAATCCTGATAGCAAACCGTGGTGAAATAGCGCTGCGTATTATCCGTGCCTGTCACGAGCTTGGCATTGGGACGGTGGCAGTTTATTCCGAGGCCGATAAGGACGCTCCATACCTGCAGCTTGCCGATGAAGCCATTTGTATAGGCCCGGCCAACCCTGCCGAGAGTTATCTAAATATCCCGCGTATCATAAGTGCCGCCGAGATTGCAGATGTCGAGGCAATTCATCCGGGTTATGGCTTCCTGGCTGAGAATATAAACTTTGCCCAGATATGCCGGGACTGCGGGATAACATTTATCGGCCCGCCTGTTGAGGCAATGCGGCTGCTCGGTGACAAAGTCCAGGCCCGCAAACTGGCACACAAAGCGCGGGTGCCGGTTGTCCCGGGCTCTGACGGGGCTATTGAAGAAGAATCTGAAGCGTTGAAGCTCGCAAACAAAATGGGCTACCCCGTGATGATAAAGGCTGCTGCCGGTGGTGGCGGACGAGGTATGAGAGTTGCGCACAACGATATCAGCTTTCGTTCGGCCTTTGGCGCAGCGCAGGCCGAGGCGGAAGCCGCTTTTGGAGACGGCAGCGTCTATCTGGAAAAATTTATAGTTGAGCCCCGCCACGTGGAGGTGCAGGTAATAGCCGACAACGCCGGTAACGCATTGCACTTTTACGAAAGAGACTGCACCATTCAGCGAAGGCATCAAAAAATGATTGAGGAATCACCCTGTCCCGTCTTGGATGAGCGTGACAGAGAGCAGCTTGCCGAGGCCGCCTTGAGGATTATAAAAGAGGCCAAATATGTCAATGCCGCAACGATTGAGTTCCTTCTGGACAAGGATAAAAAGTTTTACTTCATTGAGGCGAATACGCGAATCCAGGTCGAGCACCCGGTTACGGAGATGGTTACCGGCCATGATTTGATTAAGTGGCAGATAAGAATTGCCGCGGGTCAACCTATCAAATTGCGCCAGAAGAATATCAAGCATACCGGCGTGGCGATTGAGTGCCGAATCAACGCCGAAGACCCCGCAAATAATTTTGCGTCTTGTCCGGGCACGATTACCAGATATATTCCGCCCGGCGGCCCCGGCGTCAGGGTCGATACGCACATTTCAGAGGGTTGGACAGTCTCGACAAGTTATGATTCGATGATTAGCAAACTTATCGTCCATCAAAGAACGCGGACTGAGGCCATTGCCACGATGAAAAGGGCTTTGTGGGAATTTGTTATCGAGCCAATCAAAACCACAATACCGGCCTGTCTGGATATCCTCTCACATAATCTTTTTGTCAAAAACAAAATCGATACCGGCTTCGTCGAACGAAACTTCTGAATTGAGCTGCTACGGTGCTAACAAATAGCTTTTGCTGAATGGAGGATTTTGAAATATTGCTCGAACGATTCCGATTGAAAGGAGAAACCAGTGAAACGTTTATGGTCAATTGTAGGGTTGTTAGTTGTCATTTTTATATTACTACCTGTATGCAAGGCGGCCACATCCCAGAATAAAGTCCCTGATTTTGTCATCGAGAAGTTTGTGCCAGGAGGAACAGCCGAAAACCTCCAGTCGAAACACCTCAAGCTTATGCAGGAGGCATTCGATAGCAAGCCTCACCACCGGCAAATGCAGAATGCCGTGACTGTCACCACTGTTGACAAGCTCGCGCTTAACCGGGCGGTCGTCACCGGCATCGACGATTCTTTCTCCTGCAAGCTCGACGATTGGGTGGTAACCAATCAGAAGAAATCGGGTCGCTGCTGGATATTTGCCGGGACGAACCTGCTGCGTGTTGGCGCAATGAAAAAAATGAACCTCAAGGAATTTGAGTTTAGCCAGAGCTACGTCTTCTTCTGGGACAAAATCGAGCGTGCCAACTACTTCCTGGAGTCAATCATCGACACGGCAAATCGTCCCGACGGCGACCGAACGGTTGACTTCCTGCTGGCCAATGTGGTCGGCGACGGGGGGCAGTGGAACATGTTCGTCAGCCTCATCAGTAAGCACGGTTTGGTGCCCAAAACGGCTATGCCGGAGAGCGAAAGCTCCTCGAACAGCTATATGATGAACAGGGCCCTTAAGGCCAAACTCCGCGAGGGTGCCAGGCGTCTACGCGACATGCATGCGAAAGGTGCCGGCGTTAAAAAATTACGGAAAGCCAAGCACGAAATCCTTACCGTTATTTACCGAATTCTGAGCATCCACATGGGCACGCCACCCGGGCGTTTTGATTGGCAGTGGCGCGACAAGGATAACAAGTTTCACCGTGACGGCGAACTGACTCCGCAGGAGTTTGCCGGAAAATATGTAACCCTCGACCTCGACGAGTACGTTTGCCTGGTGCACGACCCGCGGCAGAGCAGCCCGGTTGGTCGTACTTTCACCGTGGCTTACCTCGGCAACGTGGTCGGCGGTGAGCCGGTTAAGTATTTGAATGTTGACATTGATACGATGAAAAATATCGCTATGCGCACACTGCTTGATGGCGAGCCGGTGTGGTTCGGATGCGACTGCGGTCCGCAGATGGCCCGTGACATCGGACTCTGGGACGTCCGCCTGTTCGATTACGAGGGTATCTACAACACGCAGTTCATCTTGAATAAGGCCGACCGGCTCATCTACCACCAGAGCAGTATGAACCACGCTATGCTGTTTACAGGCGTGGATATCATCGATGGCCGGCCGCGCCGCTGGCGAGTAGAGAACAGTTGGAGCGATGAGACCGGCAAGAAGGGTTTTTTTATTATGAACGACTCCTGGTTCGACGAGTTTATGTTCGAGATAGCAGCTCGCAAGAGCTATCTACCCAAGGAACTACAGAAGGCACTCGAACTTAAGCCAATTGTTCTGCCACCCTGGGACCCGATGGGTTCGCTGGCAGGTTCTGAGTTGATGTTGCGACACGAATGAAGTTTTGTGGATGCTTGCCGGCAAGATAGGATATCACTTTTCCGGCGATATTAAATCTTCGTAGGTTTCACGTCTTCTGATGATGGAAAACTTGTCGTCATCAACGAGGACTTCGGGGGCCCGGCCTCGGGCGTTGTAATTGCTGCTCATGCTAAAGCCGTATGCCCCGGCGGTGAAGATTGAGAGCAAATCGCCGCGTTTTACCGGCGGCAGGGCCCTGTCCTTTGCAAAAAAATCTGCACTTTCGCAAATCGGCCCGACTACATCAACAATTTCGGTGCCGTCCAGTTGCAAATCCCTGTCCCGCTGGCGGGGAACAAATTTTTCAGAGACATTGACAGGCCAGATGAAATGAAATGCGTCATACAACGGCGGACGAATCAAATCGTTCATTCCCGCATCGACTATAACAAATTTTTTCTGGCCGCTGGTTTTCAGATATAAGACCTGCGTTACCAAAATCGCTGCATTGGCCGCGATACTTGCACCCGGTTCGAGGATAAGTTTTAGATTCTTGTCCTTTAACAGTGGCACAATGGCAGCGGCATAATCAGCAGCGGTTGGCGCTGTGCCGGTTATGTAATCGGCGCCGTATCCGCCGCCAATGTTTACCGCTTCAATCGTGAACTCGTCGCTGCGCAGTTGTTCAATTAAAGCTAATATTTTTTCTATCGCCTCAACATAGGGCTCAACAGTATGGCCGGCCGAGCCTAAATGTATATGAATCGCGCAAAGCTGCACCGTCTCGTTTCGGCCGTAATCGGCGAAGACCTTTTGTGCACGCTCGATGTCAACGCCAAATTTGGTTTCCTTCTTGCCCGTAATGTCATACCTATGTGTTTTGATATCAACGTCGGGGTTGACACGCAGGGCGGCTTTGGGTTGTTTGTTTGCTGCGGAGCTGTTCTCTTTTGCCAGGTGAATCAGGCTTTCCAGCTCAGCTTCTGATTCGATGTTGAAATAACCGATGCCGGCATTTAATGCTTCGATGATTTCGGTGTCGGTTTTGCCGACGCCGGCATAAACGATTTTTGATGGATTGGCCCCGGCTTGTAGAACGCGATACAACTCTCCGCCGCTGACGATGTCAAAAGCGCTTCCTGCTTCAGCCATAAATTTGAGGACATTTATATTGCCGCAGGCCTTAACGGAATAGCAAATCGTAGTATCAAGCTCGCTGTAGGCCTCTTGAATCCTTTGCAGATGCTCCTTGAAGGTGGCTTTGCTGTAGATATAAACCGGCGTGCCGACTTCGGTGGCGATTCTTTGTATGTCTGCGTTTTCAGCAAACAGTTTACCGTTTTTGTAATTGAAATAGTCCATATTGCACAATCAATAATCAATAATCGATAATCAATAGTCAATAAAAAAATGGAAGGTTCCGCCGTGGCGAGAGAACCTTCCATTTCCGCTTAGCTTGCCGCAGTGTTGAGATTTTGGTTTGCAACTGGGTTCCTATTTTGCAATAAGCCGCAAAATGGGTTTCCTCTTAGACCGTCGAGCCGCCAAAACCCATAACTCAAAGATGAGCGGACTTTTGACTAAGTTGTTACGCTATCTTTTCTTCCTCTTCTTTGCTTTTTTCTTTTTAACTTTTTTCTTGGTTGCTTTTTTCTTCTTCTTTGCTTTCTTCTTTGCCATTATTTTCTCCTTTCAGTTGATTAAGTCTTTTTGGATTCAGGTTAACATCACAATACTAATTTACTACTAAAAATTCTGTCAAGCAAATTATAAAAAAAGTTTACGACTTTTGTTATATTATCGTCTAAATATTTAAAAATACTTCATAAAATTTTTCATCATCGATGTTTTACACAACCTCTCATTTCGTTTATCATACTCTTTAATGAAACGATACAACTTGTTTTATTGTAACCGAAGTTTTTATTCAAGCTCCGATTGTAATCGAAGTTTTTACTCGAGTATAGAAAGTGTTTTTTACGATTACCCGTGTTAAAGCCGTTTATTTTAACTTATAGGCCGGTTTCGTGGTTTTAAATTGTGAAAGAAGCAATCCTTATCTTTGTCAACCAAAATATTTTTAAGGTGTTGTGAAACGTTGTGAATAAGTAAGAGCGCACTTGTTTTTGAAAGTTTTTGCTGTTTGTTAAAGGTTTTTGCTGGTTAAAGTTTTTTAATTTTTTTGTAATATTTTTTTCAATAACACACAATTTAGTTGTTAATTTTTTATGGCGAAAAGAAAAATAGCATTGTTTGGCGGTACGTTCGACCCGATTCATCTTGGTCATACCACCATCGCTGCCGACGCAGCCAAATATATTGGCGCAGAGAAAATCATTTTTATTCCTGCGAAGCGCTCTCCGCTCAAGGGTTTCCTTCCCAAGGCAAGTGATAACGATCGACTTGCTATGATAGCTCTTGCAATCGCCGGCAATAAGAATTTCCAGGTGAGCGATTACGAATTGAAGAAGCCGGAGCCGAGCTACACTCTGGAGACCATAAGGCAATTTCAGGCAGACTACGGCAGCAGAACTTCAATCTATTGGCTGGTGGGTGCTGATAGTATTGACGAACTGTCACTTTGGTACGGAATTGTTGAGCTGATTGACGAGTGTAATTTATCCGCGATGTACAGGGCCGGCTGTGAACCCCCGGATTTTGCCGGATTTGAAGCTATCTGGGGCCCTGAGCGGGTTGAAAAACTTCAGCGAAACGTTATCCAAACCCCCCTGATTGCTATGAGCAGCACGGAAATACGAGACGGATTAGCTGCCGGCGGTGATGTAACCAATATGCTGCACCCACCCGTTGCTGATTATATCCGCAAGCACGGTCTCTACCAATCAAAAATCAGGCCTTAATCCAGAGCGTAAAGCGAGATGCGAGATACAACGAAGAATTGGTCACAATCGCGGATTTTTGACCGACTTTGTTAACCAGTCGTACCAGTTGGTCATACCATCACCGGTTTTGGCTGATATTGGAAAAATTTCAATGTCTTTGTTTAGTTTGCGGGCATCGGCTTTCACTCGTTCGATATTGAAATCCACCTGCACTCCCGCCCCCAGCAGATCAATTTTGTTTATGAGCAGCACCTTTGACTTTGCAAAGATGGCAGGATACTTGGCCGGCTTGTCGTCACCCTCCGCAACGGAAAGCACGACTATCTTGCCGGCCTCACCCAATTCAAAAGCCGATGGACAAACCAGATTGCCTACGTTCTCTATGAAAATCAAATCCAAATCGTCAACAGGCAAATTCTCTAACGCGCTGCTTATCTGGGCCGCTGATAAATGGCACGCACCATTGGTGTTTATCTGGACCACCGGCGCTTCGGTCGCTCTGATTTTTTCAGCGTCTATGTCAGTCTGAATATCGCCCTCAATCACACCGATTTTAATTTTATCCTTCAATTCGCTTATCGTCCTTGTCAGGATTGTGGTCTTGCCCGAACCGGGAGACGATATCATATTCAGGCACAATTTCTTTCGCTCAGTTAGAAGCTGACTGTTTTTGAGAGCGTATTCTTCGTTTGCACTGAGAATTTTTTTGCCGACATCAACTTTATACATATCATTACTCCGTTTGAAATTCTATCTGTTCCAGCAGGAGGGGCGCATCCGGCAATAAATCGAAATCCTCGCTGCCACACTTCGGACATTTCGGACAACGAAATTCAACGTCAAAGCTTTGATTACAATTCTTACACTGCCCCTGCATCGGCTTATGCTCTATTTCCAATTTCATACCTTCGCACGGCGTACCTCTGGCAATAGCCTCGAAAGCAAAACAAAGCACTTCATCATTGATGGCGTTAAGCGTTCCGCAGCTAATCCTGGCATTGACAGGTTTTGCATTTTGTTTTGCAGTTTCAGCCGAGATTGTCGCCAACAGACTTTCTGCCACCATCATTTCGTGCATCAGCATATCCTCGGCAGCTCTCGTCCGTATGGCATTTGCACAATTCTCTTTCCGCCAATTTTAGTTATCAACTCCACCGTAGGCGTATCGTGGGTTTCCACAACCTCACCGATTATCCTTGCCTCTTTGCCCAGCGGATGATTTTTACAAATATTCAAGCAGTCATCGGCTGATTCCGGTGAGACAATCGCAATGAATTTGCCCTCATTTGCGATTGTCAGCACGTCGAAACCAAGCATATTTGCTGCCGCTTGCACAGTTGGATTGACGGGGACATCGGCCTCGCGAATTTCGATACTCAGCCCGCTCCCTGTTGAAATTTCGTTAAGTGTTGCAGCTAACCCCCCGCGGGTCGGGTCCCGCATAAACTTGATACCGCTTGTGTTCTCCAGCAGTTCGCAGGTTAACTCTGCTACACTGGCACAGTCGCTTTGCAATGGACTTGGCCATCCCTTACGGGACTGCGATTGAAATTTGATGCCTTCTCGCTGTGAGATAATGGTCAAGCCGTGGTCGCCAATCGTGCCATTGATAATGATTTTATCACCGGCCACAATCTTCTCGAACCCCAAATCCACACCGGCTAATTTTTCTCCAATCCCCGCCGTATTTATAAAAATTTTATCAGCCGCACCGGCTTCGACGGTCTTGATATCACCGGTAACAATATCGACGTTGTTTTGCTTGGCCGCCTGGCTGACGCTGGATAAAATCTTGTCAAGCAATTCAAATTCAAAACCTTCTTCGATTATCAACGACAATGCCAGAGCAACAGGTTTTGAACCGGCGACAGCCAAATCATTTACTGTTCCACAAACGGCAAGTTTTCCGATATCTCCGCCATTGAAAAACAACGGCTTGACAACGTAACTATCCGTTGTAAAACACAGCGACTTCGAAGCAACATTGAGCTTTGCCGAATCGCCCAGCTCAGCGAGAGTGTCATTTTTGAGTTTTGGCAGAATATGGTGGCGGATTAAATCATCCGTCAATTGGCCTCCGCCACCGTGGGCAAGTAAGATTCTATTGTGTCTGTTTGTTTTCATTACTCCTAAACCCTGGTCTCCTGATGTCCTGATCTCCTGATGTCCTGATCCCGCCATACTTAAACCACGCTGCACAGGCGCCTTCGGAGCTTACCATACACGGGCCAACCGGCTCCAGCGGAGTGCAGCTTTTTCCGAACAACCCGCATTCCGGCGGCTCTATCAGTCCACATAACACTTCGCCACATCGGCAGCCGCTTGTGTCCTCGCCCTGTGTTTCGGTTATGTTAAATCGTTTAAGGGAGTCGAATCGACTGTATTTATCTTTTAGTTTAAGTGTGCTTTTTTTTATCTTTCCCAGTCCTCGCCAGTAGCCGTCCACTGGTTCGAAACATTCGGCGATGATTTTTTGTGCGGTGATATTACCCTGCTCAGTTACCACCGCAGGATATACTGATTTTAGTTCAGCTTTGCCGGCTGAAAGTTGCTGACAGATTTCGCCGAGTCCTTCGATTATTTGCAGTGGTTCAAAGCCGGCCACCACGCACGGGCGGCCAAAACTTTCCACAATCTCGGCGAAAGCACGGTAACCAATTATCACGCTGACATGGCCGGGACAGAGAAAGGCATCTATATTATGATTTTTCCCGCTCAATAGCGCTCGCATCGCAGGTACAACCAGTTTGTGTCCGCTCAAAATACAGAAATTGTCAATTGACCCGGCAGCCGCTTCTTTTACCACGACAGCCGTAGCTGGTGCGGTAGTTTCAAAACCGACCGCAACGAAGACAACTGTTTTATCGGGATTGTCTTTCGCTAATTGCAGTGCATCTTCGCTGCTTAGAACAACCTTGACATCGGCTTTTGTACATCTTGTTTCGAGTGAGCCGCCTTTGCCGGGTACGCGGACCATATCGCCGTAGGTGGCAATTACACAATCGTCGCGGTCGGCCAATTGCAAAACAGTATCGATATAGCCCTGGTCCGTAACGCAGACCGGACAGCCAGGCCCGGTTAAAAGTTTCAATCTTTTAGGCAAAGTTGACCTTATACCGTTGCGGAAAATAGCAACCGTGTGAGTGCCGCAAACCTCCATTATATTAATTTGCCGACCCATTTTTTCACAGGCCGCATTGCAAAGAGTCTGCGCTTTATGAATTCTGTCGAGCATAAAATCCATAATTATCCTGAAACTTTGTTCTGAGTTTGGTTGAAGGCGTTGATTTCCGCGATGAGCTGCCAGGTCTCTTTTGCTTCTTCTTCGTCAACGAGCGAGATGGCAAAGCCGGCATGTATCAGAACCAAATCGCCAAGTTTAGCTTCGGCTAACAGCGTGGTCCTGGCCTTCCAGCGATTGCCCATCGCATCGACTACCGCTTTGTCCCCCTCCAACTCCACTATTCTTGCTGGTATTGCCAAACACATAATTCGTATCTCGTCATTCTTATCTCATTTCACGGTTTACTGCTCACGATTCACGAGATTAGCGGCAATTGCCGCCAAGCCGACAGATATCCCGCCGTCATTAGACGGAACATTTCGATTAAATAATACGCGAAAATCGTTTTTCTTCAAGAGTTTAACCAGGCGATTTGTCAGATACCGGTTGCAAAACACTCCGCCGCTTAACGCCACCATCTTTAACTTTTTACTTTTCCTCGCTTCTTTAGCCATCTGAAGTAGGGCGGTGGCAAGGGTATTGTGGAACTTTGCTGAGATGACACCGCCGAGTTTCTTTTCTTGAATATCAGTAATTAGCTGCTCTATCATCTTACGCAAATCAAGCACTATTGGTTTGCCGGTATTGTTAATGAGTTCAAAATCATAGTGTTCTTCAATGCCGCTCTCAATAATCGCCTCAAGAGCCATCGGCAGTTGTGCTTCAAAATGATTGTAGCTGCCCAGCCCAAGCATAGCGGCAACTGCGTCGAAGACTCTACCCAGACTCGAAGTTTCTACAGTGTTAATCCGTTTTTCGATTTGCTCTAATATGATTTGTTGTTTATTTGCATCGGTCTCGATTCGCTCAAGCAGCCATCTAAATTTATGTAGTTCGAAATCGCCCCCGTAAGTTTTCGCCAACAGTCCCAGGACAGGTCTTATAGCTTCTTTACTTGCTCTGTCTCCGCCGGCCAGAGGGTAGTAAGCCAGATGGCCAAACCTTTCAAAACCGTCCAACGATGCGACTATACACTCGCAGCCCCAGATTGCGCCGTCTGTACCGTAGCCGGTGCCGTCAGCCGCAAGGCCGATGACCGGCCCGCTCTGACCGTGTTCAGCCAGGACAGATGCAATGTGGGCCCAGTGATGCTGAACCTGAATAACTCTTAAGTCGGATAACGAAAGAGCATAGCGCGTGGACAAATAGCCCGGATGAAGGTCACAGGCCACGACTTTCGGCTCAACCTCAAATAGTTTTCGCAGGTGCTCGATTGAATTGATATAGTGATGATAAACCTCTGCATCTTCCAGGTCGCCTATGTGCTCGCTGCAGATAAGCTGATTTTGTTTTCCGAAGCAGAAAGTATTTTTCAAATCCCCGCCTGCTGCGAATATGTCCTGACGGCAATTCTCTTCAATCAAAATCGGCGTCGGCACATATCCCCTGGCCCGCCGCAACTGCACCGGCTCAGAGTCCACAAAATGCACAATCGAATCATCGACTCGGCGGTAAATCTTTCTATCGTGCATCAAAAAGGCATCCGCAATACAACCGAGTCTTTCCAGTGCCTGTTCATTCTTGCAAATTAACGGCTCATCGGAAATATTGCCGCTGGTCATCACCAAGATTTCTATGTTTTGTGCGAACAACAGATAATGCAGAGGAGCATAACACAGCATAAAACCGAAGGTGTCAACGCCGCCGGCAACGGATGGAGCTATCGCCGATTTTTTTCCCTTCGGCAATAAAACAATGGGGCTTTGAGGACTTTTTAAGACCTGCTCGGCTAATCCGCTCACGATTGCATATTCTTTTATTCTGTCAATCGAGTTAGCCATCATAGCAAAGGGTTTATGGTCTCGCCTCTTGCGTTCTCGCAGTCTCTCCACCGCCTTGTTATTGAGCGCATCAACAGCAAGGTGAAATCCACCAATTCCCTTTATGGCAACGACCTTTCCAGCTAAAAGTAGGCGGGCAGTCTCGGCAATTACTTCATCGGTTCGTGTCTTTATTGTATTGCCTTTGCTGTCTGTCAGCCGGATTTTCGGCCCACACGTGCCGCAGGCAACCGGCTGGGCGTGGAAACGCCGGTCGGTTACGTCCGTGTATTGAGCGGCACATTTGTCGCACATCACAAACTCCGACATCGTGGTATTGGGCCTGTCGTAAGGAATGCTTTTGACTATTGAATATCTTGGCCCGCAATTAGTGCAGTTTATAAACGGATAACCGTACCGAAAATCTTTTTTCTCGGCCATCTCGGTAAGACAGTCTCGGCAGGTTGCGATGTCGGCCGTTACCTCCGACAGGGCCGAACCTTCGGAATCGCTCGTCTCGATGATGAATTTATCTTCGGCCTCACTTACAGCTATATCGACTGCTTTACAGGATTTTATTTGTGCCAACGGAGGTTTGTCTCTGGATTGCAGACGAACTAAAAATTCATCTATTTTTTCCTCTTTGCCCTGCAATTCAATTGTTACGCCTTTTGTGTCGTTATAGACAAAGCCGGAAAGTCCCAACTTTCGCGCTATCGAGTACACAGCCGGCCGAAAGCCGACACCCTGCACACGCCCCGTTATGAATATCCTTTGCCTTTTAATCAAAATTCTTACCTTTATCCATTAATGCTGTCGATATGTACTGTTGACGGAACCAAAACCCGAAAAGCCATTATACTTTGTCGGCTTGAGAAATGCAATCGCCTGCTGCACAGCCGGAAGTCGGGACTGACCGTCGGGGATGGAAAATTTATTTGCCAAAGTCGGATTTCTGTGCTAATATTGGTTCACTTCGGGGCCATAGCTCAGTTGGGAGAGCGCTTGCATGGCATGCAAGAGGTCGTGGGTTCGAATCCCATTGGCTCCATTT
>Ga0114919_10003803_pt1 | contig 12127 bp, 7 predicted proteins | sample BlataG_FD_88682 | JGI IMG/M metagenome (GOLD analysis project Ga0114919, IMG submission 88682) | Deep subsurface microbial communities from Black Sea to uncover new lineages of life (NeLLi) - Black_00105 metaG | ecosystem: Environmental > Aquatic > Marine > Oceanic > Sediment | place: Atlantic... | reverse complement strand
TGTGACTACAACCCTGTTTTCAGTCATTACTATTCCTCATGGCACGAACCTATGCATCTTTATAAGGCCGGACCACCTATATTCTCGCCCTTCCCGGATTTGCCTGAGTCAATATGCATTCTTCCTCCCTAGGAGCCTGTCGGAGAAACGCTCCGGCTGCGGCTTGCGCTGGCATCCGACAGGCTCCTAGCTTGAGTCACTGAAATGGGAAACTCAGAAGACGATCTGGCGGGTCAAGGCATCGGCTCTCTCTTTGACCGGTTCAAGCCCTGTCAGGCGCTGCTCTTTCTCCAGATCGGGATCCCATACCAGAAGGGTATAGGTTCCTTCCATTGAGAACACCTTCGGATGGAAGCCCGTACCTGCAATGCGTATCGTATACACGATTGCGCCCGTGCTCTCCTCAATGATCTGGACCACAGGGTTCGGGAGACCGCTGACCTCTATCCGCGGCAAATATCCCACCGCCTTACGGCCGTAGTTGTCCAGCTGGTTGAGTCTTACGGGCCAGCCGGGATACTGCTCGGCATCAGGCCGGGAAGGATCTACCCACCGCGGCCAGACCTCCACCGTGATATCCCGTGTGCTGCGGTTGAACCTCACGATGCCGTAACCCGGGGCTCTATCGTGCAGGTTCGTCGGCTCGACACCCGTCAGATACGGGTTGGCGACAGCGTGGACGGTCATCCGGTTACCGAACCCGTCGAAGAAGTCACCGGTGTACTTCGGCGAGCCCGGCTTCCGGTTCAAACCCGGCTCCCGTGGGAACCAGCGCCTGGGCCAGGTGTTTCCAACCGAGGGAACGCAGAGCGCAAAGCCCGCGTCACCCCAGTCATCCACACCGTACTGGATCGTGCTGGCCAGATGCTGGTCGCCTGCTATATGGACTGCGAATCCCCGGCGCATCTCTCTCAGCGCCCTGTTCCTGCCTGAAGGGGGCCAGCCGTTCGAGTCTCCATCCGAGGCCTTCTTGTAGTTTTCAGGATATTTGTCTTCAGGCAGGATCGGAACCGAGGGGAGAACCGCACCGCTGGCAGCATTCTCGGGGATGGTGGCCACATTCGAGAAGATCGTCTGGGAGAGGACGACCTTCATCCAGGTTCCGTTCGACCAGTCCGCGGTCCAATCCCGCAGGAAATCGAGCTGCCTCTCTCCCAGCAGTACAGCTCCCGGTATATCCGCCCCGGTGGTGGGATCGAAACCGGGGTTCTGGGGCCATCCGTTGACAAACCTTCCCTCCGGCACCGCAACGGTCGGCGACGATTTCCACTGGCGGTCGGCGATGACGGCGAAGCTTATCCCGCCGTAATTGACGTCCGTGTAATAAACAGAGATGCCCTGCTGGACCGGAGTCGGATCGAACGGGTCGGGCAGATGGCTTGTCTGTGTCCTGTGCACGGCGTTTACAAACCTGGGGGGCATCCTGTAGCCCCCGCTGTCCTGCGCAGATACACCATCGTACGCCTCCGCCTTCTTCCCACCGGCCCCCCAAATGTTCCCGTGGTAAACGTCATGGTCGTCAGGAATCGTGACGGCAGGCCTGTCGCGGGTCAGATCCCGGAAGGCCCAGCACCAGCGGTTCCACTTATACAGGTAATCCAGCATTGCCTTCTCGAAGGGATTGCGTATGGCGGGCGTTAGATCGCCTTCATAGACCTGGTCACCCGAGAAGAAGAGGAAATCGGGGTCGTGGTACTTCACCGCCTCGATTACCTCGTTATGGGGGAACCAGTACCCCTGATTGTTCCACTTGAGCCCGCCGGTGTAGCACTTGTTACCGGTGAAGGCCGCGACAACATACTCCTCATCATCCGGTTCGGCACGGATCGTGCCCTCATAAACGTACTCGGTCGACGCATTCAGGCCCGTACGGAGGTTGTATGCAACCCGACATGGAACATCAACGGAGCTGTCCCATCCTTCTACCCTGAAAGTGGCGGTGTAGCTGTCCTCGATCCATTCGGCCTCTGCAACCGTTCTCCACGGGCCCCGGCCACGCCTGCGTATCTGGAGTTCCCCCCCCCGTGTGTCATCCACTCCCAGAGGACCCAGCTGCGCAGTCAGTTTCAGAATCCCTCTGCTCAGTGTGTACTGGGTGTTCAGGACGGGACCGAAGAGACGATCGTCATGCCTCTCGATCCTCGAGCCGGAGACATTCCAATCATCGAACCAGAATCCGTTCCGGCTCCCGTCCGGTCCGAGGTGGGAGACCAGCGCCAGCCCGCCGTCAAGATACTCATCAGGGACATTCTTATAATTCGCCTCACTGATGACCTCACCTGAGTCCTCATCCCGCGCGGTGAGCGTCAGTACGTATGACCCTCTCCGTGGTTCACCCCTGAGCTCCAGGACGACCGGCATCTTCAGCCCCTCCTCAAAGCCGACTCCCACATCAGAGGCGGCCGCAAGCAGGGGGACGGCGTCAGCGTCCACACCACCGCTGACAGCCCACTGGTTGCCGGGAGCGGTGTCGGCGGTGTTGCTGCGGAAGGCCACATCGCCACGACCATCTATCACTGCAAGCAGGCCGCCGTCCGGGGCGGGCTTATGGTGTGTCCAGGCGGTAAGGCGATAGTCCACGTGCTCCCCACCTCCACCTATCAGAAAGCCGGTCCAGGCTTCGGCCGAAGGAGACTGGTCTGCGTCGACAGGTCCGGTCCTCACACTGATCGTGAACGATCCCTTCCCTACACCTAATGATCTTGTCAGCAGGAATAGCGTACGGAGAGGAAACCGCCGCGCTGACTCGACGCACTCCAGCCTGCCGCCGGAAAGCCGCCAGTCAGCCAGGCGGTTGGCGAAGTATTCAGGGCCGATCCAGACCCGTTCGGTGCCTTCCGACCAGGAAGAAAGAAAATCACTGCTGCGGGAACCGCTGCATGTCCTGAAAATCATCAATACAACAACTGCCAGGACGATGATAATAACCACCAAGCACCCGCCAGTGTGGCTCACGTGGCCGCCCAGAGTTGTTCCCGTGTACTGCTGCTCCTCGGCGTTTTCACGATTCTCTTTCATCCTCAGCCCCATGCGGTTTTTCGTTGTATGTCGGTTCTGATCCAGGCGTATACCACACTGTTCACGATTAACACAACCAAGCCAGGAATTTTCGGTATTTCCTTGCCCCGGATTGCATACTCCTTCAGGATATAGTTCTTTAGCGAAAACCTGTGCTATGAGAAAGCTAATCCGACAAAAGATAGAAAAACGCCTGGATGCAGGCGGGAGAATCGCCGAGTTCCATCGCATCCGTCGACAGCTCGGCCTCGCCTTTACTGCCCTTATTCTGGTTACTGCGATAGGTGTGGTTGGATTCCTGATAATCGGCGGCGGTAAGTATGGCCTGATCGACGCTGCATATATGACCGTCATCACTTTAACAACTGTAGGCTTCGGCGAGATCATCAACATGGCCAGCAACCCGGCGGGGCGGATATTTACCATGTTCCTCCTTCTCGGGGGTATGGGAATCGTTGCCTATACGATGCTGATGCTGGCTGCGTTCGTATTGGAAGGGCAGCTTCGCCATATCTTTTCAAGGCAGCGGATGCAAAGGAGAATTGAAAATATGGAGGGTCACTTCCTCGTTTGCGGTGATACTGCAGTCAAATGGTATGTCATAGAAGAGTTGACTATAACGGGGCGGAGTGTTGTCCTCGTTGCTCCTTCCGAAGAGGCTCTTGAAGAAACTCGTGAACGTCTGGGAGATCTCCCCGGAGTAGCCGGTGATCCCAGTGATGATAACGTTCTTCTCGGGGCGGGACTTGAGCGTGCCGCCGGTATTGTATTCTGCATGGAGAACGACAAGGATAACCTTCTGGGCGTACTGACCGCGCGCCGTCTGGCGCCTGAAGTGCGCATTATCGCCGCTACCGAACTTCCGGAGACCGAAGCCAAACTAAGGGCGGCGGGTGCAGATTCAGTGGTAAGTCCGAGCCATATAGGGGGACTCCGGATGGCATCAGAGATGATCCGGCCGACTGTCGTGTCTTTCCTGGATCAGATGCTGCGTAGCAAGGGCGGCGACCTGAGAGTCGAAGAGGTGAAAGTACCCGAAAACGCAGTCACGGCAGGAATGACGCTCGGATCCCTCGAAGTGAACAAAGTCTCAGGAACAGTGTTACTGGCAGTCAGCCGCTCCGGCACAGATGATTTCGAGTTCAAGCCGAAGCCCGACACCACTGTCGAATCGGGGATGACTCTGGTTGTGATGGCCGACTCGAAGGGGCGTTCACTGCTGGAAGAACGATTCGAAGCCCTCTAGGAGCCTGTCGGAGAAACGCTCCTAGATGAACATATTTCAGTAGCGCCAGCTCGTCAGGTCGGCGCCCGGAGGCGCGGCCTTTGCTATCCGCTCCAGGATCTTGGGTATGTACATGGTGTTGTAGCGGAGCCGGGATATGTGGTTGGAGTTTTCCTGGTCCCCGTTCCAGCAGTGTTCAGCCCGGTCTCCGTAGTCTACCTCGCCGCCGTAGTAGGGATCGGTTGCGCTTTCGAGAAATTCCTCCATGAGATAAACGGCGTTATTAAGGTAGTAGTTGTCCATGTCCCCACAGTAGATGTGGATCTTCCCTGCGAGTCTCGGCCCGATGGTCTGCCAGTCGCGCTCCAGGATATACCTGAGGTCGTAATTCTCCCTCCAGTACTCGGCCACTTCACGGTCTATCTCGCCGGTCAGCTTATCCCAGATCGGCTTCGGATAGCCGTCGTCCCCCATCGGTGAGTAAACCGCCTGCCAGATGTCCCACTGATCCCCCGAGCGGCTCTTCGTCCCCAGGGCCAACTCAAGGTGGTTGTAGTCCTCCAGTGTCAGGTTGACATTGCCGAGATAGTCGCGGTGACCGGGTCGTTTTATACGCTGGAACGGACCTTCCAGGTAGTAAGCGTTTTCATCTTCGTAGATGTTCACCAGGCAGTACTGCCTGAAGTCGATGGGGTCGGGGCAGGCTGCGAAGCAACCGTTGTACTCGTCGGGATACATGACCTGAACGGCCAGTGCCTCCCATCCCCCGGTGGATCCGCCATATAGAAACCGGGCCCACCCCTCACCGATCCCCCGGAACATCTCCTCGATATAAGGAATGAGTTCGTATGTGATGGCATCTCCATATGGACCCAGGTTGGCGGAATTGACCGCGTACGAGTCATCGTAGTAGGGGTTGGCGTGCTGGATTTCCACGATCAGCAGCCGCGGAAAGTCCTGTCCGGTCCAGGTCGTGTAGAAGTCGTAGGCTTCCTGCTGGACGATGCGGTTGTACCCCTCGACCCTGAATCGTGCACTGTAATCCGGCTCCAGACCGGGATCCGGCGGTTCGGTCCGGAATCCACCGAAATCGGCCGGGAAGTGGCCGTGAAAGATGACGAGAGGAAAGCGCGCATCCGGATGCTCGTCAAACCCCTCCGGCAGCAGGACGTGAGCACCCAGAAACATGGGACGCCCCCAGAACTCGGTCAGGAGCCTGCTCTGAATCTTCACGTGCTTGATGTATTTTGTGTCCTCCGGTCCCACGATCGGTGGAATAACCTGATCGAGCTGGATCAAGATTCTACGGGTCCGTTGCGGGTCAATCCTTACCCTGCGTGGGATGCTGTACAGGTTGCCGGGAGCGCGGTTCCAGTGCTGGCCCTCGCCGCGGTCCATCGGCAGCTTCACCGTGTGACCTGTGGCGAGGTGAAACGTCTCGTACTTGTGCAGAACAGCCTGTACGTAGTACTGCCCGGCCGGTATCTCTGCGATACTCCGGACCGGGTAACCGAAGACCGCGGCATCGATTACCGCTTCCTCCCCGGGCGCCATGCCATCGACATCAGCTCCGTAGACCGCGATCGCACTCACACCAGCACTGACCTGGAATCGGGGCTCGGTAGAACCGTCGGTGGAAATCAGTAGCAGCACACGGCCGTCGAGCGGCCCCTCGTGAGTCACCCTGTCGAACGAAATCGCGAACTCTAGACCATCCGAGGCCGTTCCATCCAGTCCGGTTCCGCACCCTCCAACCGAGGAGACGATCAGCAGTAATGAAGCGAACAGCAGAACATGGCGTTTCATAGCACTCCTCCCATACTCAAGGCCTCCCGGACCCTTTCGGGCGTCATGGGAAGCTGGAACAGTGTACTGGCTACCCTGCAGATGGGCCAGGTCCTCCTCGGTATCTATATCAATGCCGGCTTCCGGGCAATCGATAGCGACGGCTCTTTCGCAGTGTGAAAGCCGCTCTCACCCGGAGCGGCCCTGCACTTTTTGCTGTGCCAGAACAGAGGCGATCACTTAAAATCTGGACACCCACGCCGGCCGATGGCACCGGCAGGTTTCTATCCCGGCCGGCGACTGTATAATGCCCAGGGACTGAGAAAAGGAATGTCAGTATGAAAAAGTTCATTGCTCATACAGCAGTTGGAGCAGCCGTAGCTCTCCTCTGCACAATCTCGTCTCCTGCCTCATTGTGGGCTCAGCCGGGTCCGCTGACGGTGGCAGAAGCGAGCGGCTTCAAGGCAACCTCCAGACATGTCGACATAATGGGCTTCATCGGGGAACTCCAGGCCTTGAGCCCTCTGATCCGGGTAGAGACTCTCTGTACCAGCGCTGAAGGCAGGGAGGTTCCTCTGATCGTGATCGGGGATCCGGTTCCCTATTCGCCCGCGGACCTGCACTACGACGACCGTGCGGTGGTCTACATTCAGGCCAACATCCATGCAGGAGAGGTCGAGGGGAAGGAAGCCGCCCAGATGCTGGCCAGGGATATCATTCAGGCCACGACGGCGAACTATCTCGACAGGCTTGTAATCCTCATTGCACCCATCTTCAATTCCGACGGAAACGAGAAGATCAGCACACAGAACCGGCGCAACCAGGTAGGACCGGAACAGGGTGTCGGGATCCGCTACAACGGCCAGAACCTCGATCTCAACCGTGACGGGCTGAAACTGGAGAGTCCGGAGGTTCTGGGTCTGGTGCAGAACGTCCTGAACCGCTGGGACCCGATCTTCTTCCTGGACAGCCACACCCACAATGGCTCCTACCACCAGGAACCTGTAACCTGGACGTGGGGTCTGAACCCGAACGGTGACACCGCACTTCTCGACTATATGGCCGACACAATGGCGCCCGCCATTAACCGGCACATGAAGGAGCAATACAATACGCTCTGCACCCTTCACGGCGATTTCTTGGATGTGACCGATCCGGAGAAGGGATGGGTGCCGCTGGGGCCGCAGCCACGCTACCTGAGCAACTACGTTGGGCTCAGAAACCGTCTGTCGGTTCTCAACGAGCAGTATCCCTACGTGGATTTCGAGACGAGAGTGCGCAGCTGCTACAATCTGTTCCTGACTTTCCTAGACTATCTGCATGCCAACCGGGATGAGATCGTCGCGATTATCCGAGAAGCGGACAGAAGGACGATCGAGAGGGGTCTGGATCCATCCGAGGACGATGTCTACATCGTCGAATACAACAGGGAACCTATCAGGGAGCGGCTTACGATCCTGGGATACGAGATGGAGATCATCCAGGTGGAAGGTGGCAGGAGGCGCACGCGTGTCACAGAGATAAAGAAGACGTATTTGAATGTCCCGTACTATGCCCGTTACACTCCGAAACGGACGGTACGTTTTCCCGGCGGTTATCTGATCACAGCTCAGGATCCCACAATTATCGACAAGCTGTTGCAGCACGGGATCGGGGTCGAGCGACTCACCGAACCGGCGACTCTCGCAGTCGAATCTTTCACAGTGACGGAAATAACCGGCTCCAGAAGGCTGTACCAGGGGCACTATACCAACATGGTGCAGGGGGAATACTCGACCGTGGAAGTCGAGTTCCAGGCAGGCACGTTCTTCGTGAGCACGGCCCAGCCGCTCGCGAATGTGGCGGTCTATCTCCTGGAGCCTGAAAGTGACGACGGGCTGATCGTCTGGAACTTCTTCGACAGATACCTCGCCTCCCAGTGGGGCGGCGGGCCCAGGACATACCCGGTCTACAGACTTCTGAAGCCTGCGAACCTTGTCACGGAATCAATCAAGGGAAGATGAACGATGAGTGTCATTGCTCAAAGCTCTACGGGTGTACAGGTCGGAATCAAGATACGAACAACCGTTATACGAGGATAGAGATGCACTTCCTAAAACGCTCAGTTACATTTCAGCCGGCATTAATAGCCGCAGTTGTCATCTGCGGTGCTTTAATTCCCACTCCTGCATACGGGATGTCCCCAATGGCTATGAATCCCCATATAGGTGAAAGCCCACAGAACCAGGTAAAGGTCAAGCCGTGCAGTGGAGCCGGAAGGTGGTTCCCGGCCACGGCGGCGGAATTGAAGGAGGAGGTCGACCGGTTCCTCTCGGTCGATACCCCGACTATTCCAGAGCAACCCATAGCCCTGATCGTTCCGCACGCCGGATATTCTTTCTCGGGCACCGTGGCAGGCACAGCGTATGCGACCCTGAAAGGCCGCTCGATAAAGCGGGTTATACTGCTGGGGTTGAGTCACGGGGCCCGGCTGCAGGGCGCTTCCGTCCTCAGGATGGACGCCTACGAGACTCCACTCGGCCTAATCCCGGTGGACCTGGAAGCCCGCGATGCCCTTCTCGATTGCCCGGTAGTCAAGGAGCAGCCGGCCGCACACCGGGAAGAGCACTCTGTCGAGAACCAGCTGCCTTTCCTTCAGCGCGTCCTGGATGATTTCTCAATGGTTGAGGTCCTCGTGGGTGAGCTGTCGGAAAAGCAGCGGTCCAGGCTCGCTGCTGTGCTGAGGGATTTTCTGGATGATGAAACACTTCTGGTGGTAAGCACCGACTTCACACATTACGGGCCGAACTTCATGTACGTGCCGTTCCGTGAACCTGTACAGAACAACCTCAGTGCCCTCAACGATATGGCGGTGCAGGAGATCCTCCAGGTCGACGTACCCGGCTGGGATGACTACATCAAAGAGACGCAGGACACGATCTGCGGGCGTAATGCCGTCGGTCTGCTTCTGGAAGTACTGCAACCTCTGGATGACGCCCAGGGATTGAGGGTTGCCTTTGATACAAGCGGTCGTATGACCGGCGACTGGACTAATTCAGTCACCTATGCATCCATCGTCTTCTGGCGCGAGGGAGAAGGCCTGTCAGAGGCCGAGCGGCAGGTCCTGCTCAAGCTTGCGCGTGACACCGTGACCTCCTACCTGAAAGAAGGGCATCAGTCCGAAGTAAAGGAGGGCGAGTATAATCTGACGCCCCGCCTGCGGGCTCCCGGGGCAGCGTTCGTCACCCTGAGGAACGAGGGAAGGCTGAGGGGATGCATCGGGCATGTGATTGCAATTGTGCCGCTGTATCAGTCTGTGGCACAAAATGCAGTTCAGGCGTGCCGCGATCCCAGGTTTACTGCCGCCCCGGTCACCGGCGCGGAGGAACCGGAGCTCTCTATAGAGATCTCTGTTCTCACCACGATGCGGCGGCTGCTGGATCCCCGGAAGGTGGAGGTCGGCAGAGACGGTTTGATGATGGTACGCGGCCGCATGCAGGGACTCCTGCTGCCCCAGGTCCCCGTCGAGCAGAGTTGGGACAGAGAGGAGTTCCTGGCGCAGACCTGTTACAAGGCCGGCCTCCAACTGGATGCCTGGAGGGATTCCCAGACGGAGATCTATCGTTTCTCCGCGCAGGTGTTCGGTGAGGAGAAACATCACTGATCGACGGCCAACCAATGAAGAGGCGTAAATTTCTGGCAGATATGGGGCGGGCGGCTGCCGCGGCAGCGGGGACGGCCGCGGGGCTCACGGCCTCGCCTGCATCGGCCTCCACCGCATCCGCTTCTACTGCATCGGCTTCCGCCATAGACTCCGCACATTCTCAACCAAGAGTCGTGGTCATCCGCCACGCCGGGCTGGCCGAAAATCCGCGACAGATTTCATCCCGGCTCGTGCGGGAGCTCCTGGACGAGGCGGCCCGTGCACTATCAGGCGAAGCCACTCCTGCCGATGCCTGGGCCCGGTGGTTCAAGCCCCGCGAGCGGATCGGAATCAAGGTGAACTGCCTGGGCCTTCCCACCAACCCGGTTATCGCTGAAACAATGACCGAGGCGATAGCTTCCGCCGAAGTAAATCCGGGGGTGATCACTGTGTGGGACCGGTTCGACCGGGAACTGAGGGGAGCCGGCTACCGATTGAGAAAGAGCGGCAGCGGAGGTAAATGCTACGGCACCGACGCGCTGTCGAACCGCGGGGTGAGCGGATACGGCCCGCAGATCTCCACCAGCGGATATATCGGAAGCCTCTACAGCAGGATCATCACGGATGAGACGGACGCCCTGGTCAGCGCGGCTGTCCTGAAAGACCACAACCTGGCGGGGCTCACCTGTACGATGAAGAATTTCTACGGCGCCATCCACAACCCGAACAAGTATCACGACAACGGTTGCGACCCCTTCATTGCCGACGTGTGTGCCCACGACCACATCCGCAGTCGACTGAGACTTGCGATATGCGACGCAATAAGACCGCAGTTCCACGGAGGCCCGCCGGTCAGACCGGCCTGGCAGTGGCCATACGGCGGGATACTGCTCTCCACTGACACCGTAGCACTCGACCGGGTGGCCCTGGAAATACTTGAGCGCAAGCGTTCTGCTGCAGGCATGGAAACACTGGCTGCGGAGAACCGCCCGGTCCGCTATCTGGCCAGCGCTCAAGAACGCGGTCTCGGCGTCTCGGACCTTTCCGGAATCGAAGTCATCAGCATCGGCAGGCCATGGCTGGATATCTGATAGATAGAGCACCCTCTCCGACGAGGCGCTCATTCCTCAAGAGCTTCGGCTGTGGGGCATGTGCTATATGCGCGGCAGGGAAGATCCCCGGAGTGGTGGCTATGGCGGAGGGAGGCATCCGGGACAAGAGCGGCGTATCGGTGCGCGACGCCATGTGGTTCGAGCGGCTCGAAGACAAGGCCGTGCGCTGCACGCTTTGTCCCCGCGATTGTATCGTCGCAGATGTCGAACGCGGCTATTGCGGTGTTCGCGAGAACCGCGGCGGCGACTACAAGACGCTGGTTTACGGAACCCTCTGCAGCCTGGCTGTAGATCCGATCGAGAAAAAGCCACTGTTCCACTACCTGCCGGGAACCACCGCGCTCAGTATCGCGACCCCGGGATGCAATATTGAGTGCAAATTCTGCCAGAACTGGGAGATCAGCCAGTTCAGACCCGAGCAGGTACAGACCGTGACGGTTCCACCGGAGAATCTGGTACGTATGGCCCGCAGCGAGGGCCATCCGACTATCGCCTATACCTATTCGGAACCGGTCATCTTCTACGAGTACATGCACGACACTGCCGCCGTGGGCCGCGAGAACGGTATCGGCAGCGTCATCATCTCGAATGGATATATCAAGGAGGAACCCCTGAGAAAGCTCTGCCAGCACCTGACCGGGGTAAAGATCGACCTGAAGGCATTCACGGAAACCTTCTACCGGGATCAGTGCGCGGGTCGCCTGGAACCCGTGCTCGAGGCCCTCGAGATACTCACCGATATCGGAATCCATACGGAGATCGTGGTTCTGATCATCCCGACCCTGAACGATTCGACCGAAGAGATCGGGGAGATGTCCCGCTGGATTGTCTCACACATGGGAGAGGAAGTTCCTCTCCATTTCTCCCGCTTCTACCCCACCTACCGCCTGAAGAACCTTCCCCCCACACCGATCGAGACACTCGAGAGGTCCCGCCAGGTCGCGATGGATGCCGGTCTCCAGTACGTATATATCGGCAACGTGCCGATACACGAGGCCGAGCACACCTACTGCCCTTCATGCGGGAAGGTGGTCATCCGCCGTATAGGTTACAGGACCGATCCTTCAGGCCTCAGAGATGGCGGGTGCGCCTCGTGCGGTCATAAGATCCCGGGGTCTGGACCCAGCAGCAGGCCCTCTCTTTCAAACCTGGTTGAGAATAACCGGTCCTCCGGTTCAGGCCGATTCCAGGTGTCCCTCGCCAAAATCCAATCCGCCCGCATAGAATCAGCATTTGTGGCAACTAGTAGAACGTTTCCATAATAACCTTACTATCACGCTACTGTAACACTATCGAGACCATGTTTCCACCGGAATACCACCGGCTCCTGGTTTAGCACTTCGATGTGTTGCTCGATGCGTGCCT
>Ga0114919_10003800_pt1 | contig 12129 bp, 11 predicted proteins | sample BlataG_FD_88682 | JGI IMG/M metagenome (GOLD analysis project Ga0114919, IMG submission 88682) | Deep subsurface microbial communities from Black Sea to uncover new lineages of life (NeLLi) - Black_00105 metaG | ecosystem: Environmental > Aquatic > Marine > Oceanic > Sediment | place: Atlantic... | reverse complement strand
TGTTAATGAGTTTGTAGTTTTTAGTAATTAAGATTGGTTGAGGGGGGGAGGGGGGGGGAAGGGGGGGGGGGGGGGGGGGGGGGGGGGGGAGTTCCATTATAAGAAGGGTTTTCATTGTACCACATGCTGCTGGCACACATATATATAGATGCACACTTGAGGGGGGAAGCAATGCATCAGCAGCACTAGTAGCACAGTTCGTGTTGGATGGATGGAGGGGTAAAACAATACAAGTACACAGGCTACAACAAAATGATACGGATGGGAAAACAAGCAGGAGAAGAGAGAGGGAAAATGAAACCATTGTGCCAAACCTCTTCCCTTCTCGGCTCAACCTTATCCACAAAATGGAAAAACGCCTAGGGAAAGAACTAAAAAGAGCGACTAAATTGGTTTTTGTATATTTGATTTTCATCACATTTTTCTCATACGTAGAAGGAGACCATTATTCCCTTTCTACTGACAATTTTTATTCTCCTCCCATTTCAAACAAGAGCGGGAACTTGACCATCAGCAGCAGGGGCGGAAGCCTCCTCACCAATACTCATTGCAAATCCTTCAGAAACATTCTTCTTACTACTACGTCTTTTCCTCCTCTTCATCTTCTTTGCTGCTACTGCTGCCACTGCAGCCTGTTGCCTTTCATATTGCTGCTTTCTAATTGCTGCCAAGGACATATTTTGCCTGGTTGGCTGTCCCAAGAGTAGTAATCTAGTGTCGTCACCGACCAATGTGCTCACGGTTCTAAAGCAACCAGTAATAGTCAAGTAGGACCACAAGTAGTTTGCATAATCAAAGAGATACTTGTCGATACCAGCAATCATCTGATACCTCATATTGCCAAATGTTCCCAGTGCTGCCGCCATGCCTACCGCTGATCTTCCGATGCTGGGCACTTGCAGGCTTGGCTCATAGGTTGGGTCTTTTCGCTTGTGCAGCGCAACCAATGCATTACTTAGAGCAGCTTGAGTTGCTCCTGCAATCATTCCAATGCCACTCAGTTCAGCAGACTTCCATAAGAAGGAAGCTACACGCGCAGATGATGTGTAACTTCTCATTGGCGTCTCGCCTTGGAAGACGTTATTCGGGAGGTTGTTGAGAGCTACTTGCCAAGCCATTTTGCCGGGAGCTGGAGCTGCCCTGGAGGGGGATACCATCCAGACAACTGCTGCGTTGGCTGCCATGAGAGTCAGGGTGTTGGCCATGACGAGGTCCAGTTCTTTGACAAATCTGTCACCCCTGACGGTAGCTTCGTAGCTGAGAGAGGCAAACATGGTGATGGCTTGCTCGAGGAAGATCTTTTGAGGGAAGGCTGGGTCCGCCATGAGTCTGCCAAAGATTTCCTTTTGTACTGTGGGAGATGTGCGAGCGATGGCACGGGTGAGATTGGGACGGGCGTCGGTGGACAGAAATCTGACGAGGGCGGTAGAGGAGAAGAGACCCATTTGAGCTGCCATTCTTAGTACGAGTGGGAAGTCAGCCATTGTGCGGCCCCATTCTTCTAAAACTGCTGCAATGGAGCGTGGATCGTAGAGTTCTGGAAGGAGTTTACGGAACCAGCTGTCATCAGGGCCATCGTCACCACCGTCGCCTTCGTTGAAGTAATCGTCATCGTCATCTCCATCGTCGCCATCTCCACCACCCCCGTTGAAGATACCCTTGCCCATGTTACCTCCTCCGTGGCCGTCATCCAGCTTAGCAGAGGTCTCTTTGGCTTCTTGCTTGAGACTGAGCTTGGAGCGCTCCATGGTGGCGCCGCGGCCAGAAGAGCCGAGGCCCTTGCCTGCCATGGCGGTGGTAGGGATTACAAGACGGGAAAAAGCATCGCTGGATTTCTCCAATTCCTGTGAGAAATAACAAGGGACGTGTGAGATGACGGTTGAAGGAATGACCGGAATGGTTGCTGTTGAGTAGGGAAGCAGAGATGCGGTGCTGTCCCTTATCCCAGGTCTCTGGGAGGGCAGGAATGCTTCAGCTAAGGTAGGGAAATTTTTGGTATAACGAACCTCTCCAGGAGAAGACACTCCAGCAGCGCAAATGGTTAATTGTTGCTGCTGTCTGCCAGGAATTCTAGAGGATCCCAAATGCAAACTTGGCAATGGCCTAGCGGAAGTAGACTTTTTAGTCCTCTGTAACGAGGAAACAGCCATTGGGATATTGACTGGAGTCATTACTAGACCGCAGGAAGATCTTTTTACCGCTGGACGAGTTGCAGCATTTTGTGACGTTGTTTTTGGGATTTTATACGCCAACATGTTGTATTAGGTGAATGTGGGAGGTAATATTGGTACAAGTGTCAGAGCCGTTAAAAACTCAAACGTGAAAGAGGGCGAACGCAGCCGCAATCTCCGGAGTTATAGGTTTCCAGAATGACCTGAGAGTGGGAAAAGGCGGCCACCGAGATCTGCTTGCGGGATGTAGAGAGGGAAGCAGGTAGGACCTCCCTACCACAATCCACGTTGTTGTCATGGTCAAAACCCATAAACTTTATGGTCTATACCTATTTAAGCAGTACAGTAGTTTAGGTTGCACTCATTTCTCTATCCAAATAGGTAGCTACTTTTGAACAGTTTTGACATCCAGGGATTCCCACAATGGTTGAAGGCTCTCAAGTCACGGAGATGGTTATATTCGTCGTTGTTTGCGTCTCATGGCTCGTCTACACCATGCTCTATTTCGCTAGGTATGTTGTAAATCCCTCAGACGGTCCATTTCATTTCATTTCCCACCGACAACACACAACCGCCCTTTCGCACACAGGTGGAAATTCAGTGCTCACAACCCCTCACCCTTGCTCCAACTAGGCGGATGGAACGTTATAGATGTATGGACTACCACAATGACCACCAGGAAGAAATGGGCCAAGGATTTGATGCACAAGGCTAATGATGCTCGGGGTGAGGCCATCCTGGCGGTCCAACAGTACGTTTGCTTTTTGGAATAGTTGTTGTTTACTACTACTCTCAATTGCCTTTGTTCCCCTGAATTTTATGATACAACTTTGCGTATCAAATACAATGAATGTCATAGATATTACTAATCTTCTTATTTGTATTAGTATAAATTTCACTCACTCACTCACTCACTCACTCATTCCCCAAATCTCCTCTCTTTCTCAGGATGAGAAACATCATCATCTCAGTGACAGTCCTAGTGATGGGAGTCTCCCAAATAATGAGCAGGCTGGTAGAACTGATGCTCACTCAAGATATACTCGATACCATCAATAGCCTAGTTGTAAAAGATCCTATAGTAGGTACCAACCCTTGGCTGCTGGAAAGTCCTGAAATAAGAATCGCGGTACCATTAGGAGCGACACTATTATGTCTGCTTCTGTTGGGTCAGTCGGCAAGGATGGCAGTCCATGTGGGCTTTGCAATACGAGTCGTGGCTGTGAATGAACACGAACAGGAGATTAATGGCAGAAGTACTACTACTACTAATAATAATAATGGTAAGCCTGGTAATAAAAATTCCAGGTTGGAGAAGGATTTACAATACGAGGTGGTGGTGATGGTGAGGAGGACAGAATTGTACTTTACACTGGGCCTTAGGAGCTTCTACTTCTTCATTGCAAGTATGTTTTGGGTGCTGGGGCCCACAGCATTGTTGGTGGCAAGTAGTACTGTCTTGGGAGTATTGATTAGTAGTGATCAGTTGTGGTGGAGGGCGAATGAGGTTATAGATGATGGTGGCGGTGATGATGATGAGGGGAGGGTGTTGATGGTAGAGGAGTAGACAGATCTAGATGGGATTGTGGTGAGCAAAGATGAGTGAAGGGAAGGGCCAGTAGTTGGAGAGACATACCATCGTGCTCACCGTGGTATGATAATTGGGCCACCCAGATCCGTCAAAATGTAAAGCTAAGATTATCTTTACAGTCATAATAGTCATTATGGTTGATACATTGCTCTATCAAACCAAAGACACGCTTTATTCGAGGAACCCAGAAGAATGACAGAGCTCATACAATTAATTGCTAAATCCGACAAGATATTTCCTTTGCTGTACCGACAACTCGGCTTAGATGGACGACACAAGCTAAGATTGGTCTGCAAAACACTTAGAAAATGTGTCGACCAAAACACCAAGCATCTCACCGCCCTGTCTCGCCCCGACTTTGAAGTGGAAGTTGAGAGAACTACATTTGTTGGGCAATAATCTGCCGTCTTATTCTGAAGAAGCTATTGCAGGCTTGAAAAGCATTAAACAGTTGGAGGTTCTCAGCTTGATGTTTTATGACATACAAGGTGATGGGTTTTCAGAGCTGCAGCCCGGTGATCTTAGTCTTTTTTTTAAGAAAGCTTTCGCTTGGAAACAATGCCAGTTTGGCCGAGCACGGCTGTGTTGCTGTGCAAGGGCTGCTACATTTAACTGCTCTCAGGGAGCTGGGTCTCCACAGTTGTGGGCTTGATGCTGATGCTCTTTTTTTGATTGGTCAAAACTATTTCCCTGCTTTTCAAGGGTTGAACCCTTTCTTTCAACCCATTTGGAGATGGAGAGAAAGCCAAGGTCAATAGAATTGTGGAAAGAATTTCAAGAATCAATACAGTGGAGGTTCAAGGATGTAGATTGAGCAGTGCAATGGAGGACTTTTGAAGAGAAAGAGAAGAGGTGCTGGTCTTCCAGAAATCAAAAAGAGGTGCATACGCAAGGTGATCTCGACCTCGTTGGTAGACTGTACTTGATATGATGATAACCTTTTGTTTTGGATACATGCTTTAAGATATGTAAAGTAAAGTCAAACCTTTGCTCACTCAAAGGAGCCCCAAGGGCAGAAGGCTGGGATTTCTGTGTGTGATCCTCCTTCCAAATCATATAAAGTAGAATATGCAAAGACAAGATGTGCTTGGCAAAGATCAGAGATGACCTTCGAGTCGGCAGACAGAAGGAGAGACGGGTGGCCAAAATATAAAGACTCGTCTTTTTGGCTCTGTGCGCTACCTACTATTAACGTTGCAATTCAGTATCGAAACTTCCGGAAGGAAAGCTGCATACCGTTTAAGATCGGTATTTGAAAGCATCGAGCGTCAAGAGACAGAATGGCAAGGAAGAAGATCAGAGAATTTCAATCGAAAAAGCTGTTGAAGGAGCACATCAAGAGATTGGCAGACTTGGATCTCCCCATCAATGTCGTTCAAGTACGTGCAAAATCGTCTACTACTCCTATCAGACTTTCTCCCTCTCTCTCCAATTATCCCAACCACCAACACACTTCCCCGCCTTGCCCCTCCCTCTCCCCTCTCTCCCTTCTCCTCCCTTCTCCATCTTCCAGGTCAGAGAGAACTCCGACTGGTCAGACATCATCGCCTCCAACAACTGGCTCACCCAAACCAAACTTGTCGTCAAACCAGACTGCTTATTCGGCAAACGTGGCAAACACGACCTCGTCGGCCTCAACCTCGATGTCACTGAAGCCGAAAAATTCGTCGCTCAGCGCATGAACAAACTCGTCGACATGGGAACTGCCAGGGGCCCCATCAATTGCTTCATTGTGGAACCATTCGTCCCTCATGATGCAGAATACTACCTCTGCATCCAAGTCCACAGGACTGGATACACCATGATGTTTTCAGATCACGGTGGCGTGGATATAGAGGAAAACTGGGACCACGTCAAGTCCATCGACATTCCCACCGGCAAGGACCCCCTTGACAGTGCTACTCTAGCCCCTCTCCTCTCCACCCTTCCTATGGAGATCAAAGGCAACATGGAAACCTTTTTAAAAGCTGCATTCCAGGTGTTTCTAGATCTCGACTTCACTCTCATGGAAATGAATCCCTTCACACTTGATTCTCAAGGCAGACCCTTCCCCCTGGACATGCGAGGGGAACTGGACGACACTGCTGCCTTTCGTTCTTCCAAGAAATGGGGAGACGACATTGAGTTCCCACTGCCATTTGGTAGGACCATGTCTGCTGCTGAGGCACATGTCGCATCTCTGGATGAAAAGACTGGAGCTTCACTTAAACTAAGCATTTTAAACCCAAAAGGAAGAGTATGGACCATGGTGGCTGGTGGAGGCGCATCTGTCATATATGCCGATACAGTAGGAGACCTTGGATTTGCCAATGAGCTGGGGAACTATGCCGAATACTCTGGTGGCCCCAGTGCAGAAGAAACCTATCAATACGCCAGAACGTTACTCGATTGCGCCACTGCCAACCCCGACCCAAAGCAAGCCAGAGCTTTGATTGTTGGCGGTGGTGTGGCTAATTTCACCAATGTTGCCAGTACATTTGATGGCATTATCAGAGCTATTAGAGAAAGAAAGGGAGCTATCAAGGCAGCTCATATGAAGATATTTGTGAGGAGAGGGGGCCCTAATTATGCAGCTGGCTTGGCGGCTATGAAGAAGGTAGGGGAAGAGTTGGGCCTGGATATTGATGTGTATGGGCCAGAGTCTAGTATGACTGGGATATGCAGGTTGGCTATTGAGCATATCAAGGACTATGATGGAGGGAATGGGAAGATGTAGGCTGGAAGGAAGGAGTGGGGAGGGGAAGAGAGTACGAGAGGGAGTATGTTTTGTTCTTTGTATGAGGTGAGCGGATACACTGTTGTCACTCTCTTTATGTAAATGATGATGGCTATTGATGGAAGCTTACATGGCTGGAAACGTGTTATCGTATAAAGACATAGCTAGCTAGAAAAGTAGAAACCATGAAGTAGGATATATATATATATATGTAAACGCAAACCAACCAGCATGATGGTATTAGATATTGTCATAAAGCGCAGCAGAACAGAAGGAGAAAAAAAAACAATCAATAAAAAGGGTACCGGGTGGCCGGGAAAAAGATGACCAGAGAGGGGGGAGGGGAAGTTGTTAAAAATGAAAACCTATTTCAAAGGAAAGAAAATCCACCACACACAGATGCATTAAAAAGAAGGTACAAAAAGGGGGGGAGACTGTTGTGGTATGTATAATTATCATCCACAGTTGCATTATGGATAGCTATAGCTAGATTAACTATGGGGGAGGGGGGGGACTACTACTGGTTATAACTAGATATTGTACTGTCAGTAGTGCTCTACGTTTATTGGAATATGACAAAAGGGAGCGGGAGAGAAAACAACAACAAGCCTCCCTCGTTTTTGATCTTCCCTCTTCTTCTTTGCTTGATGGAAGATGGAAAATTATTCAAAATGGTTTTCAGTCAGCACTCTCTCAGCAGTTAAGTATCTTGATCATCCTTATTAATATATGTTTTAAGTGAGTCAGCCACTTAAGTTATGTCGAACCTTGAGTTGAGGGGGGGGAACAAAAAAGAAGAAGAAATACGCTCACGCGCTGATACATACACATTCAGCGGAGGGGGGCTTCTGCAGACATGCAGACATATAAAAAATAGTAGAGGGAAGAGAGAGAATCTAACCAAGGCCTCCCAATTATAGTCTGATCAGATGCCGCATCGAATACCATTATATTCTTGACTCGGAAACACAACACGAGGAAAAAAAAGGGGTAGGGTAGAATCAGGACACGTATGGTACCAGCAAACGAAACAACTAGCGATCTATTATTAGCACTATGTAAATAAAAATATTCTTGAAACTCCTTCTCTCCAGTAGTATGAGAAGATAAAAAAGCGATATGTGTACAGGCGGCAACAACAACCACAAATTATTAGTGAAGCGGGGGCGATATGGGGGTACAGCAGTGAGAAAGCAAGTGGAAGGAAGACGAGTGGATCTTTATCATTCAAACAGCTCCTCCCTTTCTCCCATCCTCCTTCCACCTTGCAATCAATAGATACCTAACCTCCTCTACCACCAGCAATGTACAACAGGATTCTTTATTATTCCTTGGAAACAAATGATAGAAATGGAAATGTGATTTGTCTTTCACACCAAATCAACAACATCTCCTTCTCCTAATACTACTACTACATCCGGCATCATCGTCATTATTAGAAATCACAACGATAAAGTCCCCTTTCCACCACCTCCTTTGATATGTACACCAAACTGAGTATCCAATTGTGACATGAATCTTCTCAATCTCTTTGCTGCACTGATAGCTGTCTCTCTTGAACGAAGAGCTGCTGCTTGCCTGGCAGCCATCAACTGCGCCATTTCTGAAATGGCAATGTTGGCAGCTGCACTCTCTTTGTAGGCAGCTTCCATCTCCTGTTGAAGGCGGAGGAGCTCAGTGACTTTGTTTGGGGGCAGAGTCTTCTCAAGTTCGGAGACTTCTTCTGCAGGAAGAAAGTTGGAGAGTTTGGCTGCAATGGAAGCTGATATTTGTTGCTGAGAACTGGAATCAGTAGCAGTAGTAGTAGCAGTAGTAGTGGTGGTGTTGGCCTCTGAAATTGGGAGCAGAGTGGACGCTGCCCCTATGAATGGGGAAGAGACTGGTGTGGTGTGGTGGTGAATGTTCACGGTGAGAGCAGACGGAGGGGATAGTACCAGAGTACTGAAACTAGCATCACCTTCACCTTCCTTGGAACTTGCTGCTGGTGTTTGTTTGGCAAGGCCATCACAGAGAACATTGGGAGTAGTAGCGAGATGAGCAGGAATGGTGGCTGGTGGGAGTGGAGATGCGATAGCAGCACTGCTGTCTCTTCCTGTTGATGTTTGGGGAGAACCTTGTGGCTCCACCACCACCGTGGCTACTGCTGCTGGTGATGGTGCTGCAGTAGGTACAGTAGCTACTATTCCAGTTGTTGTAGTAGTAGTTGTGGTGGTTGTGGTGGTGGTAGCAGGACCACCAGCTGCTGCAGTACCAGCCTTTTTCCCAACCATGGTCATAGTCATCAAATTGACAGCTGCATAGCACTCCATATCCAAAGATGGCATACCACCACGAGCAGCCGCTTCAGCAGCCAATGGAGTCCATGAAACCTCTTCTGGGCAATCAGATGCATCCAGTGACAAGTCATCATCATCACCGTCGTCGTCAGAGTTGGAAGAAAAGGTACGAATAGGAGCAACCACATACAGTAAACCATCATCGTGTTCCTGCACAGCAGCAGCAGCGGCGGCTGCACCTTCAGCCCATTCGCCAGTACGTGCATACCTCGCTGTACGGAGAGCTGCCTCTTCTGCTGCTGCTCTTCTGTGGGGCCGACGCAGAGAGAAGGCGGGGACATAGTCCATCTCCGAACCATCGATATCAATGGAATCATACCTTCCCAGAGAGTTGTTATGTGCAGCTGTAGCTGAGGCTACTGCAGCAGCAGCTGCAGCTCTGGAAGGCTTGGAGTGGGTCTTGGGGAGGGGGGATGTGATGTGAGAAGCAAGGTGGTGGGGACCACCGCCGCTGCCGCTGCTGCCCCCGACTTTGCGGCGCTTGGTGCCTTCTTGTTCGGCTCGGAGCTTGCGAGTACGTTTCACCCCACAGGCGTTGCAGAGGGTTTTGGGGCCGAATGGGCCTTCCCTCCACTGGGGGGTCTTGGTGGCTCCGCATTTTGAGCAGCATTTGACGCCATTGGTGAGGCCATGAGCAAAGGGGAAATCATCTCCACCCGTGGCATTGTAGGATCCTATGCCATCTAGAAGGTGGGAGTCCCAAGATGGTTGGGAACCCATCAAAGATGGACTGTTGTAGTACTTTGATGAAGACATAGATGAATAATAAACACTTAAAAGTATTTAAAGTCTGAAGGACATGAGCACCTGTCGGGGATGGGTGGGAGGGAGAGGAGGGTTGGGGGGTGAGTTGAGGTGAGAGAGAGGAGATCAAGATGATGTGCCCCCTGGTCGTGGAAGAACCTTAAGATCGCAGGAACATGTAGTGGAGATGTGTCGGAGCACAACGGTGTAGCAAGATGGGAGTAACATAGGCCAAGGTGCATGAATAAGCAGCCTCTATCCGAAGTCATAATCCCTACTTGCATGCGTGGCTGCTGAGGCCAATTATCCCAAGTAGGGCGGTGAATACCAAGTAGAGACATCCGTGACAGCGTTGAACCAGAAAATTCACGCAAAACACGAGGCGGCTGGCGTTTCCTCCACCTGAGATCGATCATATGCATCTCAAGGATTAGGGCGACGTGACACAAATTCTTACCTTGATAGCTATGAGGATGTTTGATTGAATGTCTTGAGCGGTCTGCTTGCAAGAAACAGTGTCTACTGACGTATATATCACAGTGATCTCAGAACTTGGGTCTAGGTCAGTAACCTCGCTGATATTCCAGACTTCCAGGCTCTAACTGTTACTTAAGCAAATATCTACGGCATATGTTATGTGGCCGAAAGCGGCATCATCCCGTTGATCAGTATGGTGGAAACAGGAAAAACGTGATTCCCCTTACAAGCCAGGGCAAGCTTTGACCCCGACGCCACCAAGAGAGTTTCTAATTCATTTAGGTTAGCAGTCCACTTCAAAAATGCAAACATTTATATTATACTGACACCACTAGCTATCCATAAGATGGCAAGATGAGTGGAACCAGGCCGGGTGGTAAACACCTCTCGAATGCCAAGAAACGAAGGTGAGCGATTTTATTCATAAAGTAAGGGTCTTGCACCAATTAGCTACTCAACTTACGCATCACATCTCACACGTATTATTCCCATCCAATCTCCCAGGCTTGCTGCGCTAGAGTCATCACGAACAACAACAACAGCTCAGCCCGACCACCCCCTCCCCGCCTCATTTTCACCCAACCCTCAGCCAACAACGCTCACAACCACCACTAAACCCACCGCTCTCCATCCCATCTACAAATCTCTTGATAAACTACAACCCTTGTACCCCAAAGATCAACCCCCACACTTGAAAGATCTAGATACAGCACTCATTCACCTCCTATCACAAGCCAATCCACAATCTGAAGCGCAGACCCTCCTTCAGGCCAAGGCTCGACAGAAGACACTCCTCCTTGAAAATCCAGCAATTAAACCCAAGAAATCGCTACAGAAGAAACCAAAACGTCATGCAGCTAGGCTAGCTTCTAAAACATCTTTAAAGAAGAGAGGATTACTCTTCAACACTGCTACTAGTAGCCGTAATGATGACGACGATGTCATTACATGGGATGTCGTTCAACCACTTTTCCAACGATGGAGGATATACCTACAAACCATCCTGGCCCTACCAACACCCAATAATAATATTAATAATAATAAATCATCTAATAAGTCAGGTGCTTCTCCTGGCAGCATAGTTGCAGAGAAGCTGGTCCTACTGGATCTCCACGGATGTCTGCTGAGGATTAAACAAAGTGACGAGGCCAGATGGACGGGGATGCAAGGCATTGTGATAAAAGAAACTCTGAATACGATAGAAATAGTGGTTAAAGAGGGGGGTAGGATAGTGAGGGTACCTAAGGAGAGGTGTGTGTTTGAATTTGATTTAGATAATGATGGGAGGAGAGTAGCTGTCTTGCAGGGGAGCAGCATGATGTTGCCATCTAGAATATTTTGACATCTGTATAATTATGTGTGTTACTGTTCTATATTTGTATATGTAAATGTCTAGAACTGTATTGTAATGCTATGTAATGTATATATGTATATTGTGTCTCTAGAATGTAGGATGTGTGCACTGGAAGACAGCAGGGGGAAGGCGCTGAGCTTCTTGCTCTGAGTAGCAAGCACTCTTGACGGCCATTGATTTGCACCATTCACATCCAGGAGTTGTATTGCAAGTGTTCTCATCCAAGCCCTGGCAGTCGAATGTGAATGGAGGTTGTGGATCGAAGTCGCATTTGAAGAGTCTCTTAGGGAGCTTTTCTGCTATTTCAGTCTCCACACAAATTTTCAAGTCTTTGACAGTTCTGGAAAGGAGGGAATTGAGAGCGGGGTGAGGTGGATGTGAAGAATATGAAGTATTAACCTGCGATAATGTATATATAGGTTACTCACGTGCATAGAGTACAGTCATCACTATGCTCCTTGCAGTCTTCTTCTCCATACTTCTCACAGATGTTCACACCAAGGCACAGAGATGCCAAAGTGATCAATACTGCTATACGAGCGAGTAAACCCAAAGACTTCATTTCAATCGATTTTTAATAACATTCCTTGTATATACAATCATTACTAGAGCCATTCATTTCTTGGGTTCCTCCTTACATAATATTAATATTCCCCCCCCCCCCCACCCCCCTCCCCCCTTCCCCTCCCTTCCGTCCCCCCCCCCCCCCCCACCCCCACCACGCCCACACCCTCCCATCC
>Ga0114919_10003798_pt1 | contig 12135 bp, 13 predicted proteins | sample BlataG_FD_88682 | JGI IMG/M metagenome (GOLD analysis project Ga0114919, IMG submission 88682) | Deep subsurface microbial communities from Black Sea to uncover new lineages of life (NeLLi) - Black_00105 metaG | ecosystem: Environmental > Aquatic > Marine > Oceanic > Sediment | place: Atlantic... | reverse complement strand
CGGGATTCTCCGTTATCGCCTGCTCGCCGCGCATCCGGGGCGGGGTCACCAGTAGCTCGCCCGCCAGATCCTCTTTCTGGACAACGGGCACATCCTCCCGCAGATCCTGTCCGGGCAGGTCGGTGAACCGTGGGGTCCCACCAGCACACGCCACCGTCAGCAGCAGGCAGATCAGCATGCCTTTCACCATGATTATTCTAGATATGTTGCCACTTCTCATTCCAGATCGTCCTCAGAGGGGGCGGGTTCTGCCACAACCAACTCATAAAGGGTGGGAAGCAGCACCTCATGCTGTCCAAGAAAAACATGTCCGGTCCCACCGGAGACCGTGGGACGCGCAACCACGTTGACCCGCGGACGGTAGTGATCATACATGTCAAAATTCGCGGAGTGAAACCCTCTAGCCTCGTGCCCTGCGTTTCTGGCCATGGCCAGTGCCTTGACGAATACCTCCGGCATCAGCACAGCCGATCCCACATTCAAAACCACAGAGCCGTGAACAAGGTCCGCTACATGCGCCGTGAAGATCAAGAAATCACGGTATGTGAGGGCGCCCACCAGAGCCCCATCCATCTCCGGATGCTGGTGGATTATATCGGTACCGATGGCTGAATGAATTGTGACAGGCACCCCCGCCTTCCACAGCCGCCAGATTAGACTCGCTTCCTTATGGGGCGGGTCAAGCCCGTCGATGTAGCGCCCCACCCCCTCTCCGTAGCCAAGCCCGTCCTCCTGTGCCCGCCGGGCCGCTTCGTGAAGGTGCGATCCTGTCTCCTGCCACATACCGAACTCGCCACGTTCCAGGTTGTCAGCCACATCCTCGCTGGTAGCGCCTATCAGCGCGATCTCGAAATCGTGGATCATCCCGGCACCGTTGGTGGCTACGCACGAGATTATCCCCCGCTCCGCCAGATCGATCACCAGTGAAGAGCACCCCACCTTGATGACATGCGCCCCCATCATCCATATCACCGGCCGCCCCCTCTCCCCCGCCAGGCGGACGCTGCGCGCAAAGTCCTTCAGCGCCTTGCCGTTCAGGATGTCCGGGAGACGTTTTTCAACCAATTCACGAGGCTGCGGCTGCGGCAGGGGCAGGAAGCCAGTGACCGACACACTGTTGCTCCGCTCGGAGAGGGGCCTGGTTTTGAGCCCCGAAGGGTCGAATACGGGATAGCGGCTCATGATCCTGGCCGTGGGGTGGAAGTGGAGCCCTCCCATCTTGTGCGCAGTGGAGACTGGGCAATTATACCCTCAGCCACTTCGAACACCTTCTCGGGAGAAACCTTCTCCAGACAATTATACGCCGGGCATTCCTCCCACGTGCACTCCCGTTGACCGCAATCCTCGGCAGGCCCGACGAACACTTTATGGCCGGGCCCGTATGGTCCCCATCTGGTGGGGCTGTTAAAACAAGCAGGAGGATATATGCCGACCACTTTTGTACCCACAGCGGCCGCCAGGTGGAGAGTCCCGGTGCTGTTGGCTATTATCGTGTCACACTCTTTGAGCACCCATGCCAGCTGGCCCAGCGTCGTACGGCCGGTCAGATCGACTACACCGGGTACGGCTGCAATCTGCGAGGTCAGCCCCGCATCCCCGGCCATACCTGTCACAATCACCTGATATTCCTCACCCCTCAGCAGTTCGGCTAAGGTTACGAAGTGGTGGATCGGCCACGGCAGTGATGAGTGCCGGTCGCCGGAGCGTGTCCTGCCGGCCGGGTGGATGGCCACAAGAGGCTGATCGGAACGGATTTCTCCCTCCTCCAGCAGCGCGCGTGCATGGGCCTCATCCTCAGGCGGGGGAGGCAGATAATTCTGAGCAGTACCGGGGCTCATACCGGTCAGGCGCTCGAGCAGTTCCAGGTTGTACTCAATCTCGTGCCGCTCGTTCCTCTTCCGGTGACCGTACCAGCGCACGTTGAAAAACATCCCGTATGCCCTGAAGGCGGTTCCCACCCTCAGCGGCACGCGCGCACGGAAGGCAGCCCAGGCATTGCGCAGGTTAGGGCGAAGCACCAGAAGAGCATCATAGCCGCGGCTCTTTAGCAGGCGTGCCAGATTCGAGGAGGAGCCGCCCGGATCAGCCAAAACGTCATCGATGTCAGGATGGGCCGTCAGAAGATGTGTAAACGCACTATCACAGATCAGTTCCACCTGGATTGCTCTATTGTAATGTTTCGCGGCGGTGGCAACTGCGATACTCAGAATCGTATCGCTCAGTGCATCGCTGCGCAGCAGACCGATGCGGTCAAGAGGCCTCTCCCCGACCATCATGGCTCCACCTCACCGGTACCTGCAGCCGCGACCCGCGCTCGTCTCTCTGATGCATATGCTACCAATGCATCAAGGCTCTTTCTCAGCTCACCGCGCATTTCCTTCAGGACCTTCCGGTAAAAGGTGCGGGGACGTCCTATCGGGTCCTCTATTTTACGGTACCCGGACATGCGGCGTCCTTTCAATTCGGCAGAGAGGCCTTTGAGGATGAATGAGCGCTCCCGGGCGTGGGGGTCGATCAGGGCGATGCGGCTCCTTTGGCGTTCGCTCATTACGAGAATGATATCGGCCTCATCTGTTAATTGAGGCGTCAGCTGCCGCGGCTTGTGGGCCGAGATGTCTATTCCTTCCTCCCATGCAGCCATCTGGGCATCCTCGGTTGCAGCACCCCAGCTCACAGCGGCCACTCCCGAAGAGACCACATCCACTTCCTTATCCATACCCCTCTCGCGCAGCAGCGTCTTCAGCACACCTTCAGCCATCGGGCTCCGGCAGGCGTTGCCGGTGCATACAAGCAGCACGAGCGGCACCGCGCTGCCCCCTTCAACCTCCAAGCCCGTTCTCCTTGCAAGGCTGTTCGCAGTTACCGCTCCTTCCCTGACAATCCTGAGCGGCACACTCTGTCCATCCACGATCGTACTGGGCGGACCGGGAGACAGAACCCCGCCGTCCATAACAAGTGCCAGCCGATCTGTGAAGGTCTCTGCAATATCGACGGGATCCATGATCGGATCACGTCCGGTGAGGTTGGCGCTGGTCGATATGACTGGAGCACCCAGGAGGGCGGGCAGGCGCTGGGCCACAGGGTGGCTCGAGACGCGGACCGCGACCAGCCCCTCCTCACCTACGATCTGCTGTGGCAGACCGGGCTTTGCCGGCAGCAGAAGCGTTACCGGCCCGGGCCAGCAGGTTCGGGCCACAACTTCGGCAGGTCCGGGCATCTTCTCCGTGATGCTGTCAACCGCTTCCCTTCCCTCGACCAGCACCAGGAAGGGGCCATTCTCCTGCCGTTCCTTTATGCCATGAAGCTTTGTGACCGCTTCCGGGTTCAGGGCGTCGGTCCCCAGTCCGTACTGTGTTTCTGTCGGATAGGCTATCGTAAGCCCCGACCTCATCACCTCTGCAGCCCGCTGCATCCCCTCCTCATCGGGATGCATCAGTTCAGCTGCGCTGCTGCTCACGGAATGCTGCCCAAGACTCGGCGATCGCTTCATCGTGGAGCGCGAGGATGCTTATCGCCAGGTATGCCGCGTTGCGGGTGTTGTTCACACCTACGCATGCTACCGGCACACCCGGCGGCATCTGGGCGATCGATAGGAGGCTGTCCAGTCCGTCCAGCGCTGCATCCAGAGGAACCCCGATCACCGGCAGATCGGTATGCGCCGCCACCGCCCCGGGAAGGGCGGCCGACAGTCCTGCCCCGCAGATAAATACACGCACTCCACGCTGGGCAGCTCCACGGACGAACTCGACCATTTTCTCCGGGGTCCTGTGGGCTGATATCACTTCGAGGTCGTACTCTATACTGAAATCATCGAGCACCCCGGCTGCCTTCTCCATGGCCGGGGAATCCGACTTGCTGCCCATCAATATCGCGACCTTGGGCATACCGTTCCTTTCAGTTTCCGGACCCACGCGCCAGCGCCCTCCAGGCGATGTCCCGCCTGTAGTAGACACCTTCGAAATCAATCCCGGCACATCCACTGTAGGCCAGATCAACCGCCGAGGCAATATCATCACCCAGCGCGGTGACCCCCAGAACACGTCCGCCGGCCGTCACGATATCCCCTTCGCGCTCGGCGGTGCCGGCATGGAATACGATCAGATTCTCCCGGGCGGTTTCCTGTCCCAGTCCTTGTATCGGGAACCCTTTCTCGTATGAGTCCGGATACCCTCCTGAGGCCAGCACTACGCAGACTGCGGCTCCTCCTGCTATTGAGAGCGCAGCCGGATCCAGATCACCGTTGGCCGCATCCAGCAGCGCCCGGGCCAGATCGCCCTCAACCAGAGGAAGCACCACCTGCGACTCCGGATCACCGAACCGGCAGTTGAACTCGATGACCCAGGGATCTCCCTCGTCATCGATCATCAGCCCTGCGTAAATCACCCCACGGTAATCGATGCCGTCCGTGGAAAAAATATCGAGCAATGGCTTCATAACCCTGGTATTGACTTTTACCATCAACTCATCGGTCACGACCGGAGCCGGAGCGTAGGCGCCCATCCCACCCGTATTGGGACCCGTGTCCCCCTCGCCCACGGCCTTGTGATCCTGGCTTGCGACCAGGGGCAGCAGTACGCGGCCGTCTGTAATCGCCAGAATCGAGGCCTCCTCACCTTCCAGCTTCTCCTCGATGACGACCGTATCCCCCGCCTCGCCGAACAGCTTCTCCTCCATGATGGCCCGTACGGTCTCCTTCGCCTCCTGGCGATCGACACACACGATCGACCCTTTACCCGCTGCCAGTCCGGAGGCCTTCACTACAATCGGACCCTCCCCTTTTTCCAGAAAGGCGATTGCCTTGCCGTAATCGGTGAAGGTCCGGTAGCCGGAAGTCGGAATACCCGCGCGGCTCATGAGGTCTTTCGCCCACGCCTTCGAGCCTTCAAGGCGCGCTCCCTCGGCCCCCGGTCCGAAGCAGGCAATCCCGGCCTCCCTTACGCGGTCTGCGAGCCCGAGAGTAAGGGGCATCTCCGGGCCCACCACCACCAGATCCACCTCTTCTTCCCTCGCCAGCGAGACCAGTCCGTCCAGGTCATCAACCGCCACTGCCCTGAGTTCTGCATCGGGTGACATCCCGACATTACCGGGAGCGGCTATTACTGATGTAACCGAGGGGCAGCGGGCAAGGCGCCAGACCAGCGTGTGTTCCCGGCCGCCCGATCCAACAACCAGAACTTTCATCAAGCCGCCATCCCTACCTGCCGAAGCCGATCCCGAACCTTACGATCGGACCGGTGCTGGATACCTGGTTGAAGGTAGGTGGAACACCGGGCTTCGATTTCGCGTCTCCGTTGAACTGCCCGTATCCTGCTTCCAGCATGAACTTCAGTGGAATCACATCAAGACTGATAATGAACCCGAGAAATGCCTGGAATCCAATTTCGCCGTTGGCCTCCAGAGTATAGTCGGCACCGACCGACTGCGGGAGCACGTCCCAGAACGTGAAGTTCAGTCCACCGGCGAAGTAGAGCCCCATTTCCTCACGTGCACCCAGATTCAGATATATCGCTGAGTACTGCAGATCATAGGTTACGTTTCCATCCGCACTGCTCCACTGGACATTGTCGACCGCCATGAATCCGGGGCTCAGGGTCAACCCGAACACCTCGAACCCCACCTCCACCGCCTTCAGCCCGCGCCAGTCGAGTGACTGCGATCCGATACCGTGAGACCAGTTGCCCTGGGACTGGCCGCCGAACACAGCAATATACGGTTTCGATATCATCTGCGCCCGGGCAGGCGCAGGAACGGATATTACTGCAACAAGCAGCCCGGCAGAGAGAGCTGCCGAAATTGTTCCTGGATTTACCCTGCGGTTTCGAATCATAAATTCCTCAATCGTTACTATGCCTTATCGGTCACTATGCCTCACCAAGCTGAGTATTGGCGGCCCTAGGAGGACTCGAACCCCCGACTCGCGGTTTAGGAAACCGCTGCTCTATCCACCTGAGCTATAGGGCCATGATTGGTTCTGATTTGCTTCAATATATTCATAAAAGTGATCTCGTCCTTCTGCAACTTCGTCATCGTCAGCTGCCTTGATATATCGCCATACCATTTCGAGGTTCTCCCAACCACCCATGGCCTGAATCTGTATAGGGAGAACGCCCGCACTGGCAGCGTTGGTCGCCATCGTATTCCTAAATGTCCGGGTAGTAATCCTCTTCAGTCGCTCGACTCCCGGATTGTCTTCCGGGGACAGCCCTGCATCCACAACAGCCTTCTCCAACCGTTTCCGGTACGTTGACTCTCCATAGACTGCACCATTCTTGCCTCTAAAGACCGGGTCCTCCGGACCATACAGATGTTCTTGCCGCTCAAGGATCTCTTTCATTCGCGGATTCAGCTTCACGACCAAATCAACTTCATTTTTCCTCCTGTCAGCCGGAATATTGATGTAACCGCAAGGATAGCGCTTTGTTGGCCTATAGACCTCGCTCCATGGCAGTTCGGTTAACTCAGACCTCCTACACCCGGTGAGACAGAAGATTTCAACAAGGCTGCTGAGATGGAGGGGATCCTTACAACTGACAGGCGGCTCCACGCAGGCATCAGCAAGACGTTTCCATTCCTCCGGCTTCAGCCAGGTAACCGTCTTGGGTGGAACCTTGTAGCATGGGATACCAGGTGCCTTGACAGGATTCGCAGTGATGTACTCTTTACCGGGGAAGTCCTGGACTTCTATCAGAGCGTACTCAAATATCTGAGACAAGGCTGTTTTGTAGTTTCGTAGGGAGGAGTTGGAGGCCTCCTCCTGCTGAAGGATAGTAAGCATCTCCCGCACCCTCGCCGGTGTTATTTCGTGCAGCTGGAATCCCTTGAACCCCCTCCAATCACTCCCACCGTTACCACCCCGGAACTTGTCAGCACCGGGTCGGTTGTACGGACCATATAGAAGAGCTCGAACCCCTCCACCACTCCCCTGACTGCCCGTCGTCCACCTCACCACCCTTTGTTGACTGTTTGTCTAAACACCATCCGATGATAATCCGTCCTCCTCATCGGGGGTCAGGATATGTCCTCACTCATGCGATTTTCTCTCATCCTTTCTCTGTCTTGCCTATTGACCATTGTTGGCTGTGTCACAGAGCCAGAGTCCGACACCATCAACATCCATGTACGCGGTACTGTTACTTCTGAGGTGAACGGTTCCCCAATCGACTCTGCGCAGATTATTCTTAATGAGTATTACTGGCCTTCTCCTGTTATCGGAGGTGAACGTCTGATAATGCTTGAGACATATACTGGCGCCTTTGGTTTCTTCGAGATAAGGGAGGAGGTTCCCTTGCTCCCGGATGGGAATAGGCTATTTTTGAGTGCCATAAAACCAGGCTATCAAATACATATGCTGAGCGTTGAGTGGAGTTCGGATATTCAAATTATCCAATTCCCGTTGTCACTACTTTCTCCTCTCCGCTGACTACCCGTCATCCACCTCGCCACGTTGACTTTCATTCTTTTCAGTGTTCTAATCATTTCACATTATCCCTTTTTAGGAGGTAATCGTGAGAGACTGGATATGGCGATGGGAAAAGATAAGAGCCAGAGGGAAAGCTGCTTATATTCTCATGGTTGGTTGCGCAGCACTCATCTGGGTCTTGCTTGTCAAAGCTGTTATTAGCCTCCGTTATCATGCCCCATTTTTTGATTTGGACCTCATATACTTAGCTTTTTTATGGACTCTTGTAGGTTTCCTTGTCGGAATCTTTATGTGGATACGTCTTGAACGAAAGTATCACAAACTGACCAGCTCATAGTCCTAGGTGGAGAAACCTGATTTTCACCTGAGTTTGTTGTCACTGATAAATAAATGGATCCGTGTGCCATATATGTGCCAGACTATGTTCCCGTGGTGACCGGTTTTTACCGGCTGGGGCACATCGCTAACTCGCATAGGAGCCTTTGCTGAAGCCGCTTTGTCCTGTACTGACCGGTTGGGACCGCCTGGGTCAAAGTAGCCTGCGCCTGCCTTACACGCAGGAGGTCAAGGAATTAGTCCCCCCCTCTCTTAGCCACTACTGTCGCTAAATATTTGTCTATAGATCGCTTCAATATTCTTGGCTTCTGTGTCCGTGAGTTCGGCAAATTCGTTCTTGCGGCGCCTCTTTGGGATTGTGCCGCCGTTCTGATGAATAAACATGATGAGGTCCCGTACCAACCGGTCAGGCATCTCGACCAACTCCATTATTAGCCGCTCCGCTTCATCCTGCCGACGCAAGAAGTCGATTTCCTGTGGTAAGTCGTGTTCGACAGTGTGGGCAACGCACGCGTAGAGGAACTCAGCTTCTTCAGTGCAGTCGAAGTAGCGGTAGAGATCGGCCGTATCGTTCAGAACCTCGACATTGCCCTTCATTGTAGACCGCCAGTCTATGAATTCCATCAACGGGCCGGAGTGTCCTTGCAGTGTCTGGCGGTATTCAATTATCCGATCTAGCATGACCGATGATACCGGAAAGACCATACCCTCAGGCGTGTATCCCCGCTCAGTAAGGACATGGTGGATCAGGCACCTGTGAAGACGGCCATTCCCATCCTGGTAAGGATGGACATAGACGAAGCCGAAGGCGGTAGCCGCCGCTTGCAAGACTGGATCGACATTGCTCTTAATCATCCGGTTGTTTGCCGCAACCATGCCTGTAATAAGGGAAGTCAGATCCTCTGGTCGCGCGCCGATGAATTCAGGCAGTGGGTTTCTATCATGGTCACGCTCACCGATGAATATCCCATCGGGCCTCAGTCCGGAGTGGATGAAGCGCGTATCCTGGATTAGAACGCCGTGCAGGCGGTTCAGCTCATCTAGAGAAAGAGGATTCTTGCCTGCCTGCAGTATGGCATGACCCCAACGTTCCAAGCGGTTGCGCGGTGGGTGTTCTCCTTCGATTTCAAAGCTTGCGCGACTATCAGCGAGCAACAGAAAGCTAGCAGCGCGAGTGACCAAATGGGCCCCTGTTCGGCCGACGATCTCGGCAGCTTTGGTCGCAAGGCCGTGATTAAGGAAGGTTTCCAGAGCCCCTGTACGGCGTATGATCGGGCAGTAGTCGCGGATGCCGAGTAAGTTGTCACGGACTCGATGACGCCTTGAAAGACTCGGCTCACCGGTAAAGTACTTGTCAGAATCAAGCGCATCAGTCGCCGTAACCGATGGCGCATCCTCAACCTTAAGTTTCGTTCCCGTCAACCACTCGTAGAAGAACCAAGCGCGGCGGGTGATCGTGCCGGTCGGAGCCCCTTTTACGAAGGCAACAATCTCGTCAGGCTTGACATCGACGAAGAGGCGCTTGAGGATCAGGAGGTCTATTGGTTCGTGCCGGAGTGCGAAGCTTAGGTGGTCGGTGATGCTCTCGCCGGGCCAGTATCTTTTATCGAAGACGGTCCAGCCATCCTCACTACGCTGGCTGCCTTTGATGTGTCCTTTGGCGACAGCACTAGGCCTTCTGACAGGGACTTGAAGCTCCAGGCTGTGGACGAGTGCCGACAAGCCGGCGAGCCTCGCTCCCTTCGGGACTAGACGATCCTGGAATATCAGCGGCGTGTCGAGTTTCAGTGCCATTGGTCGATAATCTTTCACTTGGGTCGAAATGTGCCAGAAAATTCCGTGTAATGTCGAAAGACAATATATAAGATTTCGGTCGAAAAACACTCATAAAAGTCGAATTATGTTTTACATTAAACCGACAGGTCGAAAAATGCCCTAAATACCGTTCGATTTATCCCAAAAAGATAAAGAAAAAAACCTCATCCACGATCTGTCTCCTCCCCCAACAGCAGTTGGATTATGACTTTACCTGACTACGGTTTATACCATAACCACTCCCTGCTGACAGGCACCTACCACAAATGGTAGGCAATATGCTAAAGGGCCTGGTGATCATATAGAAGTCGGTAGAGGGGTCTGCATAAAAATCGCCGCGGGTGATAAAATTACGACCGCCTACACGTGGATCAGGGTGCTGCAGACCACCAATGCAAACCTCACAAAAGCACCCTGAATCCGTACAAGGCAGGGGGCCGGGTGCCGTCATCCAAGTTGTGCAACGTTTCTTATGTAAAATCATCCCAGCCATCTTGTCTCTGAGGGCTATCCTGACTTTTCGCCAGACATAGTTATACCCTAATCTTAAACATGTTCTGCGCATTCTGTGTGCTGTCGAGCATTGATACTGCGCGATGCGATGAAAATACTGATGAAGTAATTAGACTATATATACATTATCAATAACTGAGAATTACACATACTTGTTCCAGATGGCCTCGAATGTTTCACTTACCTGTTACTGTCTCGTAAACCATAATATGGCCTATAAAGGGCATTCAGGAGGCACATGGTGGGATGTACTTTGTCCTATCATTCAAAAGTGTCGTAATATAACATATATTTATTATTACTATGACTAAAGGAATAAGGGCTAATCAGAAGGCTGGCACAGACTACTTTCTGCAGCCGGCTACCGCTAAACAACGCCAGTACGAAGCCATGCGTGCCTATATCGTGGAAGGTTTGCCTGCGGCTGAGGTCGCCGCTCGCTTCGGTTTAGCCACCTCCACCATCTACTCTCTGAGTCGCGAACTGCGTGCCGGGCGCCTGGAGTTCTTTACTGCCGTCAAACGTGGTCCCAAGAGAGCTCCCAAGCGTGAGGCTGTCCGTGACAGGGTCATCCAACTGCGCAAGCAGAACTACTCTGTCTACGATATCCAGGAAGCGCTTCGATTCGAAGGCGTGAGCATAAGCCACACAGTTATTCATCAAATCTTACAGGAAGAGGGATTCGCCCGGCTTCCACGCCGCAGGGAAGACGAACGCCCTTCGCTGCCCCGCCCCGAACAAGCCGAGCTAGCCGATGTGCGCCAGTTGGATTGGAAGAAGTTTGCTTCCTTTGAGACCGAAGGTGGTGGTCTGTTCCTGTTTGTGCCGACTCTTGTGGAGTGGGGCATAGAGGGCTGGATCCGGCGTGCCGGGCTTCCCGGTTCCCAGATGATCCCTGCCCTGCAGTCGGTGCTGTCCCTGCTCTCGCTCAAGCTCACCGGCAGGGAGCGGATCTCTCATGTAATGGATGTCTGCGCAGACCCCGGCTTTGCCCTCTTTGCCGGCATTAACGCTCTTCCCAAGACCACCGCGCTTTCCACCTACAGCTACCGTATCACCCGGGATATGACCGCCTCACTTCTGGCCAGCTACACCGGGGCGCTGACCCGCTCAGGGCTTTTACCCGGTGAAAGCTTCAACCTTGATTTCCACGCCATCCCGCACCGGGGAGAAGAAGCGGTGCTGGATAAGAACTACATCTCCAGCCGCTCCCGCAGTGAGCGGTCTGTGCTCGCCTTCCTGGTCCAGGACAACGATTCACATGTACTGTGCTATGCCAATGCCACCGTCCGCAAGGACGATGCTGCCCATGAAATACTGCGCTTTGTGGACTACTGGAAAGAGACCCGGGGGAGCTTGCCCCCTCACCTGGTTTTTGACTCCAAGCTGACTACCTATGCCGTGCTGGACCGTCTGGATAAACAGGATATCCTCTTCATCACCCTGCGCCGCAGGGGCCCTGCCATTGTTCGCAATCTCCGTCAGCTGCCCGCCTCTGCGTGGACAAGTATGAAGCTCTCCGGCTATGGACGACGCTATCGGAGCGTCCACTATACGGAGAGGACCGTATCGTTGAAAGATATGAAGAATCCTCTGAGGCAAATCGCAGTGCGGGGACTCGGACGCGAAGAACCCACTCTCTTTTTAACCAACGACTATGAGATAAAACCTGTTGATCTGGTTGATCGCTATGCACGCCGCATGCTGATAGAGAACAGTATCGCCGAGAACATAGACTTCTTTCATCTCGACGCTCTCAGTTCCGCCATCGCCATCCAGGTTGATTTCGACCTGATGCTTACCCTGACCGCCAACGCCCTCTACCGCCGGCTGGCCAGGAAGTTGGAGAGATTTGAGAGGTCACAGCCCAAACAGATCTTCCGTCGCTTCCTGAACGCACCGGCCCGGGTTACGGTCACGGACAACGAGGTTAAAGTCCGTATCCGCCGCATGGCTCACCACCCCATACTTCTGGCCAGTGAAATACTTGATGTCACCCCCTCAGTGCCCTGGTGGGATGGACGGCGCCTGCATGTGGAAATCAGGTAGGT
>Ga0114919_10003797_pt1 | contig 12138 bp, 9 predicted proteins | sample BlataG_FD_88682 | JGI IMG/M metagenome (GOLD analysis project Ga0114919, IMG submission 88682) | Deep subsurface microbial communities from Black Sea to uncover new lineages of life (NeLLi) - Black_00105 metaG | ecosystem: Environmental > Aquatic > Marine > Oceanic > Sediment | place: Atlantic... | reverse complement strand
TGGTGCGCCGCCCTCTGGTGGTGCGCCGCCCTCTGGTGGTGCGCCGCCCTCTGGTGGCATTTGCCCTCCTGGTGGTGCGCCGCCAGCCATAGCCATTGCTTCTGGCCCTCCCGGTGCGCCTTCTGGCCCAGGTGGCATTCCTGGTGCGCCTTCTGGCCCAGGCGGCATTCCTGGTGCGCCTCCACCCAACATTGGGTTTGGACCACCCGCTTCTGCACCAATTTCCTGCTCACCTTGCCCAGGCTGACCAACGCCAAGCAACTGGGGATTGGACGCCAGAACTTGAAGTTTTAAATCTTCCAACTTTTGAATCTTTAGTCTAGACAGTTTTTCTAAAGTTTCCTCTTCAGGAATCTTCAGCCAATCGATATAAATGTCATAATCTGGCATCATTTGAGAGCCTTTCAGATTGTTTGCGTTGTTCAATCTGTTTGTTATGACTTCAGCACGGCTCAATTCTCTCCAGTCTGAAGGGGCCGTTAATTCAATTTTTAGATCATCATATTGTTCTTCAGGGAATCCACGAAGGGTTAAGTGCCTTCGTGCAATTTCCATCATCCCATCTTCCATGGGAGATTGAAGTCTCTCAACGGTACGAGCAAATTTAACATCCTGCACGGACAAGGTAATTCTTGTTTGCGCTGGGTCTTCTTGTGTTAAATAGTTCTTGGGGAACTGAAGTGCGGTATACAGTTTGTTTCTGAAGTAAACTGCGTCATCGATTTCGCCCAAGTTCTGTGCCCCAGGAAGGGTTTCGATTCTCGTATTGGTATTGGGTCGAATAGGAACCCAGTAATCCTCGTCTTGCGCGGGCGCGTGCCATCTCTCTTCAACACCACTGGCTCCACCAAGTTGATTACGGCTGTTTGCAACCTTCTTCTTGCGGAACAAATCTTTCATTCGCTCCATAAACGCCTCTGCTTTAAATGGCGGCAGTTGTCCTACGTCTATGTAGAAAACGCGCCTTTCCGGCGCTCTGGTTTGATGTAAATATGTACCATTTATGACTAAATTATGTTCGTCATTGTCAACAGTAACGTCAAAAACTTCTTGTTCATTTACATACTCAACAGATTGTATCTTTTCGTACTGTGGTAATTCCTTTTCCGAAATATAAACATACCAACCTTCTGTTGGTTTCATTTTGCGTCCCGGTTCAATTTCGTGACCACCATTTCGTTTTCTATGTCTTATATGACCAGAACACAAACCTATTGAATGCCATACCTCTTTTATATCTTCTATAAGTTTCTTATTACACATTTCAAACTCAGCAGTCCATAGCCCGGTCTTTAATTTTCTAATATTGGCGTCTGCATCAGCCAATCCTTGAATAAAGGCTTTTCTAATTTCTTTTGAAGAATTAAAAACCCAATTTGGAATTCTTTTGTTATGCGCGCCAGGAATGTATCCCATCTCAAACAATATTCTACATGCAATTTGGGAATCTACCGTATAATTGCCAAGACCCTCGGTTTTTCGATTCCTTTTCTCCTTTTCAAATCTAACTTTACCGAAATATTTTTTCAAAAGGTTAGCATAATAAGCATTTTGTTTTAAATCTTTCCCGGCAGAGAAATGTAATTGATTTCCATATCCCACAACACCAGTTCTAATGCTGCCATCTCCAATTAAAAAACCAAATAATTTTGCAAATTCTTCATCTACATATTCCGGCAGATTTATTCTATTAGCATTTCTTTGATTTCTATTTTGTATAATTAGTTTTTCTGGGTCTAAATCGAAAAGTTCACATATTTGGATTGCTTGTTCATGTGGTAATGGTTTGTTTTCTGAATAAAGAAACTGCTTCACCCTATCAAAAGCATATCCGGTTTCTCTAATTAACTCTGAGATATTTTGATATTGTGTATTTCTAAAGGCTGTTCTTTGAGAACCATCTAATTTTGCCCATTTATTGAAAATTGTAGGAATTTTTGTTTGTACATTGGATTCTTTAATTGAATTAATTAGCATATCCTTTTTTGGCTGCAAATCTTTAATATCCACATATTGTATGACACCATCACGATTTACCAAAACAGGATGGGTTTCTGTCCCAGTGAAATTAATGTGTTTGGATTTTACTTTGTAAACCTTCTTAATTCCATTATTTACAGTCCATATAATTTTCGACGGCTGCAAGCCTTTATCAGGAAAGAAAGTATAAACATCATCACCAATTTGCATATCTTTAATATACTTCCACCCGTCAGCAGTTCTAACTCGACTATCTCCGACAAGGCACAAACGATATACGACCATCGCATCCTCCATAAGACGGAGCTGATGTGCTGGCCCTCTGGCCGCTTCAATTAAGGAAACGCCGTATGGGTAGAAAGTTCTACGGTCTTCGCCAATTCGCATGTGAACGACTTGATCGGGGTGGAAACGCAAAGCGGTTGACTGCATTAATTCAGCCTCCGTAGCTTGTGTAACGGGGGCTCTCGTAAGGGCCTGGAAATCTGGCCCTTCTTTCGTTTGTTGAAATTCAACAATCTTTCCCTTGGTTGTTTCAATCCTGAACATACTTTCTGGAGGCAATGGTAAAACCTTTAATATGCCATCCTTCGGATTGTCTGGATTCATGATGAGTTCAATGAAGAAGTCACCAAAGATAAACAGGTTCTTTGCCCAAGACCACAATCTTCGGTCAATGTTGACCATATCACGGTGGTAGAACAAGAATTCTAATTCTTCTTTAACTTTTTTGTTGTTACATTCAACATTGATAACGTGACCATCATCATTTTTCTGGCAGTTGTGCATAACACAAGTATCTGTGCAGAAGTTTTCATGTTTCTCTACCGAAATGTCATAGACCTGTTGTCTTTTCCACGGTTCGATGTCTATAACTCGTCTTTTATCTTTCTTTGTGTAAAGGGCTTTAATTTCTTGATGTGAAAACCCTTCTTTGTCAAGCCACTTCTTGACCGTTTCCCATTTGTGGCCAACGGCCTTCTCAACTTGATCTTTGTTAAGACCACTGCCAATCGTTCGAATGATTGCAGACAGTTCTTTTAAATGTTCATCCTTATCGCCGGATCGCCATTCGTCGATAAACCATCGCTCATGCTTCCAGCCATCTCTATGTGTGTAAATCCTTGGAAATTGACGTTGTTTTAGTCTTGTTAGTAATTGGCCTGGACGAATCCTGTAAAATGCCATTACTTCAGAGCCAAAATCTAATTGCTGGGCTTCAGACCATTCGCCACTTCTTAAAAGAAACCTATGGTCGGCTGTAGTGATTTCACTAGAGCCATCATCAAATTTAATTCTCAGAGTGTCTTCTTCTTTTACAACCCTTGGATCATATGCCCAACCAACCGTAAAATCGTTCTTTTCAAAATCCCAACAGTAAATGGCAAATCGTTGACCAGCCTTATGTTCGGCTAGCCAAGCAATATCCTTTGGGCCATATTCAAGAGTTGAAATTTTAGTCTTGCCAGCCACGCATGCTTCGTCTGCAAAGACCTGCATGACAGTTTCAATCTCTGAAATGTTTCTTAGTCGCTCATATTCTTTGTAACGACTAATTCTATTCTGAACCGAAGAGAGGTCAACAAAGTCGTTCCCCTCCCTTAAACGTATAACTCCCTTACTACCGCTCCAAAATTCACCACCTTGGCGAACGTCTGGAATTGCGTCTGGTTGTGTTACACCCGCGCCTGTAAGTTGAATCCGCCTCATCCTCTCAGAGAAGGGGTCTTCCTTCATGGCGTGAGCCCATGTTAAAAAGTAATCCCACCAGGGCATTTTTCCTCCTTTTTTCCTATTCTAATTGAGTAATAATACTCCTATAGTTATGTCAATTGTTCATAAAAACTAAATATATGAGAACACTCCTTTTTATAGCTACGCATCTTGGGTCTGGGTTTCAACACCTTTATGAAGTGTTGGATTCACACGCAAAAATACAAGGGTTTGAAAACAAAGGTGGCTTTACACATCCCGATGTCGCAATGAATGTTATGGCACTTCCACACAAGGATCGTACCTCCACAGCAATTTATATGGCCACCCTTCTTAAAAATGAATCGTTGACATGCAATGAATTTTGTAAATTCAGCAAATTCATCTATTTAATGCGACCCGCAAAGTTCTCCATCAATGTAATGGTGCAAAATGATGGGTATGCCCCACAACAAGCCTTGAACTATTATATGTTCCGCCTAAGAAGACTGTCTCAACTCGCCAAGCTGACACCAGGAGCGCTTTTTTTAACCTATGATGACCTTGTGCGAAACGAAGAAAACAAACTCATCGAAGAATATTTGAATTTAAAAACGCCCCTAGAATCCCAACTCCTGCCGTTTGAAGATATGGGGGATGTGATACACACCAGCATCATTGAAAAAGGACAGGAAGTATACGAAAAGTACCTTAGATATATGAATGGCCTAGATTTGCTCAAAGTATTATAAATACACGCATGGATGCTTTCTTGTTTAGAATCTGGCTTGAAGGAATTGAAGAGTATGAGCCCTATCGTGCGGGCATTCAACAACGCGCAGAATTCAGAGATTTTCCCTTTAGAGGCTGGTTTCCAGAGGGACAAAGGGAGTATGTGCCTCTTGATACAGCTATAAAAGATGAATCATACAAGGATATAGAAGAGGTACTTGGAGAGTTTAAGGGTGGTACAAGATTCCCTGCAAGTCCTAATGGGTATCAAATTGTAGATTTTAAGAAAGGTTTTGCCAAACCAAAAACAAACCCAACTCATAATGTTTATAAAATTGGCAAGATTTTGCAAGTTATGCAAAAGGAAGACCTAGATGAAATAAACGGAAAGTTAAGTAGTGGGGAAATATCACAAGGAAAATACCAATATAGAATTAAATTAAATAATGATTATTGGAAAGGCGTATTTTCAAGTTTCCAAAACTCCCCATCTCGTGTAAAGGGTTCCCAGTTTTATATCGCATTCAGCTCAGACCCACACGATATAGCTTCGATGTCTACGGGCAGGAGTTGGACTTCTTGCATGTCTTTGTCTGGGCACGGCACTCATAGTACAGATATGTATTGCGAAGTTGAAAAGGGTGGATTTGTAGCATATTTAATTCGTCCCGACGATAAAGATATAAAACGACCCCTTGCTCGTATACGAATTAGGAGATTTGATAACAAGAAAGGTCAATCCGTCGCACTCCCAGAAGAGTCCATTTATGGAATGGAGTCACCAGAATTTCTGGAAGGTGTAAAGAAGTGGATTGATGAAAAACAGGGAAGAATAAGACCTGGGCGTTATCGTATGCAAGGGGGAGAATACTCAGATACATTCCAAAGGAAGGAATTGATTGGACCACGGGACAAGAAGACGATTATATCTTGGATTCGCAAATGGTTTAAACTTTCAGAAGCAGATCAAAACAAACATTACGACAGGTTTATTTCAGCCGTAAACGGCATATTAAACTTACAGGAAAAATTCCCCAAGAGTCTTTTGGAAAAGATAATAGATCATTTTTTGAATTTGCCACAAAGCAAGTGGGGATACCGATCAGAATTATTGCCTAAATTTGCCAAAAAGTATCCGAGTTTAATTAACAAAGAATTTTTTGACAAAATGATTCCGCTTGTTGATTACACCCAACTTCGTGAATTGCTTGAAAAATTTCCACATTTTGTTGATGAGGAAACCTACAAAAGTGCTGGAAGTCATTATGCAAGAGGTTATATTAAACAAACAGGTAAAGTAGATGAACTAGCAAAACAGATAGCCAGACAAGCAGCAGAAAAAATCACCATAGATAATCCAGAGTGGGACGTTGACAAAAGAAAAGAAAGCGACAGTGGACATTATAAAATTTCCAATGACATTGGAGAAACATTAGAAGACATTGAGGCATTAAAGCCAGTGCCAGAGCCTTTGATTAGAAGGATTGTGGATTTTGCAAATAATATTGATTCTTTAAATTTGGGTGATGATGTTTTACACAAAGGAGAAGTCCAAAAAACTAGAAATAGAATTTTACAGCAAATAATGTATTTGTTTGAAAGAACTGGTTCCGACACCCCCACGGTTGTAAGGTTTTATAAAAGTCTATTACCAAAATGGAAGGAAATGGGCGGGATTTATCCATTTGGCCATGCCATCTCAAAACTTGGTATTAATGGTAGGGATTTTTTGCCATTCCTCAAAAAGGAAATGGCAAAATTGGATGATGTTAAACAGGTTAAGACCCGTGGCAGCGATCTTGAAGTAAGGATAAACCCTTATCGTTGTGAATATAAGGGAAAAGAAATACATTGTAATAAAAATGATGTTGAAAGAACTAAAGAAGCCTACCGATCTGTCATAGACTCTATAGAAAATGGAACCGGACGTTCAGATAAATATCATTTCGATTTTGGATACCATATGGACGCTAGATTGCCGGATTAACTCCACTTGACTCCATAAGTATTTCTTGCTATTTTAGTTGTGGAGGACCAGTTATGGACATGCTAATTGAAACCGATGTTGGCAACGACCCAGATGACTTCTTTGCCCTATGTTATCTGGTTTCAGCCGGTGTGAACATCAAAGGAATATTAATTACCCCAGGCGATCCCGAGCAAGTACGGCTCGTTCGGTTTTTCTGTGAACAAGTAGGACTGGATATTCCCATAGGCGTTGGCAAGCTGGATCGGTATAAGCGGTGGGATTTGGGAATGCACACCGAACTTCTGAACAGGTACAAATATCCAGACAAAACAGAACATGATGGCTTCGGCGGGGATATAGCCGCAGATATTTTAAAAAACGACCCATGCGATCTTTTCGTCATAGGCCCAGCTAAGAGTATTGGATCATTTTTTAAAGACAATCCAGATTTCGAGTTAGATAGAGCCACCATGCAAGGTGGTTTTGTTGGCTATCATATCTACTCGCCCAAGATACGCCTAGAAAAATTTGAGGAGAAGACCTGGGCTTCTACTTTTAACTTGAATGGTGACCGGAAGGGTGGTTTGCGATTTATTGATGCTAAAATAAAACACAAGCAGTTTGTCTCTAAAAATATTTGCCATACGGTCATTTACACAAGAGACACATATAAAAAAATGAGCGCCCCAAGGGATAGGGCTTCGGAATTGTTCATGGAGGCTATGCACCTTTATTTGTCAAAGCACCCAGAGAAGAAATTTCACGACCCATGCGCGGCTGTGTGTCATTTACACCCAGAGGTTGGAACTTGGATACGTGGAAAGATTTGCAAGATGAAAGAGGGGTGGGGCGCTATTTTAAATGAAAATGGAGACTATTTAATTGCCGACCTCGATTATGAGGCTTTTTGGGAGCATATTTATCAATGGTCTTAATTTTATCTATATTCGGTGGACTTTTGATTGGTGGCCTTTTTGGAGCGGTAATAACTTCGATTTATGACTTTAGAGAACTCAAACAACTTAGAAGCCGAGCCGCCCGCGCAGAAAGAACTTTACGGCGTGCGAATGAAGATTTAATGTTTTGGAGATATACACCAAGAGGGGCGTCTAGCAACATGATGGTTGCTTGGGAAAATTATTCAAAAGGAAAGAAAGTATAATCACCATGTTCATAGCAGTTATGGCTTCGTTGGTAGTTGGTTTGGCTTTGGGGGGCCTGATTACAGCCTTAATTATTGGCGATAAATGTTCCTTTCTTAAAATTGATCTTGCGCACGAAAAAAGGATGCGAGAAATTGATGTTCGTTATGAAAGACGGATGCGAGAAATTGCCGAAGACAGTTTGATAGTTTGGAAGCAAACTAGAACCATGCACAATATTAAAAATTCATTGCTTGCATGGGAGGATTATTATAAAAATGAAAGACTTTTCAATCTGCCATGTCGCCCCGATGGAGGTCGGGACGGCTCTGGGATGATGATGTAAATTTAGGCACTTTGGGCATCACGCTCTTGTAGGTAAACGTGACTATGATTTGGAGATAGGTGGTTTGGGTAATGGAAGTCAATTTAGGGATCATTTACAAAAACAACAAGACCATTAACCACAGGTCTTTACTCAAAGTAGCAATCAATCCCTTTCTGCGTCTAATTGGGTGGCAAATTGCCACAAACTATAATCCCGAAACGGGCACCCTTGGATGGCCCACTCTTTGTAGATGCCCACGCCAATCTCTCAAGTTCAGTTGGAACTACCCAACCACAGACGAGGCTATAGTAAAAAAGCGTTTGTTGCTTTAGGAGGATGAGATGGACGAAGCAAAAATAACACATTCATTGAAGGAGCCGACTGATCCGTATGGAAGACGGATTACATGGGAGCATCCATATTTAGTAACGATGGCAGAATGGGGCAGAATACCAGCATCCCCAGAACATGAAGACGAATGTGTAAAAATTGTTGCTAAATTGAGCAACTTAGGCAATTAACCCCTGGCAATTTAGCGAAAATGGGTATCACGCTTTTCGGGGTAAACGTGACTTATGTAATTAAGAAGCTGTCACCCTCTTCCTCCTGATCCGCATTCCTTTTCCGCTGAATTTCATCAAGTTTGGCTTTTTCTTCTGCAATCATGCTGTCGAGGAGGTTCAATGAAAGCACTGGGTTTATACTTGGCTTGACAAGTTTGTTTTGTTGCTGGACAATCTCTTCTCTTTTGCCTCTCTTCTTTTCTACACTTTCCAGTTGCACTATGGCGGCTTGGATATGATATCTCGCATCATTTAATGCAAAGTCATTGGGAAGGTGTCTAAGCGCTTCCGACAAATGCGATCTTGTTGTTTTAGTGTTACTTTTCATAGCGCCCTCAATAATTCACTGTTTGGCCTTTTTTTCCATTGCTTTTAATCTGGTATAGTAATCAGGAATTTCTCGAAGGTGCGCGACTGCAATTTTCATTATGCTTTCTTTGTCATGCCCAGGAATAACATCAGTGTCCTTGTCTTTGTCATGTTCCTTTTCTATTTTCATGCCCATTTTTAATTGCTTGAAGTCAATGCCTTCGATGTTTATTCCAGCCTTTTTGGCAATCTCTTTTAGTTGCTTATTCTCCAAAAATATTTCAAATTTCATTGCATTAACTCCGCAAGTTTTTGTTTGAATTGCTCGCATGCATCCAAAGCAGCCTGTTTTAATTGAGGGTCGTCTATTTGATTTATAGCACGAAAAACATTTTCTAGCTCTAAGTTAACGGCCCCTATGCCTACATTTTCGTTAGTTTTCCATTCGTCGTATGTTTTCATACTTCTATTTATTGTCCAATGTTTAATTTTGATGTTACATGCATCCACGACCGCCCATTCAATATGTTGCCAACATTGGTCATACTTGTTTTTTTAATTTTTGATATTTCTTTTATTGTCTTTCTATCTTGCCTCAAATTTATAATTTCAATAATATCCTGTTCTTTTAATTTGGCATTATTGTTATTATTGCCTTTTTGACTTCCGTTATAATTTCTTTTTAATTGTTGTTTAACAACAGTCTTTTTTTGTTTTTTATTATTTGCTAACCATCTGTTTTTACATAAGTTTCCACAAAACCTTTGCTTTTTTTCCTTTCTTATAAATGCGATACCGCATAGCTTGCATGTTTTTCGTGGCCGTATCGCACCTTCATATTCTTTATATAAATCTATGCCAAGTTGTTCTAATTCTTTTTTTTGTAATACCTTTAATACAATTTTTGGATATTCTTTTTTAAATGCTGCGATTCGTTTTTTGTGATTTTCTGTAAACCATCCTTTGATTTCAATCCATACATTTGTTTCTAATAGATAAAAGTCTGGCGTATAAGCACTACCATCATTTAAAATAAAAGTTTTATGTTCATATTGCCATTTTGTATTATTTTTGTTGAGCCACCCCGCATAACACACTTCCCAACTGCTTCTCATAGAAACCACATCGCCGTTGGAACAAGTATACCAACATCTTTTGCCATGCTTTCTTTTCTTGCCAAAGTTTGGATTTTTGTTTCCCTTTTTGCCTTCGCTTATCTTTTTCCGGGTTTCCAAACTGCGTTTTTTGCCTTTATTTGCTTTTGATATTTTAGCCTTTGTTTCCTTAGTGAGAGATTTGCCTATCATGCCACCGGCCTTCCTTGGTTTAATTCCATATTCTTTTACAATTCGTTGTATAAAACTGGCGGATTTATTATATTTTTGTCCAATTTGGGAATATGTCATTTTTAATTTATGATATAATTCTTCTAATCTTTCTTTTGGTAATATTTTTTTAAATCTCTCCTTGTGTTGAAAGGGAGTTAATGCACGAAGGTTGTATTTTTTCATCAGCAATTCTATTTGTTTTTCACTTTTCCCACATAAATTGCCAATTTGTTTGTATGTTAGCCCTTCGTCATGACAATGTTTTTGTAAAGTTTCTTTTGAAATATTCATACTCTAATAGAGTACCAGCCAAATAGAAACAATTCAAAAAAAGTATAAAAACATAGGAAAAAAGGGAATTAAAATCCAGTTGAACTCTTTTAAAAGGCGGTCATATTTCCGCCCCACCTTGAAAAAGATTCCAGGCAATATGTCCTCTGGGTTAATTGTAAGATCGTCTTCGTCTTCTTCGTACTCAATCCAGTTTACTGGCGCACCACGCTTTAGTTCTTCTTTAATATTTTGATAAACGGAGGATTCCAAAGTTTCCGTAAGTTCAATAGGCACTTCCGCTCCCAATGGAATTCCTCTCATTAAACTCTCTCGCGCGTACAGGAGAACGGAAAGCGACATAATAGCATCATCGTGTTTTCCGTACTGGGCTAACGGCTTTTTCTTTTGTCCATCGAAAATAAAAGTCTTGAGTTCATCAACGAGCCTTGTGCTGTTGATTTTTAGAGAATCGTCAATCAATCTAGCGGAAAGTGACTCCAAAATCAATGGCCTTACTTGTTGATTGACAACAACTCCTGGTCTGTTAGCGCTTTTCTTTTCCATATCCCAATATAGGTTTTCATAGAACAGCTTGTGTTGAAGTGTCGATATTACCGCACCACCGGAAGGCGCAGCGGCCTCCACTACGATGATTGCGGTATTGTACATGATACCAACCTCGTTTAATATTTGGGCAAATATATGAGGGGGAATACAATTAGAGTAAAATTCAGCAACTTGTTCTAATGTTGCAATGTCCAACACCTGAAAGGCACTGTTATCCCCAGAATCACCAACACCATCGGCACAGTCAACTCCAATAATGTAGTCATGTCCGTCAATAGGCTCTCTCCAAATCCATAACGCGCCTTTGTTAAAATCGGTATCAAAATCATCGTTTTCAATTCGATTATTGTATTGAGGAAACAATCTTCTGGTCGGTCGGCAGTCATCGGATTGAGTTCTTTTCATCAATTCGGCCAGGATTTCTACAGAGATATAAGTTTCCCCAGAACCAAGAAATTCACGTAGAACTTCCTGTTTCCAACCCTTTTCTCCAAGGTTGGCCTTTGTTTTTCGCACCCATTGTTCATCGTGGTAGTCTGGGTGTTCCCAATAATCCAAGTCAATAACATTAAAAAATTCATTGTCTTTGCTTTTGGCTCTTGTGTAGGTTTCCTCATACCAGTTGCCAATGCCGTTGACCGTAGAAATAACAATGCAGTTGCCACCTGTGGACAGGGTAGGATACATATCTTTCCAAAGACGACGCATATCGGGAATAAACGCTGCTTCGTCAATGATTAAATAAGTAAGGGCCTTACCACGCGCAGCTTTTGTAGTAAAGAAGTTGAGCCAACTGCCCGTTTCTTTAAATTGCTTTTGGTGATCGCTATTTTTGTCCAGCTCTGGCTTTAACCACAACGGTAGGTGGTCTAATGCCCTTGCAGCGATTTCACCAGCCTCGATAGCTTCACGATCTGTGCGTGATAGAAGCATGATAATTTCGTCAAGACGAAACATACAACGCCACAAACCCCAGATAGTTGCTTCGGTTGTCAAACCACCCTGTCGGAACTTAGACAGAATGTTATGTTGATGTGCCCCATACTCATCAACGACTCTACGTTGGTATTTGTATAACCTAAAGGGCACCAATCCTCTTTTTGGGTGAATGATTTTAATATATTTGTGGCAAAAATAATGAAAGTCTTTTGCACATTTTTGCCATTCAACATCGGCAATTAATTCACCATTATCGTTATAAGTGCGGGCATATGCCTCTACATCCTGGTCGTTTTCGGATGGGTCGATTGCATAT